>Ga0209800_10001239_pt1 | contig 28373 bp, 24 predicted proteins | sample Higcelweek8metaG_FD_187174 | JGI IMG/M metagenome (GOLD analysis project Ga0209800, IMG submission 187174) | Freshwater pond sediment microbial communities from the University of Edinburgh, under environmental carbon perturbations - High... | ecosystem: Environmental > Aquatic > Freshwater >...
CAGGGAAGCAGGTATCTCCCTGCAGATAACACTGCTGGAACAGGAACCGCAAACAGGCGGCAAGATCAAATCTGTCCGTGAACAGGGGTATCTTTGTGAATGGGGGCCTAACGGTTTTCTGGACAGCAAGCCCCAAACCCTGGAGTTGTGTACTGCGCTGGGAATCTCGAACCGGCTGCACCGTAGTAATGACAATGCCCGCAAACGGTTTATCTTCAGCAACGGACAGTTGCATCGCCTGCCTGAAAACGGCCTTTCCTTTATGAAGAGCAAACTGCTTTCCTGGCCAGGTAAATTTCGTTTGATGGGAGAGCCGTTTGCCTCTGCACCTCCCGGCGGTGATGAGACGCTGGCCCACTTTGGCCGCCGTCGTCTTGGGCCGGAGGCCTTGCAAAAGCTGATTGCACCGATGGCCTCCGGTATTTTTGCCGGTGATCCCGAAACCATGTCGCTGGTCTCCTGTTTCCCCCGGATTGCCGAGCTTGAACGGGAGTATGGCGGCCTGTTCAAGGCGATGTTTGCCCTGGCCAAGAAAAAGAAGCAGGAACGCAAGGAAGGAAAGATCAGCAGCTCTGCAGCCGGTCCCGGCGGCACCTTAACCTCGTTCAAGGAGGGGATTCAGTTTTTAACCGATACCCTGACCACCCAGCTGGGGGAGCGGGTCAGAAGCGGTGCGCCTGTGGTCAGCATCACCCGGTCAGGTGACCACTGGCAGGTTAAAACATCAGATGGCACAGTCCAGCAGGCTGATCTGGTCATCTCTGCAGCTCCGGCATATGCAGCGGCAGCCATGCTGGAGTCCGTTGATACTGCCCTGGCGGATACCTTGCGCCAGATCCCGTACTCAACCCTCAGTGTGGTCTGCTGCGGTTTCCAGACCGCCGGGCTGGGGCATCCGCTGGACGGTTTCGGCTATCTGGTGCCCAAGGAAGAGGGACGGACCGTACTGGGTACACTCTGGGACTCCAGTATGTTTGAAGGACGTGCCCCTGCCGGTAATGCCCTGTTGCGCAGCATGGCCGGTGGCGCTTGCAAACCGGAACTGATACAGCTTTCTGACGATGAACTGGTCAAGCGGGTCCGTGATGACCTGCGCACGATTATGGGGATCAGCAAAGCCCCGGCCTTTGTCCGGGTCATCCGTCACCAGCAGGCGATCCCCCAGTACACCAGCGGTCACGGCAAGCGGCTTGAACTGCTTGATGCGCGGCTTTGGCCACTGAAAGGGCTGCTGCTGACCGGCAACGCCTTTAAGGGGGTGGGCTTAAACGACTGTGTGGCCGCCTCACAGGCCACAGTGGAGCGGGCACTGGAACATTTAAGAGGATGATGCCATGAAAATCAGAAAGAAGCTGTTTGCAGATTTTGAGTATGAAGAGGTGCTGGACACCAAGACCCGCGAGCTGATCCGGGTTGGCTGCGCCGTAGCGGTAGGCTGCCCCACCTGACTGAAGAAACACTTCGCCCTGGCGAAGGAGGCCGGCGCCGGGAGCGCCGAACTGAAGGAAGCCATGGCCTACGGGGTGATCGCCCCGGCTGGCCGTGCCAAGAATTTTGCGCTGGAGCTGCTGGATGCGTTAGAGAATCCCTGATTCAACAGTTGTTTTCAGGTTGAATCGTGTTATTTTATACGTGCAACAATTCGGTAATCACGTGTAAACATCCCCAAAGGATATTACTTATGAATACAAAACTGACTTTAAGCCTTGATCAGGCTGTGATTGAACAAGCCAAGCTGTTTGCCCAATCGCAGCATCAAAGCCTTTCAAAGTTAATTGAAGGTTACCTGCGCCAGGTAACCAGGGATAAAGAAACGACAGCTCCGCTTACACCACTGGTAGCCAAACTGTCCGGTGTGCTTGATGCCCGCAAGGTTGGTGACCACAAACACGAATACACAAACTACCTTGCGGACAAATACCGGTGAAGCCGCTTCTGTTTGTAGATACCGATATTGTGCTTGATCTGCTTGCCCAACGAGCCCCGTTCTACCCTGCTGCTGCACAGCTTTTCTCACAGGCGGAGGTCGGCAGCGTAACCCTCTGTGTCTCCTCGCTCACCTTTTCCAATCTGTTCTATATCCTCAGAAAACAGGTTTCCGGCCAGCAGGCCCACGGGGTTCTGCGCACCTTCAAACAACTGGTCAGCGTGATTGCAGTGGATGACGCCATTGTAGAACAGGCGCTACAGGCCGGTTTTACCGATTTTGAAGATGCGCTGCAGTATTTTACGGCGCTCAGTGCTGGTTGTACAACACTGATTACCCGCAATGTCCGGCATTACCGCAAAGCAGCCATCAGGGTTGTTACGGCTGAGGTTTATTGCTCAACCAGATGATAACGGTTCCATTTGGGGGAATGAACGGTTCACGCGCGCACGCGCGTGAACCGCTCAAGAACGAGTTGAACTAAACCAAGGATAATCATCTATGCGTAATACAGGAAGGGACGCGCGTCGACGGAACCGTAACATTGGAACCCAAAAGTCAGGCCATGGACAGGATAACCGTTTAATCATTCCTGAATCGTGGGCGGACAATCGCCTCTTTCACGAAAAACTGAAAAATCCGGTCACATTGGAGCGCGTGATAAATGGCAATGTTATTACCATTCTGATCGAAGAGACACATAGCGGCTTTTGCCACGCCTGTACACCTCAAGACATTGAATGCTTACTCAAACTGATTCCTCCACGCTACCTTGCTCCGATAAAAATGATAGTTTTGAGACAGCCGAAGAAAAAGGAGCGTATTCTGAGTCCAGTCTGGGGAAGACTTCAATATTGGTCGAATATTGCAAATTACTCAGGGCCTGCGATTCATCTCGAAGCTCAAGCTATCAACCGAACAAGTCGTTGGGAAAAGTCACTTACTCCAGATAAAGTAGCTGAATTGGAGCGACTTGAACGCGATGGGCACAACATTATGTCTGACCGGAGAAACTATTACATCGTGAGCAATTCGCAAGCAGTTCGCAGAACCCAGCTTTATAGAACACTTCCCCATGAAATAGGGCATTATGTTGATTACTTGGAGAGCGTTGACAACCATGTAGGTGAAGATTACGAGGAGTGGAAAAGGCTAGATAAATTATATAGTTCTAAATCTTCTAAAGACAAAGAGACTTTTGCACACCGTTACGCCACAGATTTTTATGAACAGCAAGTCGCAATGGGTAATCTTCCCTTTGCCCCAAAATATTATCCCGAGCTTTTAATAGGTAGCGGCCTTGATCCATCCTGGTTTATTGATGCACAAGAAAACGCGACGAGGTTGGCCCTTAAAAGTGGATTAATCTGAAATGCGATTTCCAACAAGGCCGGTGGACACCGCCCACGCCGTTGTCCTCTGTAGCAATTTTAGAGCAATCCTGATTCAACAAAACTGAAGTAACTGCCATCACCAATAATGATATGGTCCAGCACCTTGATCCCCAGGATATCACCGGCTTCCTTCAGGCGGCGGGTGATATCGCGGTCTTCCCGGCTGGGGGCCGGGTTGCCGGAAGGATGGTTGTGGATGAAGATGACAGCGGCAGCTGATTCCCGCACCGCCGGGGCAAAGACCTCACGGGGATGGACGATGGACTGGTTCAGGCTGCCTTCGGACACCTGTACCTTGCGGGTGATCCGGTTCTTGCCATCCAGCAGCAGGGTCAAAAACAGCTCCTTGCGATTATCCCGCAGCTCATGATGAAAAAAGTCAAAGACCTGAGCCGGGGCGGTGAACCGCTCCAGTGTTTCCAGGCGCCGGGCCTGAAAACGGCTGCCCAGGGTAAAAGCCGCTTTTACCGAGGAGGCCTTTGCCAGCCCCAGCCCTTTAATCTGCTGCAGCTCATGCAGTTCGGCCTGGGCCAGCTCTCGCAGGTTGCCGTTAAAGCGCTCAAGCAGTTCACGCCCCAGATCAATGGCACTTTTACCTGCCGCAGCATCGCCGGTACGCAGCACCAGTGCCAACAGTTCCGCATCAGACAAGGCGGTTACGCCACGTTTGAGTAACTTCTCCCTGGGGCGTTCATCCTCCGGCCAGTCTTTGATGGCAGTTGTGCTCATGGGAGCAGGCCGTTCCCCAGCAGAATCAAAAGCAGGCCGCCTGCTGCCAGACGATACCAGACAAAAGGCCAGAGCGTGCGGCTCTGGATAAATTTTAACAGGAAGGCAACGCTGAGGTAGCCGACAATAGCCGATGTTGCCACCCCCACCAGCATCGGCATGGCCATACCCGGTTCAATGCCGTGTCTGACCAGATGAATGCCTTTTAACAGGGCGGCGCCAAAGACTATCGGCAGCGAGAGCAGGAAGGAGAAGCGGGCAGCATCGCTGCGGGCCAACCCCACCAGCAATCCGGCAGTAATGGTAATGCCGGAACGGGAAACCCCCGGCACCAACGCCAGACATTGAAAGCAGCCGATCAGCATGACACTGCCCAGAGTAATCGAGGCAACATCGTGCAGCTGTTTGCCGTAGCGGTCAGCAAGCCCCAGCCCAAGCCCGAACAGGATCAGCATCAGGACGATCATCAGGGGGCTGCTGCGAAAGATCGCCTCAATCGGCTCTTCCAGAGTCTTGCCCACAAGAGCGGCTGGAACCGAGGCCAGCACAATCATCCAGGGCAGTCGCACTGATTTTTGATCTCCCGGTTGGTAAAAACCGGTCAGGCCATCGCGCAGCAGAGTAACGACGTCTCGTCGAAAGTAGCAGAAGATCGCCAGAAAGGTACCGAAATGGAGGGCAACATCAAAGGTAAGGCCGGAATCAGGCCAGCCCAGCAGGCGGGGGACCAGGATCAGGTGACCGGAACTGCTGATCGGAAGCACCTCGGTTGCCCCTTGGATAATCCCCAACAGGGCGGCATGTAGCAGATCCATAACGTAGGTTACTCCTCGGTTTTATTCTCAAGGGCAGGTTTGATCTGGAGCGAGGCGCCATCCTGCCGCCCCTGATGGAAGGCGGCTGATACCACGGTGGAGCTGCGGCTGCGACGGGTTCTCAACGGGCCGATATGTTCTTCCTTGTACTGCCGGATCAGGGCATCCTTAACCGGCACCAGCGCCCTGCTGGTGGTGGGGGTTTGTGCCTTCTGGGCGGTCATGGCCTGCCGCACACCATGCACACCTCCCAGCAGGTATGATGTCCGTACCCGCTCACGTTCTGTGGCTGGCAGTTTTCCTCCCTGCGTATCAAGCGTGCGCAGGTAGACAGATGCCAGTCTGCGTAACTCCTTCATCAGAAACTGCAAGGTACAGGCGGCAACGCCAGGGTCTTCACCCACGCCGATGAAACGGAGACGGCTGCAGGTCTGGTTGCCGGTTACAATCGGGAAACAGTCAAAGGCATTGGCTACGGTTGCAAACAGTGAAGAGAGCCACTTGGGAACCACTTTGGCAACCTGCAGCTCAACTTCACCAGCTCCTTCTTCCTGTACCTCCAGCTCGGACATGGCAAGATTGTGTTCAGATAACAGACGCTGCGCATGGGCTGCTGCCAGGGCTGCCTCATGTTCGTTACTGCTGTTTGATAAGGCCAGCAGCTTGCGAACCCGTTCAATAATTCGCGCACGGGTCATGGTTACTTCTCCTGTTCTTCGTGTTCAATGGATTCGCCGGTAACAACGGATGCCCTGCTTAATTCCGACAATCCCAGATCGTTTTGTTGAAAGCGCAGTACCAGACGGTAGATAATAAAGTAAGAGACCAGCGCGGTTACCAGGCCTGTGATGGAGCAACCGATCAAGAGGGCCTGTGCATGTTCCTTCAGGTGATACCAGTCAAGTGTCTGGAAGGAAACGGCACGGGGATGCTGGCCGAGAATAAACTCTCCCAGACGATAGTTGACCATCAGAAACGGTACTACGGTCAGTGGTGTGTTGACCATGGAGCCGGTGATGGTGGTCAGCTTGTTCAGTTTAAAGATGATGGCAAGCATGATTGCCAGGAAGGTATGAAAACCAAAAAAGGGGGTAATACTGATAAAAACACCCACAGCGAAACCGGCGGCTATATGGCCGGGGTGGCTATCAAGGCTGAGGACTGCCTTGATACGTTGTTTGAAGTTCACATTAATCATAAGTAATGCAGTCTAAAGATGCGGGCAGTGATTTGTCAATCGCCAAAAACCGTTGCAGCACCGTGGAAAATAATGGTAACCAGTATGGATCAATCTGATATCTCGCAGATCAGGAGCCAGCCATGCCACATCGCGAACTGACCTACTATGCTGTTTCTGTTGTAGGAGCCGACCGCCCCGGTATTGTCGCCGGAATAACCGAAGCGCTCTACAGACTGGGGTGTAATATTGCAGATTCAAGCTGTGCCATGCTGGCCGGTGAATTTGCCATGATCCTGATCATCTCCCATCCCAAACCATTTACCAAGGCCCATCTTCTTGAGGAGCTGAAACCGGTTTCCGAACGGCTTTTGATGACCCTTTCGGTGCGCCATCTGCCACAAGGGGAGCAGGAGCGCAAAGAAAATACCGGTGAAATCTGCCAGATTACGGTCTATGGAGCGGATCAGCCCGGCATTGTCTACCGGGTTACCAGTGCTTTGGCGGCTCAGCAGATTAATATAATGGATCTGCAGACCAAGCTGGCCGGCTCCGGTGAAGCACCGGTGTACATCATGCTGCTGGAGGCAACCTTGCCGGATGGTGTTTCACCGGAAACGGTTGAACAGCTGTTGAACGGTTTGAAAGAAGAGTTGCAGGTCGAGATCGGTGTACGGATCGTAACCCCGGTGGAGCTGTAAATGGCGGTTCAGTCTATTCTGAAATATCCTCATCCGCTGCTCAAGAAAATGGCGCACCGTGTTGATACGCTGGACCCCAGCATACTGAATCTGGTTCAGGATCTGCTTGATACCATGCAAGCCGGTCCCGGTTCGGTGGGGGTGGCAGCGCCGCAGATCGGTGTCGGTCTGAGGGTCTGCGTGGTGGATGTTTCCAAAAGCAAACATGGTAAAGAGAACAATCATGGTCTCCTCTGTATGGTAAACCCTGAAATCATCAGTCGTTCAGGTTCCGCAATCATGCGGGAAGGCTGTATGAGCGTGCCGGATTACACCGGCGATGTGGAGCGGTCAACGGAGATAACGGTTCGGTTTCTGGACAGCCGGACCGGTGAGCAGCAGGAATTTACCGCATCCGGTTTTGAAGCGGTGGCGATCCAGCATGAAATGGATCATCTGGATGGTGTACTGTTTCTTGACCGGATCATGAGTATCTCGACAGGACTGTTTCGACGAAAAAGCTATAGATAGAGGGACCGATGAAAAAAAACGAACAGCAGACCTTGCTCAAGCTGGCCAGAACAACAATTGTCGCCCAGATCTGCGGTCAGGCGTTGCCGAAAGTTGAACGACCTTCTCCGGCTCTGCAATCCCATTCCGGCTGTTTTGTCACCATCAAGCAACAGGGGCAGTTACGTGGCTGTATCGGCAGCTTTGTTGCGCAGCAGCCGCTTTGGCAAACCGTGCGGGAGATGGCAGTTTCTGCTGCAACCCGCGACCCTCGCTTCTACCCGATGAAACAGTCTGATCTGGATAATTTTCACCTTGAGATATCGGTACTCTCACCGCTACAGCAGATGCAATCCATTGATGAAATACAGGTTGGCACCCATGGCCTCTACCTGATCAAGGGAAACAGTCACGGTGTGCTGCTGCCCCAGGTGGCAACTGAATACGGCTGGGATCGTGACAGCTTTCTTCGTCACACCTGTCTCAAGGCAGGCCTGCCGGAAACTGCCTGGCAGAAGGACTGTAAGATCTTCCTTTTCTCTGCCGAGATCTTTGGTGAAGACTGACATCGCCGCAATCAAACCAATCCGCGAGGGTACATTATTAAGAGAGTTTTATAGCCTGTTGGAAAAGGTTCCCTTGGCATTTTTGCCCTGCGAGCCTGCCAAGAAATGACTTTTCCGCCGCTGTTGCTTGCGCAATCCGTGATTTGAGATATTCTGGAGTGGGGGGGATGGCAAGAGTGGGCAAACGTAAACGCTTTGCAGTTGATTGCACGGTGGTGACATTATTCATCCTGGCAGTAGCAGCCGGGGTTTATTATGTAGTACAGGCCTATATTCTTGATCGTGCCCAGCGGAATGTTCAAAATCTGATCCTCTCTCAGCGTGGACTTCACCATTACATCCAGCAGGTTATGCACCCCTCTTTTTTCAAGGCGATTGAAGATGGCGACGTTGCTGAAAACTATTACAACCCGGAAATCTTTTCATCTTCCTATATTGTCAGGACCATGCACGGCTTCTACAACAAAGAACTGGTAAAACATGGCCGCCCCGAGATCTATTACAAGCTTGCCGCAGAAAACCCGCGTAATCCGGTTAACAAAGCAGACCAGCATGAGTTGAAGTTGCTGAAGATGTTCAACGACCGTCGGGAATTAAAAGATTATCGGGAGATCATTGAGGTTGATGGCCAGAAATATCTGTACTATGCACTGCCGTTCCTTGAAAACAGCCAGGCCTGTATGCGCTGTCATGGCAGGCGTGAGGATGCCCCCCTGGGATTGCTGGCACGTTATCCAGGCAATGGCGGGTTCAATGAAAAAGTCGGGCGTATCCGTGCCATAGAGTCTATCCGGGCTCCACTGCATCGGGAATATGAAGTAATGTATGGCGCCTTTGCTATTCTTGGCGTGACGGCCCTGTCTCTGCTGGGATTATTCTGGTTCAGCAGCCGATTACGTTCTGAGGTAGCTACTAAAACAATCAGCCTGCAGGAAGAGTTGACTGCTCGCAAAGAGGCTGAAAATGAGTTGCGTATTCAGGCTACTGTGCTTGAGGAAGAGATCGGTGAGCGCCAGAAGACTCAGGAAGCGTTATTCCATGCCAAAGAACAGGCTGAAGCGGCGAACAAGGCAAAATCGCTGTTTCTTGCCAATATGAGCCATGAACTCCGTACCCCGCTCAACGGTGTGGTGGGGATGGCACAGTTGCTTTCCATGACGGAGGTTACTGAAGAACAGAAGGAGTACCTGGACACACTCCAGTTCTCTGCTGACAATCTGATCGCCCTGATCAGTGATATTCTGGATATTACCAAGATTGAAGCGGACCAGTTCCCGCTTTACCATGCCGAATACTCTCTTCGCAGCTGTCTTGATGAACTGGTTATGATGCAGCGGGAAGCTAGTAATGAAAAAGGGCTCCAGATCAGACTGGATATCCCGGCGACCATTCCTGACACGCTTGTGGGAGACCGTATCAGAGTGCTGCAGGTGCTTTCCAATCTCTTGTCAAATGCGGTTAAATTCACGGAGCAGGGTGAAATCATACTTGCTGTAGCCATCCGGGAGCGGTACGGCTCCACTATCTTGCTGGATATTTCAGTTACTGATACCGGCATCGGTATTGAGCCGGAACTCATGGACTACATCTTCAAGGTCTTTACCCAGGCTGATGAAAGCCATACCCGCAGGCATGGTGGCGCAGGATTGGGACTTGCCATCAGCCGGAAACTTGCCGAGCTGATGGGGGGCGGTATCACCGCTGAAAGCAAGCCGGGAAAAGGCAGCACCTTCCATTTTTTGCTGCCTTATACTGTTCCTTCCCGGCCTGATGGTGTTGAAGCCGAAAGTTTTCCGGCAGAACCGATAGCAGGCCACGCCACCAGACCTTTGACGGTGCTGGTGGCTGAAGACAATCCGGCTAACAGTGCGTATGCCATCAAACTTTTACAAAATATCGGGCATCAGATTGTGCTTGCAACAGATGGCAAGCAAGCGTTTGAGGCGTGGGAAAAGGGCCAATTTGACCTGATTCTGATGGATATACATATGCCTGAAATGAATGGTGATGAGGTTGTGAAGCTGATCAGGCAGCGTGAGGGCAGGCAGCATATTCCGATTATTGCGGTTACTGCCCATGCCGTAACCGGCGATCAGGAACGGCTGCTGGCAGCAGGTTGCGACGGGTACGTCTCAAAACCGTTTATGATTGAAACCCTGACGGCAGAAATACAGCGGGTGCTTGGCTGCTAAACCTGAGCAGCCGCCAAGTAGTGTGATTGCAGATAAATAAGGGACTCGGCACTTGTAATTCCAATTGGCAGTCAAGTTGACTCAAAAACAGCTGTTTTAGTGCCATATACAGCCCGACACGATTGGGCGAACAGCCGTTCGCCCCTACGGATACGGGGCATCCTGATTGAAAAGGTGAATTAAAATACCAGATTATTGTAGGGGCGAACGGCGTTCGCCCATCTGAAATATGTTGTCGAATATCTCGCCAGCTGTTTTTAATGTAGGATTGATCTGTTATTTCAGAAAGAGACTTGGAGGTCACCATGAAGCGATTCAGAGACTGGAGTATCAAAAGCAAAATAATCAGTATTACGCTGATAACCATGGTCGTCATGTTGATCGGGCTCTTCGGGTATATACTTCCTTTCTTCAAAAAGAACCTGATGACAGAAAAGGAGCTGGCTACCCGTCATATCGTTGAATTGGCCATGGGGGTTCTGGAACAGTATGACGCTGCGGTGAAATCCGGCAAACTGCCCCTGGAACAGGCCCAGAAAGAAGCGGCTGACCAGATTGCCCGGATGCGCTATGAGGGCAAGGAATATCTCTGGATTAATGATCTTGGCAAACCGGCTCCCAAAATGATCATGCACCCTACGGTGACCGCCCTGAACGGCAAACTGCTTGATGATACAAAGTTTAACAAGGCCACCATGATGCAGGATGCAGCAGACGGTCCAAGGAAGACACTTGATAATATGAATCTGTTCAGCGCGTTTGTCGAGGTTGCAGACCGTGCTGGACATGGCTTTGTGGTGTACCAGTGGCCAAAGCCGAAACAGGGTGGGGGGACGACCGAAGAGCTGTATCCCAAACTTTCATATGTCAAGAAGTTTGAACCGTGGGGCTGGGTGATGGGAAGCGGCATCTATGTTGACGATGTAAAACGTCAGACTGATCTGGTTATGTGGACGCTGCTGACAGCGTATCTGTTGCTTTCCGTAGCAGCCATTGTATTTGCCGTTCTGGTCAGTCGTGGTGTGGTGCGTCCGCTACACCGGATGCAGGATGCGCTTGAAGCAATGGCCAGTGGTGAAGGTGATCTGACAAGACGTCTGCCCATTACCAGAGATGATGAAACCGGTGCGGTTGCCAGGATCTTTAACCATTTTCTGGATAACCTCCAGAAAATCATGCGCAATGTCACCGATGACACCCAAAAGGTCCGTTCAGCTGCTGATCGCCTGCATCTCACGGCAGGCAGTATTTCTGCCAGTGCTTCGGAAATGTCAACCCAGGCGATATCGGTAGCAACAGCCGTTGAAGAGATGGCTGCCACCTCAAATGATATTGCCCAGAACTGTTCCCAGGCCTATGAAAGCGCCAGCCGGGCCTGTAGAACAGCCCAGGATGGCTCTGCCGTGGTGAATCAGGCGGTAGACAGTATTCGGGCCATAGCGGATCGGGTTCAGGAAAGTTCCCGCACGGTGGAATCCCTCGGTGCAAGATCTGATCAGATTGGACAAATTATCGGTACTATTGAGGATATAGCTGATCAAACCAACCTGCTGGCATTGAATGCAGCCATTGAGGCTGCCAGAGCAGGGGAAATGGGCCGGGGCTTTGCGGTGGTGGCTGATGAGGTTCGTGCCCTGGCAGAACGGACCACCAGGGCAACCAAAGAGATCGCTGACATGATCAAGGTCATCCAGCAAGAGACCGGCGCTGCTGTTGCCACCATGGGAGCCGGTGTCACTGCTGTTGAGCAGGGCACCCACGAAGCTGCCCGTTCCGGTCAGGCGCTGGAGGAAATTCTGGGCCAGATCTCTGAGCTGACAACCCAGATCAACCAGATTGCCACCGCAGCTGAAGAACAGACTGCCACCACCAATGATATCAGCAGTAATATGCACAGAATCGTTGCAGCCTTTGATCAGAACGTGTCCAGTGCCCAGGAAACCGGCCAGGAAGCGAATAACCTGTCCGGGATGTCAGCTTCACTTACCGCTCTGGTGGGGCGTTTCAAGCTGTAACCTGAACCTCTTGATGCAGCAATGATGCATGGATTTGATGGTATAGAGGAGTACCCTGCATGAATTTTTTTGCAGATCTCAAGATCAGGAACAAGTTGGTTGTGGGCCTTGCCGCTATTGTGTTGCTCTGTGGGCTGAGTGGTCTCTATGCGCTTAAAGGGATGTCCGACACCAATAAACGGTTGGAGGATGTACATAATAACCTGATCCCGTCGATCATGGTGGCTGGTGAGCTTGACCGGAAGACCCAGGAATACCGGCGGGTCTATCTGCGTTATATGCTTGACAGGAATCCGCAGCTACGCAAAGAGCTGGATGCGAGGCTGGCTAAACTTGAGAACAGCATCAACGCCTTGATGGAGCAGCTTGGGAAACACCCCCTTTTGCCCCAGGAACGAACAATTTTGAACCGTGTAGCCTCGCTCTCCAAAGAGTTTTTTGCCAGTTCCGGTAGAGGGAGAGCGGAAATCCGCGCCGGTGCAAACTACGATGCGCAGGGGGGGGAACAGCGACAGATTCGGGAACTCTCCGATCAGATGGGGACCGCTATTGAGCAGTTCCTGCGCTTTAACAGCACGGAAGCGGAAGAACATTTTAAACAGAGCCGTTCATCATATGGACAGTACCGCCACTGGCTGTTGTCATTCCTTATTATGTCTGCGCTGCTTGCTGTCGCCGTCGCTCTGCTGATCACCAGAAGTATTGTTAATCCTCTTCAGATAGTCCTTGATGCGGTTACCAAACTGCAGGAAGGGGGACAGGCAAAGGCCCGGCTGGTGGAGGCGATTGCCGGTGGTGATCTGAGTCAGGAGATGACCGTCATCGAACCGTTCCATGTTGCCGATGACAGGATCAGTTGCGACGAAACCGGTACCCTGCTGAAAGCGGTTGTGGAGATGAGTGAAACGCAGCACCAGCTTGATCTGGCGTTTCTCCGCATGGCGCTGGCCCTGCGTCAGAATCATGATCAGGAGTTGCGACAGGACTGGTTTAAAAACGGTCAAAGCCGCCTTAATACCATTTTGCGGGGTGACAAGAGTACCGATGACCTGGCGGATCAGTCGCTATCCTTTCTTGCTGAGTATCTGGGGGCTGGCGTCGGGGTGTTGTATGTCCACGATGAAGAGCAGGCAGTTTTACAGATTACAGCCAGTTATGCCTTTGTCCGGCGTAAACGGTTAAATGACCGGATTGCCTTGGGTGAAGGGCTGGCAGGACAGGCCGCCCGTGAGCGGAAAACTATCTGTCTGAGTCCGGCTCCTCCCGGTTATCTGCCGATCAGTTCCGGTATTGGCGAGGCCCAGCCGGTGAGCATCGTTGCCTTGCCATTGGTGCATAATGAGACCCTGACCGGTGTGCTGGAGATCGGGGCGTTCAAGCTGTTCAGTGATGACGAACTGGCCTTCCTTGACCAGTGCAGGGAATCGATTGCAATAGCACTTGGCGTCAACCGTTCACGGCAGCGGGTGAACCTGTTGCTGGAGCAGACCCAGGCCCAGACCGAAGAGTTACAGGTGCAGCAGGAAGAGTTGCAACAGAGCAACGAAGAGCTTGAAGAACGGGCCGAGATGCTGGAACGCCAGCGTGAGGAGATCCGCACCAAGAACCGTGCGGTGGAGGAGGCCAGCCACGAATTGCAGCGCAAGGCCGATGAGCTGGAGCGGGTGAGTGCGTACAAATCTGAATTCCTGGCCAACATGTCCCACGAACTGCGTACCCCGTTAAACAGTATGATGATTCTTTCCAGTCTGTTAAAGGACAACCGTGAAGAAAATCTGACTGCCAAACAGGTTGAGTTTGCCGCCACCATCAATACCGCAGGTCGGGATCTGCTGAATCTGATCAACGACATTCTTGATCTGTCCAAGATCGAATCGGGTCACCTTGAATTACATTATGAGGAGCTGCTGCTGAAGGAGATTGGCGAGCAGATGCAGGCCCTGTTTCATCCGATTGCTGCGGATAAAGGGATTGGCCTGTCGGTTACGGTGGATGATGCAGCGCCACGCTCATGTGTCACCGATAGTCAGCGTATCATGCAGATTCTTAAGAACCTGCTTTCCAACGCCTGTAAATTCACCAGTCAGGGAGCGGTCACCTTACATGTCTACAAACCGGGACGGGGTGAAAATCCGCTGGCAACCGAAACGGTAGCCTTTGCGGTTACGGACACCGGTATCGGCATTGCGACAGACAAACAGTCGCTGATCTTTAACGCCTTTCAGCAGGCTGACGGCAGCACCAGCCGCACGTATGGTGGAACCGGTCTGGGGCTCTCCATCTCACGTCAACTTGCCCGTTCAATGGGAGGGGAGATTACCGTAGCCAGTGAGCCGGGCAAGGGCAGCACCTTTACCCTCTATCTGCCGGTTGGCCAGACAGGGCAGGCAATTGTAGAGAAAGTCTTAAGTCCTATAGGTCCTATAGGACATATAAACCCAAATCCTGCACCACCCAAAAACCTTGATCCCCTGCCAGCTCCGTTACCTGATGACCGTGACCTGCTGACAGAAGCGAGTAAAACCATACTGGTGGTGGAGGATGATCTGACCTTTGCCGGGATACTGGCTGATATGGTGCGGCAGCGGGGCTTCCTGGTGTTGATCGCTGCCGATGGTGAGAGCGGCATCGCCCTGGCCGAACGCTATCAGCCCAATGCGGTAATTCTGGATGTGATGCTGCCCCATATTGACGGCTGGGGTGTCATGCGCAGCCTGAAGGACAACCCGAAGACCCGTCATATACCGGTTCATTTCATTACCTGTCTGGAGGAACGTCAGAAGGCGATGAGCATGGGGGCGATCGGTTTTGTAACCAAACCGGTCACCAGTGACCAGCTGGATTCTGTTTTTGGCGCTCTGGAGAACGCCATCGAGAAAACCACAAAGAAGCTCCTGATTGTTGAGGATGATCCGGCCCAGGTGCAGGCCATGGTCGCCCTGCTGGAGGAGCGCAATGTCACCATCAGTGTGGCGGAAAACGGTGCAGCGGCAATCGACCGACTTGGCCGGGAATCCTTTGACTGTATCGTGCTGGATCTGGGGCTTTCTGATATGGGGGCCTTCGAGATGCTGGAGGAGTTGAAAAAACTTGATCCTGAACGGCGTATTCCGGTCATTATTCATACCGGTCGCGAACTGACCCATGAAGATGAGATGCGACTGCATCACTATGCTGAGAGTATTATCATCAAAGGGGCGAAAAGCCCCGAGCGGTTGCTGAATGAAGTAACCCTGTTTCTGCATCTGGTTGAGTCATCCCTTGATCCTGGCAAGCAACGGATGATCCGGGCCGCCCTGGATAAGGAGGCGATGCTGGCCGGTAAAAAGGTGCTGATCGTTGATGATGACATGCGCAATATCTTTTCGCTTTCCAGCGCCTTGTCTGAAAAGGAAATGGTGATTTATGAAGCTGAAAACGGTCGCGAAGCGCTGAAGCAGCTGGATGCGTGTCCAGAAATTGATCTGGTGCTGATGGACATTATGATGCCGGAAATGGACGGCTATGAAACGATGCGCATGATTCGGAAGGATCAGCGTTTTCACAGCCTGCCGATCATTGCGCTTACCGCCAAGGCGATGAAGGGTGATCGGGAGGAATGCCTCAAGGCCGGCGCCAGTGATTATATTCCGAAGCCGGTTGATATGGAGAAGCTCTTCTCACTGTTGCGGGTCTGGCTGTATTCGGCGGGGTAGCTTGTGACCATCAAAACCAAACTGATAGCCAATGTGCTGGTCACAGCCGTCATTGTGGCAGCCCTGTCCATGGCAAGTCTCTTTTCAATGGGCTTTCTTCGGGAAAAGCTGCTGTACCTGACCGAGAAGAGCACTCCGTTTCAGATCCGGACTATTGAACTGCAACGTGAGCTGCAGGGCGCAGTTTCATCCCTGCTTGCGGTAACTGCAGCACGGGATATGGCTGAGTACAGCGGTGCCAGAAAGGAAGCAGAAAAAAAACTGGCAAAGGTGGCGGTCAGCCAACAGCTGCTGGAAAGCCAGCACGGTGCTGTTCCTGGCCTTTCGGTTGAACTTGGCATGTTGGCGCAGGATCTCTTTTCCGCAACCGCTGCGCGGATTAACAGCAGCAATGCAGCAACTACTGCCAATGCCAGGGTGATCGAGCGAACCCAGCTCTCCACGTCCCGTCTGAAGGAACTTGATGGTTCGTTACAAAAACTGCAGACTGCTCGTGCTGCAGCCTTTGCCCGCGCCCTGGAACATACGGAAGCGATCTCCACCAGGCTGAGAACGGTTGAAAAGCTGCGGGATCATTTCAAAGATCTGCAGCACCTTGCGCAAAACCTGCAAAATTCCCAGAAAAGCTCCTCTTTACTGCTTGTTAAAGGCAAATTTAATACCCTTGCCAGCCAGATACAGAAGAATGAGCATTTTAAAAATAATCCGGTGTTTAACGTACCATGCAAGGAGCTTATCGACAAACTGTCTGAACAGATCAAGCAACTGTATAGTGTCTCGTCACGCAGGGACGAAGAGACAAAAAGCAGGGTGATCGAGGCGCTGAAAGAGCTCTTGCCAAAGTTCAGTGTACTGTTTCTGGTGCTTGATCAGGAAACGGAGCTGGCCAGAGGGCAACTTGAAACAGAAGCGATCAGGCAGCGGGAGATTTTTAGCCAGTCAAACAGCGCTAACCGTATTCTGGTTGAAAATTCAGAGCTGGTGGCTGCAGGATTGCAGCTGAGCGCTGAGATCAACCGTCTGTTTACCCTTGAAACCGCTGCCGAGATCGACCGGCTGGAGCATGATATCCATACACTCTTTAGCCAGATCAAGGAACGGACCCAGCGTATTGAAACCGCCCTTGTCCGGTTGAAGGCCGTCGATGAGCTGAAGACCCTCCGCGCTGCAACCGAGGCGCTGGCAATGACCCGTTCCGAAGTGGTCGGGACCAGTGGTATTCTCGTCGCGTTGAGGATGAAGCTGAAGGGGCTGCAACAGGCAGATCAGATCGGTTCAAAGCTGCATGCCATGGTGCTCAGGCAGGCTGCCAAAGGGAATGAGATTGTGCTTACCGCCAGGGGAGAACAGGAACAGGCGGTTGGAACGGTCAAAAACGTGATGAGCAGGAGCCTGTACCAGATTGTCGGTATCGGTGTTGTGGCAATTGTTCTCGGCATGGCATTCGGTTACTGGATTTACCGGTCGGTGCTGTTGCCGCTGAGGGTGGTGCTTGGCGCTGTCAGGGCTCAACAGTCCCAGGGGCAGGAAAAAGCGCAACTTGCCGAGGCGATTGCCAGTGGTGATCTGGATTGTCAGGTTACGATCAGCGACCTGCTCAGGCTTGATACAAAGCAGCTGCAAAAGGATGAAATGGGGTTGGTGCTGAGTGCGGTGGTGGGGATGAGTGAGGCGCAGACGACCCTGGACAGAGCCCTTGCCGATATGACCGCATCGCTTCGCACCGGCCGGGATGAAGAGATGCGCCGGGATCGTCTGAAGAGTGGATTGCATGAGTTGAATCGAATCCTGCGTGAAGAACATGCGCTTGATGAACTACTGGAATATACGCTGGCATTTATGGCCGCTTTTCTGGATGCTGGTGTGGGGATACTCTATCTGTATAATGAAAGGGAGGAGCTTCTGGAGCCTGCTTCAACCTACGCCATTTCCCTTGCAGATCGGCCTGATGGTGGTCGGTTGAAACCGGGTGACGGACTGGTTGGCCAGGTGGCGGTCGGGCGCAAGATGATCCATCTGGCTACGGTGCCAAGGGGGTATCTGCCGATAGCCTCGGCGCTGGGGGAGGCTGATCCGCTGCAGGTAGCCATTTTGCCGATCATGCATAATGCTATGCTGGCCGGTGTCCTGGAGCTGGGCAGCTTCAGGCCGTTCGGCAATGACGATATTGATTTTTTGCAGCAGGCCCTGGAGGGGATCGCTATTGCCGTTATCAATAACCGCTCACGTCTATTGGTGAGTGATCTGCTGGAACAAACCCAGCTGCAGGCAGAAGAGCTGAGGGTTCAGCAGGAAGAGCTGCAGCAGACCAACGAGGAGCTGGAAGAACGGGCACGGCTGTTTTATGAGCGGGGTCAGGCAACATGAACAACAGTGAGCTGTTTGATCTTGAGATGAAGCTGCTGATGGAGGGGATTTTTCAGGTCTACGGCTATGACTTCAGGGACTATGCCGAGGCTTCGCTGCGCAGACGTCTGACCCAGTGGCTTTCCGGTTCGGGATTTGCGACCCTGTCGCTTGCCCAATCGCAGCTGCTGCGCGATCCGGTTCTGTTCGAGATGCTGTTGCGGGGGATCACGGTCAATGTGTCCGAGATGTTCCGTGATCCCTCATTTTTCAAGGAGATCAGGGAACTGGTGGTGCCTTATTTAAAAACCTACCCCTTTGTGAAGATCTGGCATGCAGGTTGTGCGTCCGGTGAAGAGGCCTACTCAATGGCGATATTGCTGCATGAGGAAGGGTTGAAAGGACGTTTTCGGATCTATGCTACCGATATTGATGCCGAGGTGATCCGCAAGGCTCAGGAAGGTATCTATCCGATGCAGGAGCTGCAGCGGTTTACTAAAAATTACCAGCAGGCAGGCGGAAAAGCATCCTTTGCCGATTACTATACAGCCCGATATGACCGCGCTATCCTGTCCCCGACGCTCAGGGAAAATCTGGTCTTTGCAACCCATAACCTGGCTGTTGACGCAGATTTTGGTGAGATGAACCTTATATTATGCCGTAATGTCATGATCTATTTTAATCCGTCGCTTAAAAACAAGGTGCTGGGACTCTTTCATAACAGCCTGGCGCCGGGAGGTTTTCTCTGTCTCGGTTCAAAAGAGAGCCTGGAACACCGCCAGCTGGCAGCCCGGTATGACGAGGTCAGACCACGGACGCAGATTTACAGGAAAAAGTATGGGGCACCGTAGTCGCACGCTATGCAAGGCGGTCGTGATCGGGGTTTCAACCGGTGGTGTTGCTGCGCTTAAACAGCTGTTGCCTGCCCTGCCGGCAGACTTCCCGATTCCGATACTGGTGGTGAGCCATTTAACCCCCACCTCTGATGATGGTTTGGCAGTGCTGCTGAATTCATTCAGCAGCATCAGGGTCAAGGAGGCTGATGAAGAGGAGGCGCTGTCACCCGGTACGGTCTATCTGGCACCAGCCAACTACCATCTTCTGGTGGAACGCAAAGGCTGCTTGTCGCTCTCCATCGACCCGCCGGTCAATTTTGCGCGTCCTTCGGTTGATGTTCTGTTTGAGTCTGCCGCAGAAATATTCGGTCCGGCCCTGATCGGGGTTGTGCTGACCGGAGCAGGCAGTGATGGAAGCAAGGGACTGCTGACGATCAGGCAGCGAGGCGGCATTACGGTTGTGCAAGACCCTGCCGACGCAGAGATGGACTCCATGCCAAAACAGGCGCTTGCCTTGCTTTCGCCTGATTATTTGATACCGTTACAAGAATTGCCAGGCCTGCTTATAAAACTTGCAGCCTCGCAATCCGGGAAAACTGTATGACTCTTTATGGACTGCCCACACGTATCCCTATTCTGCTGGTGGATGACCGGCCTGAGAACCTTCTGTCTCTGGAAGGCCTGCTTGATGGCCAAGAGTACGAACTGGTACGGGCTCTAACTGGCAATGAGGCCCTTCGCAAGACCTTGAAACAGGACTTTGCGCTGGTGCTGCTTGATGTACAGATGCCGGAAATGGATGGTTTTGAAACCGCTTCTCTGATGCGTCTGAATCCCAAGACCCGTCATATTCCGATTATTTTTGTAACCGCTGGTATGAAAACACTCCAGTTTCAGTTTAAGGGGTATGATACCGGAGCTGTTGATTACCTGCTGAAGCCGATTGAACCACTGATCCTGCAGAGCAAGGTCCGGGTTTTTGCAGAACTGTATCGACAACGGATAGAGCTGGAGCTGCACAAACATCATCTGGCAGAACTGGTTGAGCTGAAAACCGTTGAGTTGCGCCAGGCAAAATTTGATGCTGAAACCGCTAATATTGCCAAGAGCCGTTTTCTTGCCACCATGAGCCATGAGCTTCGCACACCGATGAGCGGCGTGCTGGGCATGATCACCCTGCTGCAGGACACCGGATTGACCGATGAACAGCGGCAATATACTGAGCGTGCCAAGATATCGGCAAAAAATCTGGTCAAGCTGCTGGATGATATTCTTGATATCTCCAGAATCGAGGCAGACAAGCTGGAGCTTGAAACCGCATGCTTTGAGCTGAAGCCGATGCTGGAACAGACCATCCATCTGCTTTCTCTGCAGGCTGAAGAAAAGGGGCTTACACTGGGTGCAACGATTGATGACGATGTCCCTGCAGCCCTGAAGGGTGATGCGGGACGGCTACGCCAGGTGTTGATCAATCTGATCAATAACGCCATTAAATTTACTTCCGATGGTGCCGTCACGCTTCAGGTGAAAAAAGATACCGAGGATGATCGGCACACGACGGTCTGTTTTATCGTGAATGATAGCGGTATCGGGATACCGGAAGAAAAACTCGGGCTGATATTTGAACCGTTTACCCAGGTGGATAACACGGCTACACGCCGCTATGGCGGCACCGGGCTGGGGCTTGCAATTTGCAGTAAACTTGTGGGGTTGATGCAGGGACAGATAGAGGTTCAAAGCAGTCCGGGTAAAGGATCTCAATTCCGGTTTACGGCGAAATTTGAGAAGTGTGATGTTTCAAACGCGTCAAGGCTTCCTGATTGTGCCAAACGACCTGCTGGTGAGAACCGTCCGACAGCCAGTCCTCAGGGGGGTACAGGCATCCGCATACTGCTGGCCGAAGATGAGCCGACCAACCAGATGGTGACCAAGACCATTTTGAAAAAGTCAGGATACCAGGTGGATGTGGTGAACAATGGGAGTGAGGCCCTGAAGGCGTTAGAGCAGAACGACTATGATCTGGTGCTGATGGACTGCATGATGCCGGTCATGAACGGGTATGAGGCCACCGCTGCCATCCGTAACCCTGATTCTCCGGTTCGTAATCACCGTATACCGGTCATCGCCCTGACCGCTAATGCCATGAAAGAAGATCAGGCAACCTGTATTGCAGCCGGAATGGATGCCTACCAACCGAAACCGATCGAGTTTAATGAACTGCTGGCGCTTCTGGAACGTTGGCTCAAACAGTGAAGGAGACGTTGATGAAAGGGATAGTGCTGCTGGTCTGGCTGGTGATCTCACTTGTCCTGCCAATGAAGGTTGCCGCAGAAGAAGAGGTTGTTGTTGCAACCGGAATTACCTTTATTGAGAAAATATTCAACCCGGTAAAGCCACGCCTTGCCGATGCCGGGTTAGTGGTCAGGATTGTGTTTGCTGATCCGATTGGTGCCTTGAAGAGTCTTGAAGCGGGCGGTGCCGAGCTGGCCGGTGCAAGCCTTGATTTTGAAAGCTGGTTGAAGGAAGCGGCAGGGAAAGGGTATACGGTTAAAGATCGGGGGAGCCTCACACCCCACGTTATTGTTGTGGAAGAAACCGTGGTTATTGTCAATGCCGCCAATAGCGTTGCGGCGCTGTCAAAGGAGCAGCTGCAGGGGATTTTCAGTGGTCGGATACAAAACTGGAAAGAGGTGGGTGGTAGTGATCTGCCGATTTTAGTGGTCTGGCCGCAGGTTGCCTCCGGCGCACTGGTTAAATTTAACAGTCTGATCATGGATAGACAGCCGGTAACCAAAACAGTGCTTGATGTTGCTTCCATCAATGATACCGCTGAGGCTGTTGCTGCCAATGTTGAAGCGATTTCAATTGAGAACATTGAAAAAGTGACAGTCGGCGGCAAACGGATAGATGCTCCAGTTATAAAACGGGAGCTTACTCTTATACATAAAGGTGACCTATCACCAAAAGTTAAAAAACTGTTGGAGTATCTGAGGTCAGAAGAGGCCAGGAAGTTATTTCGGTAGAGTCGACATGACATTGTTTTGAATACGATTAGTCGATTATAATATAGCTGCGAAGCGTGTACTCGCTGGTAATTGCTGTATCCCCTATGATATAAGTAGGAAAACCTATCTGAAGGGGGTATCTCTAATGTCTGACTATCGTGTTCGTTTCCTCGTTTTTACACTGGTCCTCAGTGTGCTCAGTCTTTTTACCAGTGGCGCCATTGCCGATGAGTTGAAAATCGGTGCCGGTGCCGCTCCCACCGAGAACATTCTTAAGCCGATCAAAACAGCATTTGAAAAAGCCTCAGGTCTCAGTCTTAATACTCTTTCCAATGGCCCCAAACAGGCCTTTATCGAGCTGGAAAAAGGCACGGTTGATGCCGCAGCTGCCGGTCTTGCTCTGGATGACTGGTGGGCATTGCTGAAAAAGGAAGGGGTGACGGTGGCAAATCCTGCAGCTTATCAAGCCCAGTTGATCGGTAAGGACCGGGTGGTGGTACTGACCCATAAGGACAACAAGATAGCCAGTCTTTCCAAAGAACAGCTGGTGGGTATTTTTAGTGGCAAGATCCAGAACTGGAAAGAGGTTGGTGGCAAGGATATGCCTATTCTGATTGTCTGGGGTACGTTGATCCCCGGTACCAACAGCATGTTTGTCAAGGTGGCGTTGGGTGGTGCTGCAGTATCCAAGGAAGTATTGGATGCAACCACCGCCTCTGACGTGAAGGACAAGATTATGGCCAATCCTGAAGCGGTCGGTATCGGACCGGCAGCTGTTGTGGACGACAGCGTCTGGTCCCCCAAGACGCCAGAGGTGGCCCGGAATATCACCCTGATGACCAAAGGGGCTCCCAATGCAAAGGTTCAGAAACTGCTGGGGTTCATCAAGGGTGACGGGGCAAAGCTGATAAAGTGATGATGGTACTGATTGCAAGGGGTTGTGAATGACCATTAAGGTAAAATTAATTCTGAATATTGTCATTGTGTTGACCATTGTGGCGGCGGTGGTGGTAACCAGCATTTTTGGCATGCGCTTTATCAGCGGCAAGCTTTCTTATCTGACCCAGAAGAGTACGCCGTACCAGATGCGTACCCTTGAGTTTCAGCGGGAGATTCAGGGGGCTACCGCAAGTCTGGCCAAGGTAAGTACGGCTGTTACCCCGCAAGAGTTACAAGCATTCAAGGCAGAGGCAGAAAAAACCCTTGCCGATGTCAAACAATCCCAGCAACAGCTGGAATCCCTGAGTGGTGATACCAGGTTGGGGACCCATGAAGAGTTGCAGGGGGTGGCCAGGGAGCTGTTCAGTATTGTTGCTGATAAGCTTCAGACCCAGCAGGAGGCAGAAAAGGCGTCAGAAGAGCTGAGCAAGCGGATGAGTGATGCCACGGTGCGGCTGCGTGAGCTTGATACCAAAATCAGGGCGCTGCAGGGGAGCCGTACCGGTGCCTTCAGTGCGGCTCTGGATGCTTCAGGCAAGATTTCCAGCCGGTTACGGGGGGTTGAGGCGGCGCGCCTGCAGCTGAAGGATCTCCAGCTTGGCTTTTATGAGGTGCAGAACGCCCAGAAACGCCCGACACTGCTGATCGCCAGGGGCAAGGTAAACGCAGCTATCAGTAAGCTGCAGCAGAACGAGCATCTGAAAGGAAGTAAAGGCGGTGCCGCTGATATCAAGTGGCTGACGGAGCGACTGGATGAGTTGCAGAAATTACAGGGGACCTGGCTCAGTCAAAAGGATGCCGAAACCAGAAGCAAGGCAGATGCCGCGAGCAGGGAGATTAATGAGAAGCTGAGTGCCCTGTTTCTGGCCATTGAACAGGATGCCGTGCTTACCAATGAACATTATACAGCCGAATCCACCAAGCAGGGGGCCATGTTCGGGCAGTCCAATCAGGCAAACAGCGTGCTGGTGGCCAATTCAGAACTGGTAAGCCTTGGTATGGATATTGAGGCTTCTTCCCTCGGACTCTTTACCCTCAAGTCTACTGAAGCAATTGATAAGGCCATCCCTGCCATTAAGACCAAATTTGACAAGGCTGCCCAAACCTCTAAAAACCTTGAGAAAAATCTGTCCAAGCTAGGGGTCAGGAATGAACTGAATATCCTTAAAAATGCCACCGGCGCCCTTTCTGGTATTCAGGGGATGCTTTTTGCGGATAACGGTATTGTTGCTACCCTCAAGAAGCGATTTGCCATGGAGCAGAAAGCGATCCAGACTGCCCAGAAACTGCGGGAGATCGTGCTCAAGCAGGCTGAAAAGGGAAAAGAAACTGTCTCTGCAGCCAGGGGCGAGCAGGAAAAGGCGATTGTTTCGGTAAACAAGATTGTCAGCACCAGCATTACCCTGCTGATCAGTATCAGTGTCGTTGCGGCGGTGGCAGGGATTGCCATTGGAGTCTGGGTGTTCCGGTCGGTCAGCACGCCCCTTGGGCAGCTGATCAAGGTATCAGACAGTGTTTCCCAAGGCGATCTGAAGGCGGTTGAGCTGCGTAACAGTAATGATGAATTTGGCACGGTGCTGAGCTCCATGGCGGCCATGGTTGCTAATCTGCGGGATATGGCAGGCAAGATCTCCGGCTCCACCACCACCATTGCAGACAGTTCCGGGGCCTTGGCCCGAACAGCAGGAGAGCTGGAAGAGAACTCAACGGTCCAGACTACCCAGATCGAGCAATCGGTCACAGCCATGACTGAGATGGTGCAGACCATTCAGGATGTATCCCAGAATGCCCTGGCTACTTCTGATGCTGCAGGAAGGATGCAGAAACTGGCGACACAGGGCAAGCAGGCCCTTGATCTTACCTCGCAGGAGCTGTTTGCCTTTACTGAGATTGTCAGACAGTCGGTGGAACGGGTAGAGATGCTGGGTACCCGCTCTGCCTCGATTACCGCCATTGTTGATATGATCAAGGATATTGCCGATCAGACGAATCTCCTCGCTTTGAACGCTGCCATTGAGGCGGCCCGGGCCGGTGATCAGGGGCGCGGCTTTGCTGTCGTGGCCGACAGTGTCCGCCAGCTGTCCCAACGTACCACCGAATCTGCCGATGAGATCGCCACCACGGTAAAAGGAATGCAATCAGAGGTTGAGGCATCGGTTACCAGCATGCAACATGAACGGCAGGCGATTGCCAAGATTGAGGCTGCGGTACAGAGTACCCAGCAGGCCATGGAGCAGATTGTCGGTAATGTAGAGCAGGTCTTTGAAATGGTACAGACCATTGCAACGGCTACTGAAGAACAGTCGGCTACCGCAGAGGATGTGAACCGCTCCATGCATGCCATCCATCAGGTCACCGGAAAATTATCCTGTTCGATGGAGCAGATCAAACAGACGTCGGAGTCCTTTGATCGCCTGGCCCATGAACTGCAACAGATGGTGCGCTGGTTTAAAGTTTAACCTGAAAAGACGGTAGAGCAGCAAAAGAGCGTAAGGATACAATGAAGATTTGTACTCCTTGCGCTCTTTTGCTGTATTTTGTTTTTTCCGGTTTGTCTGGTTGGTCCCGGCTATGCCGGATCAGGGATAGACTCTGACCACCTGCTCTGCAACGCAGGCCGGTTTGTCGTTGCCGTCAATGCGCACGGTGAGCAGATAGACGATCTCAACGCCGTTTCCGGCCATGGCTGCGTCCTGCAGGGTGGTGTGGGCGCGGATACGGTCACCCGGCTTGACCGGAGCAGGAAAACGGACTTTGTTGAGGCCGTAGTTGACCCGCAAGCGCATGCCGGGATAGTTCTTTTCAAACTGTCCGGCTGCGTTTGACCGGGTTAAAAGCGGCAGCAAGGAGAGGGTCAGGAAGCCATGGGCGATGGTGCTTTGGTAAGGTGACTCAAGCGCTGCCCGCTCAGGATCGATATGGATCCACTGCAGGTCACCGGTAGCCTGGGCAAAGGCATCAATCCGGGCCTGATCAACAAGAAGCCAGTCCCCAACAGATATTTCCTCTCCTTTACGTTGCAAGCAGGACTCAAGCAGCTGTTCTGCAGCGGTCATGGCTTCTCCTTTCAAATCCTGAAAAATCAATGTATATGATTCTACATCAAGAAAACAGATTGGCAAGGGAGTACGCAATGAACCTGCATGAAGGACTAAAGAGTTTGGGAGAAGGTAAAACGACCTGCTATCGCTATGATGCTCCAGATGCGGGGTTGTTGGAGTGGTTTCCTTCCCCCTATGCCAACCCTGAGCTGAACCCCTGTGGCTGTACCGGCACCCTGCATATCAGCTGTCCTGAATTTACCTGCCTCTGCCCCATGACCGGGCAACCTGATTTTGGTACGATCATTATTGATTACCAGCCGGACCAGCGCTGTGTAGAAAGCAAAAGCCTGAAGCTGTACCTGGGATCATTCAGGATGCACGGTGAGTTCCACGAGGCCGGGGTCAACCGGATCTGTAATGATCTGGTAAAGCTGCTTGATCCGGTCTGGCTGCGGGTAAAGGGAGAGTTTACCCCCAGAGGCGGAATACCGTTCTGGCCGACCGCCGAATACCGGCGGAAGTAAAACAGGAGCATCCTGCACACCACTGTCAGCTGGCCAGGAGCCGTCCTTTCATCGCCATAATCCTCTGATATGATGCATGTATGCGTTGTTCAGTGATCTTTCCGGTACGCACCAGTTCCTTGACATGGCTGATGGTTGTCGGGGTGATCTCGGGATTGTAGTCCAGATTGTTGGAAACCAGGATGATATCCACCCCGGCCAGGATACTTTTCTCCACAATGGTCTTATAGTCAAAGAACTGGGTCAGTCCCTGCATCTGCAGATCATCGGTTACCACCACTCCGTCAAATCCCAGTTGCTCCCGCAGCATGCCGGTGATAAACGGCTTTGAAAGGGTTGCAGGCAGGTCGGGATCAATATGCCGGTTAAAGACATGGGCGGTCATGACCATGCGGCAGTTCCCTTCATTGATCAGGTTCCGGTACGGTTCAAGCTCGATTGCCGACCAGGTATCGGTTACGTCCACAAAACCCAGATGTGAGTCAACAGTGGCGCTGCCATGGCCGGGAAAATGCTTGAAGCAGGTGGATACCCGGTTTTTGTCGTGGGTCTCCACAAAGATCCGGGCATGGTTGGTGACAATGGTTGGGTCAGCAGAAAAACTGCGTTCCAGCGCGCCGATGGCCGGGCTCTGGGGGTTGATGTTCAGGTCAACCACCGGCGCAAAATTCATGTTCAGCCCGTTTGTTGCCAGGGTAGCGCCGATACTGTCGGCATACATGCGGGTAATTGCCGGATTGTTGAGAGTCCCCAGATACTGGGCCGTTACCGTGGGCGGGAACCCGTAACTCTCTTTCAGCCGCACCACCTTGCCACCTTCCTGATCAACGGCAATGAAAAGCGGCGTGGCGGAGAGGGCCTGCAGCGAGGCGGTCAGGGCCTGCAACTGTACCGGTGAGGTGATGTTACGGCCATACGTCTTAAGTTTTGCATCCCGGTCAAACAGGATAATTCCGCCGATGCGGTGCTCACGGATGTCGCGGACAATGTAGTTACTCTCATCAAGCGTTAATCCACGGAAACCGACCATCAGCATCTGGGCAATCTTTTGTTCCAGGGGAACATCCCCAGACGAACTACCGCAACCGGCCATCAGGGCCGGAACAGCGGCAACAGCCCCGGCCAGCGCCGCCCCTTTCAGAAAGGTGCGGCGAGAGAGGGTAGCCTGTACAAGTGATGTCTGCCGTATCTCCCGGTTGTCCTTTGATGGTTCATTCCACACGTATCAACCTCCCTTAAGTTCATTGTTGCTGGCGATTGTTGGGCGTCACTATTCTTCTGGTTTTTGGATGGGAATTCCGGGGACTGTTCCAGCTGCTTATTTCTGATAAATTTCTGTAACAAAAGATTGATAAAATCTTCCTTTGTTTTCACGTTAGATACTCGATTCGTAAAGGACTGACCATATTTAACTCCTTTTCTGACCGAGGGTAGCCAAACCTTAGCAAAGAAAATTCGTATTGTATAGAGTTGAGACCTGACCCCTATGGGATCACTTTGCCCCAAAAAGAGCAATTCCGGAAAAGCTGGAACTGAGCGTTTTGGGAGAGCTTGAGCCAGGAACATTCAAGCATCCAACAAATCTGTTTTACTTGATTTGACAGTTAGGTCCACCAGAGTAGACTCATTAAAGATCGACTGCAAAAGTGAGAGCGCGTATAATTTTATAATCCTTGACAGAATTTCCTCTGGCAAGCTCGTTGATAATCTCCATAACAAGCTGTACAGCGCGGATAAGGTTTGGAGGGGGCAGATGCATAGAGACTACGGAACCAATCATGACGTAATCCTCATCGTGGATGATACCCCTGAAAACCTTCGGGTGCTGGGCGATATGCTGGAACAGAACGGTTATGAAGTGCTGGTTGCAGGCAGCGGCCCCGAGGCTATCGAGAATGCCACGGCAGCGCCTGCGCCCGATCTGATCCTGCTGGACGTTATGATGCCGGGAATGGATGGATATGAGGTCTGTGCTTTTC
>Ga0209800_10001243_pt1 | contig 28327 bp, 19 predicted proteins | sample Higcelweek8metaG_FD_187174 | JGI IMG/M metagenome (GOLD analysis project Ga0209800, IMG submission 187174) | Freshwater pond sediment microbial communities from the University of Edinburgh, under environmental carbon perturbations - High... | ecosystem: Environmental > Aquatic > Freshwater >...
TACTGGATATATCAGACTCAAATTCTGCCCTTTACCAAGCTCATAGCGATATGCGTCAGCATAGCCCCTCAATGCAAATTTCGTAGCCGAATACAAAGCATATCCAGGATATGGCAAATGACTAATAGCACTAGCTGTGACAATAAACCCAAATGGCTTGTCCTTCTTTATTTCTTTTAGTTTTTGCAAACTGTAAAAAACCGAAAATACATTGGTATCAAATATTGAGCGGTTGTGTTCCCAGTCGGCTTTTTCTATTTTTTCGTAATATGCAAATCCAGCATTTGCAAAGAAAAAATCTATATCTCCTAGTTCTGCTATCGCAGCTTCAAACAATCTGTCAATATTCTCAGGCTTTGAAACATCACACGAAAGAATCTTCACGTTTTCGTGCTCAATAATATTCTGTGTGTTTCTTGCTACTGCAAATATTTTGTTCTCCGAAGCCAACATTTTTACCATGTCTGCTCCTATCCCAGATGATGCTCCGGTAATAACTATACGTTTTCCTTGCATTGAATTTTTTTACAAAGATAACAGTTTTGAATAATGTTTTAAAATATTCAAATTTATTTTTTCATTATTTGTTAAATTAAACATTTACTTGTAGAAACCAGACTCGCCAATTATTTGCCTTTCATGCAGCGCAGCGTTTAGACTTAGCGCATCTCTTCTAAGGGTTCTCTCAGAAATATTTAAATACTTGCAAAAGTTCTTGATATTTATTGACCCAAAGACAGATATGTGCATATACATATAAATAATTCTGAACATTCTGCGTCTAATCAACTTTAAAGTGTTAGTGCTATGGTTTAAAGAATTCTCCTCCAAAAATTCGATTTGATTGTCTGTTTGATTTAAATTTCGCAGAAAGCCTTTGACTAGATTAATTAATAATAAATCTCTGTCCAGTGTTTTGCGGCTGACTTTAGATCTAGCACAAAACTCTGGTTTACGAATCTCATCAACTTGCAACAATTTCAGAATTTCAACAATGCGTTCGATCTTTTTCTCAAAAATCTCATGTTTTTCAGGTTTAGATTTGAGCAAAATCTTATTAAGGGGTTCTATCAATGTTTTTTCAATATCGTTTATATCCACAAAATGTGATATTTTTAAAACTCCATACTTACCAAAAACCCTCTTCCCAACGACAAAAACTGCAACAATTCGAGTCTTGTCAAACGGCAATTGATTAAACATGTCTATAAAATTTGTATTGGCATATTTGTGCGAAGCATAGTCAACTACATAAATTTCGGCAACTGACTTTCGGACTTCTTCTTCAGTATTAAGTCTTTCCAAATTTATTTTTCGCTTCTTACAAAATTTAAAAAGCTCAATAAATACGTTTTCGTTGCAAGTTCTAACAACTATATTATTTATGATTTCTGAGTACATAAAAGTCCTTTTTTGCAAATTTAAAGCATTATTTTGTGTTTTGCAAGTTTATTTGGTCGTAAGTGTGTCTTTTTTTTATGCGATTTTTATTCGGAAAAATAATTAAATTCTGAAGAAAAAGTGAACTCTTACACACAAAATCTTGAACAAGTTCAGATTTTGGATTGCAAGATTACTTACGTGATCTTGAATTGGAGGTTGGTTACCCAAAGTTTTTTAAGCCTGTTTTTCTGCGAAAAACTGGCTTTTTTTACATGCAAAATCTTGAACAAGTTCAGATTTTGTATTGCAAGATTACTTACGTGATCTTGAGTTTGGGGGTTGGTTACCCAAAGTTTTTTAAGCCTGTTTTTCTGTGAAAAACAGGACTTTTTTTACATGCAAAATCTTGAACAAGTTCAGATTTTGTATGTAAAAAAAGCCTGACACTTTCGTGTCAGGCTTAAAAAACTTTGTCGGGGTGGCAAGATTCGAACTTGCGACCCCCTGCTCCCAAAGCAGGTGCGCTAACCGGACTGCGCTACACCCCGAAAATTAAGTTTCAATAGTTTAAGAACTTTCCCCATTGGGGACTGCAAAAGTAATATCTTTTTTCAAAAATAAAAGCATTTTTTAAAAAATTTTATAAAAATTGATTAATGCATCATTTCTCAAAGCCCTAAACACATTGCTAAATCAAGCACTCAAATGCTTTTTTAAGAAAACAACTTTACCAATTTATATTAGATATTTATTTAAATATTGTGAGTGTACTCGTTTCTGAATCAAAAGTCCACCTACTAAACTTCGTCAATAATGACATTCCGCAAAGTTGCCCCCCGTCTGGTAAAACGGTAATCTCAACATTATCAACAACATAATCTCCTATCTTAACATTTTGAACTATATACTTTTTGGCTTTTACAGTACTGTTATCGGCCAACTCGCCCTTTGTTTTTCCTAACCATTCTTCACTGGTCAACGCTCTTCTTTGAATTAACTTAGCTTCTAGTTCCGGACTTATCGTTAGTGTTGTTGCTCCTGTGTCAAATAAAAACTCACTTTGGACACCATCAATCTCAATCATCAATTTAAAACTTCTTCCTTCTTCACTCGCTAGAATAATCTCCGAGAATGAATTTTCTCCTGTTATATCTTCTTCGTGCCTTTCGAGTTTTATCAACTTTAAACGTTCTAATGAATCTTTATGACCCAAATCCGCCGCAATCTGAAAATCCTTACGAGCTTCAACCATATTTCCAGCCTCATAATTAACCAAAGCTCGCCAGTAATAATATTCTGATTCTTTTGGACTAAGGGCTATGGCAGTACTAAAGTCAATTACAGCACTATCCATCTGCGCCAGCGAATAATAAACAAATCCTCTCTCGAAGTATGTCCTGTGAGCTTCTGGATTGTATTCCAAATAAGTCGAGAAGTCCTTGAGCGCCTTGTCGTATTTCTTAAGCTGCGAATTCGAACTACCTCTCAGATAATACACCTCAGTTAGACTTGGATCACATTTTATCGCCTTGTTGAAAAACTCAACTGCAAGGTCATATTTACCGCTATTATATTTGTCTATTCCAGAATTATACAAACCAACACAATTGTTTTGGCCATATATGTGTCCCATTATTAAACAAAACCATATAAAAATAAGTTTTTTCATACCATTCGAATTTTAATTTTTTTGGGTTATTCGTCAATTCACAATTCCACAAAGCTAAACAAAGCTTATCTCACTTCTGAAAAACGAAACCAATCTAATAAATGTTATTTCAGGAAACTGTTTTCTCAAGAATTACCTCAAAAAGTTTATCATCTCCTTGATTCGTTTCACTGACGAAAAATTATATCCATATTGTGCTTCTGCAAAAACATGCCCTAGCCCATCTGGGTTTCGACTATACTTGCAATTGTCTGTTTCAAACTCCGAAGCCGAAAAATGGAATTCTGTTATGCCAGCATTTTTTAGTCTCAATGCATTTTCCAAATTGAGTCCACCTCCAGGCATAAAAACGATCTTTGCCCCATAAGTCGAGTGCAGTCTGATTAAATTGTCAATTCCGCCATCAATTTTTGCGCTTCCGCCGGATGTTAAAACTCTTTTGGCTCCAATTTTAATCAATGTTTCAAATCCCTCATCAATATTAACACTAAAGTCGATGCCGCGATGAAAAGTAAACTCAACAGGGGATGTCTTATCAACCAGAATTTTTGTTCGCTGCTCGTCAATCTTGCCATTATTCAGCAATATTCCCGAAACAATGCCATTCACACCCAAATTTTTCATTTCGTCAATGTCATCGCACATTATTCTGAATTCTTCGTCATTGTAAACGAAATTTCCGGCACGCGGCCTCAGCAGAATATTTATCGGAATATGCGAAATTCTGATTGCCTCTTTTACAAATCCAGATGTTGGTGTTATCCCACCCGTCGATAAAGCCGAGCATAATTCAATTCTATCAGCTCCTGCCTCGTTAGCGTTTATAACAGACTGTATTGTATCGCAACAAATTTCCAGAGTTCTTTTCATCAGCAAAACTATTAATGAATAAATATCTTTCGCACCATGCAACGATTCGGTCACATTTTTGTGTCCATAAAAGAAATGTGGCACAATTTTTATCTAAACAAAAATACTTATCTTTATCGAACTTTTAAAATTTATGCTAATTAAGATGAAAAGAATTGCTCTTGTAATAATTTTACTAATCCCGACATACATTCTTCAGGCACAGTCAGATTTAATAAATTATCCTAATCTTTTAATCGCAAATCACTTTCCTGACGACATGTCGGACAAACCCGAATATCTCGCATCGCAAGGGCTATGGCATGGATATACTGTGCCTGACACAAACGACACAGAGAATTTCGGCAAATTTGGCGGTCCATATTGCTTAAAGACAAACAAGTGGATTTCCCCATCATTGTTACAGTTTAATTTCGGGGTTCCTGGCAAAGGAAATATCCCTTTGGCAACTGCCGAAAAATCAGAAATTTCGCAAATTCCTGGTATGCTTTATCAGAAATTCACCTTTAAAGATTACTTTGTAGAACTGGAACTGAATGCGATATCATCAAGGACATCCTTATATGTCGCAAAAATTGTCAACACTTCTGATTCGACACAAACCTTTTCGATGAAAGTGGGTGGAAAAGTATTTGATGGGCTCGGAGAAGCTGAAAAGTTCACCGACGGCTGGCTATTTAAAGTAGACAAAAAAGAAGATGTTTTCTGGTTATTACGATTTAGATTAGATAGTCAAATGGAATTAAATTATTCCACTGTAGATTATGAATTCTCCTTTAAACAAATGCAACCAGTAGCACCCGGCGATACACTAAGAATTGTTGCTGTTATCTCTCAATATTTTAAAGGAGATAATAAACAGGAGGTGATGCTTGCATCTGAAGCACTTGAAGATCCACTAAAGTATCTGAATAAAACTGTAAAAATGTGGGATTATCTAATCAGAACTATGAAATTTGTTGATTTAAGTTCCAAAGAGCTCAGCATAAAATCTCTCGAGACTTTATACTTGAATCTCAGAGGATATTTACCTGGGTTTACGAATTTTAACATTATGCCTGGCACAGGAATGTCAACACCTTACTTTAATGTAGAAGAATCGTGGCTTATTGCATCAAGCTTGGTAATTTTCGATAAAAATATTGCTAAACATCAATTGGCTTCGATTTTAAGTTCTAAAAATCCAGATGGTTCGATAAACAAATACGTTACAACAGACAAAGATAGACCTGTAAGTAGTCAGCTAAACGAAAAGCCTATGTTAGCTTGGACAGCATGGAATATTTACCTCGGAGCTGTCGATCGCGAATTCTTGAAAAGCATATTTCCGATGATAGAAGACTATCACAACTATTGGTACAACTATCATGATGTTAATAAAAATTTGTGGTGTGAGAATAATGATGGAATAGAATCTGTGGAAATAAATGCTATGCTTTTCACGGAGAAATACTGTCTTAAAAACATGGCCAAAATGCTTGGTGACTCTATAAAAGCGAATATGTATAGTTTAGAATTGGACTCTATGAAAGCAGAGTTTAATAAATATTTCTTCGATTCTGAGAAAATGCAATATTGCGACTTAGATTTAAAAACCAATACTAAGATTGTAGCTGAGGACGTATTTGGTTATTGTTTATGGTCAGGACTAGCAAATCGTAGAGAAGCTTCTGCCTATGCTGCCGAAACTCAATACAGAATAGAAAACGGATATTATACGAAGTTGTTTGCCGATGGGAATTATGATATTGGCTATTACTTTTTTATGATTACAGGACTAAAGCTCTACAAATATACTGAGCTATCAGATACTGTAAAAAATCAACTTCTGGCTGAGCAATATAAAACTTATAAAACTTCTGCACTGAAATCATATAATGCTGACGAAAAAGCTGTAATTGAAAATTCATCATTAACAGCAGCCGTTCTGTTATTACTGTTAAACTACTAATGACAGTTTCTAAGCAGTATTTTAAGTAGCCAGAATTAACAATGTCAGGCACTTTTTATACACAATCATCATTATTGATATAATTTGTCAGTAATTCTTTTACAATTATGCACATTAAATAAAATAATTACATTAATTTGCATCATCATAAAATAAATTCTATGACAGGGCTGGAAAAGTATTTTGAAAAATTCAGAGCAAACACAATAGGTAACAGTACAATTCATAAAACGGTTAGTGGCGATAAGCCTATGATTTATGCTGATTGGATTGCAAGTGGAAGATTATACAGACCAATAGAAGATACTCTTTCAAATGTAATCGGTCCTTTTGTAGCAAATACACATACAGAATCAAGTACCACTGGCACATTGATGACCAAAGCTTATCATCATGCCAGACATATCATTAAAGAACATGTAAATGCTGGTCCTGACGACGTTCTTATAACTCCTGGTTTCGGCATGACATCAGCAATTGTTAAACTTCAGCGTATCATTGGACTTAAAATGTGTGGTAAACTGACTGGCAAAGACTGTCTTGGAACTTCCGAAAAACCTGTGGTTTTCATCACTCATATGGAGCACCATTCGAATCACACCTCGTGGTACGAAACGGTTGCTGACGTTGTAATTGTAAATCCTGACAAGGATTTGCTGGTCGATTTAAATGATCTTGAAGAAAAATTGAAACAATACAATGACCGAAAGATAAAAATCGGCTCATTTACAGCTTGTTCAAATGTTACAGGAATCCACACACCATATCATAAAATGGCTGCACTGATGCATAAATATGGAGGGTACTGCTTTATTGATTTTGCTGCATCTGCGCCTTACGAAGACATTAATATGCATCCCGCAAATCAAGACGAAAGTCTTGATGCTATTTTCTTTTCGCCTCACAAGTTTTTGGGTGGACCAGGCTCATCTGGAGTATTGATTTTTAACAAAGTTTTATACAATAGCAAAAGTCCTGACCATCCTGGTGGCGGAACTGTTGAATGGACAAACCCATGGGGAGAATATGAATATCATAAAGATATAGAAGCTCGTGAAGATGGAGGAACTCCAGGATTTTTAGAGTGTATCCGTACTGCGCTTGCCATTAACTTGAAAGAAGAGATGGGTACCGAAAACATAATTTCACGCGAAAAAGAATTACTAACAACGGCATTCAGAGAGTTGGAAAAAATTCCAAATCTGAAAATACTCGCCGGACATACAAAACAAAGGTTGGGAGTAATTTCTTTTTACATTGAAAACGCACATTACAATTTGGTTGTCAAACTTCTTAGCGATAATTACGGAATTCAAGTACGTGGTGGATGTGCATGTGCGGGGACATACGGTCATTTTCTGCTAAATGTAAGCCATGAACAATCCAGTGAAATAACTTCAAAAATTCATTCAGGTGACTTGTCCGACAAACCTGGCTGGATAAGACTTTCGCTCCACCCTACTATGACTGATGACACGCTGAAAATTATTTTGGAAGCCATAAAGGACATTGCCAAAAATCATCAAGAAATGGCGAAAGATTATGTTTATGACAACCATCAAAATGAATTCTATCACAAAAACCCGGTGGACCTTCCAAAAGAATTTATTAAGGAAATTTTTAATGATTAATTTGGTTTAAATCAAATAAATTTAATTTTAAACAAATAAACAGCGCCGACAAACGTTCTATTGTTGTTTTATTTTAAAAGGGTTAATGAAAAAAGGAACAATAATAATCTTTATTTCAGCATTATTGATGCTGCCAGAAATGGTATCAGCCCAGTTTATAAAAATCGCAGACAGAGTAATTGTAGCCGGTTATGTTTTCGAAGAAAGTAACGGGGAGCCGCTACCATATGTAAACGTTTATGTAAAGAAAAGCCGTAGCGGAACAATTACTGATACAACAGGTTATTTCCTTCTCAGTGCAAATATTAACGATACAATAATATTTTCAAGTTTAGGATACGACAAAAAGTATGTTGTTTTAACCGACTCAGCAGCTGATAATACTAAGCCTCTGATTGTGTTTATGGATACAAAAGTTTATGAAATTAAATCTGTAGAGATTATTGCATTACGCAAGTATAAGCAGCTTGAATATGAAATTACCAACATGAGATTACCAGATGATGATTACACTTATGCTGCAACAAATTTTCCTTTTCGCCCAGCTGATATTGATTATTACACTCGTGTAAATGCCCCAGGTTTCGGTTTAGTTTTCAGTCCAATTACAGCTCTTTATGATATGTTTTCGAAAGAAGGTAAGGAAAAACAAAAGCTTGAGGAGTTGCAACAAAAGGATTATCTGAATTCAATCATTGATGAAAAAATAAGTGCAGCAGTTGTGATGAAAATTACTGGCATGAATCAGGAAGAAGCCAATATATTTCTAGAATGGTGCAACTTCTCACCAGATTTTCTTCTTAAACTAACAGAGTATGATCTTATTTCGGTAATTGTATACAAGCACAAGCAGTACAAAAATATCAGATAAATTCTTTCTACGTTTTTCCAATTTTCACATCAGAAGAATCTTCACAATCGCTAAAATTGTCCAAGAGTAAAATTTAAAATTGTATTATCCATTTGTCTAATGATTGTTGCAAAAAATGTAGCATTTACGCTACAGACATATTTTTGTGACTGCTATTTCATTGCTGAACGACTTAAATAACATAAATTTACCAAATAAAAATTGCCGCCATGTACATTTTAAAATCAAATTCGGGAGATGCATATTTCAACATCGCATTAGAAGAATATATTCTGAATAACTTTGAGGAAGACTTTTTCATTATTGCTGTTAATGAACCTTCAATAATAATTGGAAACAATCAGAACACTTATGAAGAAATAAATGCTTTGTACGTTAAGCAAAACAGCGTTAAAGTTGTTCGACGACTTTCGGGCGGTGGAGCAGTTTTCCAGGATCAGGGGAATTTGAATTTTTCAAGTATTTATCACAATGATGGATCGTCATTAATTGATTTTTCGAAAATTTCAGAGCTAATTACGGGGTTTCTACACGACAAATTTTCACTCGACACAAGCTTTTCCGGTCGAAACGATCTTGTAATTGAAGATAAAAAATTCAGCGGACAAGCAAGACATATTCATGGCAATAAAATATTGCATCATGGCACTATTCTCTTGTCTTCTAATAAAAAGTCACTTACAGACGCATTGAAATTCAACCCGGAGAAGTATTCAAATAGAGCATTACGTTCAAACCACGAACGAGTGACAAACATTGCAGAACATATCAGTGAGCCAATTTCAATGGACAAATTTAAAGACCTTTTTGTAAACTATGTTAGGAGTCAATATCCCGAAGCAAAAGTTTACGAATTAACACATGACGATATTGTCCAAATAAATGAACTGGTAAAAACCAAGTATTCAACTTGGGATTGGAATTATGGTGAAAAGCCTGACTTCAAATTTTCTAACACCTTGTATAGCAAGAGCGGAAACCTTTGCCTGCACTTTAACATCGTTGACAATAAAATTTCTGCAATTAGAATTTATGGTGATTTCTTCTCACAAAAGAATATTTCAGAAATCGAAAATGCACTTATTGGTATTGAGCACGATACAGATTCAATTTCACGAGTTCTAAATAGCTTTGAAACCAACTTATACCTTTCAGGAATAGATTTGGAATCATTTGTAAAGTGTTTTTTTCCAAATTAACGTGGTTTTACGCATCTAAACTCTTTGCTACATCTTTATTTACAAAAATAATTCATTAAACCCTATTCGTTTTTGTCACCGTTTTTGCCATAAATACTCTTATTGAGCCTGAGAAAACATCGGCAAAAACACCGCCAAAAACGACATTTCTTTAAACTAACATTATATTAAGGTTTCTACGATAATAAGGTTTAGATACTGCACAAAAACCTTATTCTTTTCTAAACCTCAATAGAAAAAATATAGTTCTGTTTGGTTTAACCTTATTACCTTATTTCAAGGATTAAGATTATAAAGATTGTTTTTATAGATGCGTTTGCACAACTAAATTAAAATAATATCTTTTTTGATTCTAATTTTTTACCCATTTAAATCTGAAGGTAATCAGATATTTACTATTTTTGTTTAGAACAATAAATTTAACGATTATGACAAAGTATTTCATTTTCTTATCATTTGCCTTATTAGCAATATTTGCATTTTCTTGTAAAGAGCCTGTTGAGAACGATCCACCTCCTACAACAGAAGAAACTTTAGCTGCACTAACAGAATATTCGATTGTAAATAAATTGTATGCTGACGCATTCAGTGAAACTGACGATGCTGCAAAATACACCGATGATCAAATTGAAAGCGGTAAAAAAAGCACAAAAGAAGGATATCCTACAATAACAATAGAACCTTTTGATGCTACAACATGGCCAAAGACTGTTACAGTTGATTATGGTCCAACAAATTATCTTTGTGCCGACGGACGTTATCGTCGTGGAATAATTAATTTCGAAACTACAGGTTTCTACCACAACGAAGGTACAGTTATCACAATTACGTTTAACAACTACTATCAGAATAATTATAAAGTTGATGGAACACAAGTTGTAACAAATACTGGACGTAATTCTGACGAGCATCTCGTTTATACGGTTGTAATAACGGACGGAGTTGTAACTGCGCCTGACAGCAAGGTAATAAACTACGAAGAAAGCACAAGTCGTGAATGGGTTGATGGAGAGTCGACAATTCTTGACGTGTGCGACGACAATTACTTCATCACAGGTAATCAAAATGGTATGAGTTCTGATAGCATTGTATACACACTTACTGTGCAGACCAGACTCGATGTTTTAGTCTGTTGCCATTACATCAGAGGTGGAATTCTTGATGTAGATATGGAAGGTCTTTCAACAATCTCAATAAATTATGGCGATGGCACCTGCGACGAAAACGCCGTTGTCACCATTCTTGGAACGGAATACCCGATTGTGATGAATTAGATACAGATAAAAAAAAGCCGGTTTAGAAAAATTCTAAACCGGCTTTTTTAATTTCTGACATTCGGATATATGTGGAATTTTGCAAAAATATTCATCCCCAATACCTATAATTTTTAAGCATCTTAGCAATTTTGTTATTTTTGTTTATTAATTGATTTAGTTTAAGTAATTTTAAATTTTATTTCATCAGTATTGATTAAGGGATTTATCAAAATATTTTTGCTGTTTTCATTGACGTTTGCATTGTCACTGCAATGCTTCGGTCAATTTAAGCCATCTGTTGACCTTAACGACGATGAAGAATTACTTTATGACAACTGCATCGAACAATTCTTTGACGAAGACTATGTTGAAGCATATCAAGGGTTTTCGCAACTGTTAAGTCTTTATCCGCGTGAAGAAGTTTTTAACTATTACTACGGAGCTTGTTTAGTAAAGCTTAACAATAATATTAAGTCTGGAATTGACTATTTGGAATATGCAGCCGGTAGGGGTATAAATCCTGCCAATTTCTATATCGGACTAGGATACCACTACATGTATGACTTCGACAAGGCTTTACAGAATTACGAAGTCTATAAAAAGAATGCCCGGCAGAAAGACATAGTAAACTTTGAGGTTGAACAGTACATCAACATGGCCAATAGTGGTATTGAATTAGTAAAGTATGCTTATGAATTAAAAGTTCTGTCCAACAAAAGAATAAGTCGTAAAAACTTTCATTATTCCTATAATTTGAATGACTTTGGTGGAAATATTATTGTAAAGACTGAGCAGTTTATGGGCAAAGCTGATAAACAAATCCACGAAACTGATTTAATGTATATTTCTGAAATCCACAATGTGCTCTTTTTCAGTTCATATGGTGATAGCAAGAAAAACAGTCTCGACATATACATGTCACGAAAGAGCGACGCAGGATGGTCAGCGCCTCAGAAACTCTCTGATGTTATAAATACTCAATATGATGAAGCATTCCCATTTATGAATGAAGATGGTATTACTCTATATTTTTCGTCCAAAGGACATAATAGTATGGGTGGTTACGATATTTTCAGAACAATCTGGGATGAAAACAAAAATATATGGTCCGAGCCTGAGAATCTCGATTTTCCTATTAACACTCCATTTGATGACATCATGTATGCTGTTGACAGATACAATGAAACTGCATTTTTTGCATCAAATAGAGAAACTAAAATTGATCAAATAGGTGTTTTTAGAATTCTAACAGATGCCAATCCACAAAGAAGAAAGCTCGAAACTGTATCAGATATTTATTTGCATGCTGGTCTTCAAATTAGCCCCACAGCAAATACAGAGCTTTCACAACGTCAAGAAATTAGAGCTATGGCAATGATGGATACAGCGTCGTCAAATCCAAACATTATTGCGCAAAAAGACACGGCAGCCGACATCGACATTCTAATTCAGAACTTAGTTGCTGATCTTGACGAGAAATCGGCCACTACAGCAGAATATCTGGAATATGCAGCATCTTCATTCAAGCTTTCGGAAATTCGAGTAAACGAAGTTAAAGATCTAAACAAACAAATAAGTCAGCTAAAGTCAAAAACGGATGTAAAATCTATTCAGAAAAGAGATAGCCTGACCAATCTATCAAATCAGAAATCTATTGAGGCAACACAATTATATGATATCTCAAAATATTTCAATGATGCTGCCACGCAAACAAACGGGATGATATCATATTATCGAAATGAACTAAAAATACTTGATAATACCCCAAGGTCGGAGAGAACCCTCAAAGACAACATTACCAAACTCGACAATGAAATAAAGAAAATAGAACAGGATTTTCCTTTCGATTCATACCTTGCTGGATTAGAAAAACAAAAGACACAAAAACTAGCAGAATTAAGTAAGTACAACAATCAAAACGAGCCACAACTAAAAAGATTAGAAGAGCTTAACGAAAAGATTACGCTTAAAATGAATCTGGCCAAAAACGAACCAGATTTCGATGTCAGAGAGAAATATATTTACGATCTAAAGACTTATGAGAACGAAAAAATTGATGTAATCGGAATCATAAAAGAAAATGAAATTCAGATTGAATTTATAAATTATGACCTTAAGACGATTGATAACCAGCTATTGATGGCTGGAAATTTCCGCTCAGAAATTGAAGAAGGATTATTCTATGATCCTTCCCTGAATATTACAAAACTTAACAACGAGGTTGAACTGATGAAAACATCTGTTTCTCAGAATGCCTTAAAAAATCTTGCACAGGTTCAGGATAAAATATTGGCCGACACAAAATACTACTCACCTATTGTTGATTATGATGGAATTTTATACGGCACCGCAGATATTGTAAACGATTCGCACACCGCTGTTTTTGTAGATACCGAAGAATATGCGACAAAATATAACGGAGTAGTTTCTGAAAATACTGTAAAAACCGGAATCCTCATAGCCGCTAACGATTCTCTGAATGAAATAATCAAAATTAAAGAACAGGCTTTTGATGCAGCAACCAACGACAATGATAAAAAACTGATTATTGCTGAAATAAATAATGTTCAGGCTCAAATTATTCAAAATAGCGAAGTTATTTATGAAGTATTAACCGAAGAACATACAACTGACATTGTTCCTGTATTAACTGAATTTAACCAAATAAAACAAAACCCTGGAACTGATACCGAGATTATTAATAAAATTGCAGAAACCGAGAATCTCGTAACTGAATCAAAAAGTATTGAATCGGACATTGCAGATCTGAAAGTCTTAGACCCGACTGGAAATTCAACCGGAATAAAATACCTAACTGCTTTGAAATCAGATATTGATAGTCAAATTGCAGAAAACGTTGCTACAATTGTAGAAAAACAATCACTTACTGTTCCTCAAATTTCAATTACTGACATCATTTCCGAACTCAATAAATTGCTAAACACCGGTTCGGCCGATATTACAAAAAGAAATGCAATTCTTGGCGATATTTCTGCTGCAAAAAAATTATATGATGACGCCGCAAAACAAAGAAATAGCCAGAGTAAAAACAATTTAATAACTCAGGCAAATACTCTGGTCGACAATTTATTATCACAATCCGTTGAGTATTTTAACGGCAGATTGGTTGTAATGTATTCTGATTATAGTGCTTATGACAATATCATTAAAAAGTACAATCTTTCAGATAGAGAGACCGCTGCATATTTGAATAAATCAACGAGTCTCAAACAAAACTCAGATGCTCTGCAATTAAAAGCTGAAGAGAGTTCAGACTTGAAAACAAAGGTCGAATTGCTGGCTGCATCTTTTAAGGAAATGGAGTTGGCGAATATGTATTTTGCTTATGTTTTTGAGTTTCTTGAGGATGATGATAAATATATTAGCAATAAGACCTTTGCAAATGCACGCGAGTCATCAGATTTTATTTCTGCGGTTACTGGTATTAATAAACAGAATTTAGTTGCGGACGATGTAATTGTATCAAACAATATTAAGCCCGAAATAATCGAATCGCTGATCGCTGATGCTGAACTAATTCAGGAAAAGACAGATAAATTAAAAACTGATTACGAAAAGGCCGACAATCAAAAACAATCAGAAATATTAGTTGAAATTAAGGCTTTGAATGAAGAATTAAATCAAAAACTTATTGATTTAAACACCGAAATTGCTAAAGCACAAAAAGAAATCATAATTGATAATTACAATAAGCTTGAAGAAGAAAATCCAGAAACGGATTATACAAATCTCGAGAAAGAAGTTGCCAATTATAATAATCAGGTAAATAACACCATCGACAGTAAAGACTTTTATTTATTAGGTGAAGTAATTATTGCAGGTGAAAATCTAATAAAGAAACAAAATGATTTATTGAAGAATAAGACAATTCTTCAAATTTCAGACAATAAAATAAATGAACTTTTAGTTTTTGCCAACCAAAACGAAAAGTTTGTAATTGATAAACAACTCATCGCTGGCAACAACAACAACAACAACAACAACAACAACAACAACAACAACAACAACAACAACAACAACAACAACATCAACAACAACAACAACAACAACAATCTAACCTCGGACACTTTAAGTAACACAACCAACAATATTACAAACCTACAGGATTCTGCAAATTTGACTAACAATGTCTCCAAAACAGGATTGGATAATCTAATTGAAAACCTCGATAAAATGAATTACAGTTCAGATTTGACAGAGTTGGTTAGCAAACAAAATGAAAATGAAATTGAGATTTCAAAAAACTCAGATCAAATAGCTGAATTAAATAAAGAAATTGCCGAAACAAATAAAGCAAGCACACGGGATAAATTAAAGGATGATTTGGTTAAAGTAGAACGTGTGCAGACTGATATTCTTATTAAACAAAGCAAATCGAATATTGAAATCATTAATGAACTTGATGAGATTGTTGCTATTGGAACGAAAAACAATAATCTGTCCAACGACACATCATATTTAAATCTATTGGCCAAGCATCGAGAATTAAGAAACTCAATAATTAGCTATAATAATTTCTATTCGGCGGCAGAACTTGAGGAAATTCACCGAAAAGCATCCGAAACCGAAAAATTACTGTTGGAGAAACTTCTTAATGAGACAAATAATCTCGATCCTGTCTTGCTTGCTGAAAACAACACCAATAGTACCGCTAACGCAGATAACATTGCGGAAAATACACAATCAGGAACTACTCAAGTTTCTGAAAACTATGAATTTGATTACAACTACGATAACACTACAGAGCAGTCACTCATCAAAAGTCAAGTACAAATAACCGAGCTTAGAGCTGACATCCAGCAAAATGAGAATGTAATTGCTGATATAGAACGAAGAATGGGTAATGTCAGCAATCTAGACGAATACAAAAAACTGCAAAAAGAACTGGCCAAGACTCAACAGGAATATCTGAAACAAATTAAAGAATATGCAACTATAAGTACCGACTATCTGAACCTGCGATATCAATTTGCTGAAAATCATTATAATGATAATTTATTGCCAACTGACAATAAAGTTAGACCAGTTAGTGACAGTTTAAAAACTCTTTCTGATCTTGATTTTGAAGAATCTCTTGCATTATTTGAGGTAGTTATAAATTACAATTCTAAAATTCCAGACAAAGAACTTATTTCCAAATTTCACAAAGCTGATGAGTTGTCACTAACTGGAATCAGTAGGATTAATGCAGCAAACGACCTCACAATAAAGAATGATGTAAATAATCCATTAGTAATATCATATTATAAGTCTATTGTTGAAGTTGACACATTGAACCTCGCTTCAAACGACAAAGACAGCATTCCTAATAATTCTTTCACATCAGATATTGCAACAAACGATACCATTTCAACAATTAATGTATCAAATGACAGCGTATCCAATGTCACCAACGTTATTGCTGAAAACCCCGACAGAGATACTGCGACAACAGTTACAAATCAAGTAAACAACGATACAAATCAGCATCAGGCTAACTCGGGATCTTCTTTAATTTTGAGGAAAGAAAATAATATTTTTGACCCAAATGGCAACAGTTTATATTCTGATGCGAATCCTATTCCTGCTTTAATTGTATCTGATGACTTGTGTTACAGAATACAGATTGGAGCATTTAACATGGCTGTGAATAACGACAGATTTAAGGGCATGAGTCCAATTTTCATGGAAAACATAACTGGAAGTAACCTTTTCCGATATGTAGTCGGCGAATTTTACACATTTAATTCTGCTAACAATACACTCCCACAAGTTAAAAGAATGGGATATAAAGATGCATTTATCATTGCATATTATAAAGGCAAACGAATTCCAGTGTACGAAGCTAGACAAATTGAGGAACGTCTAATGAGAGATTCACAGCAAAACATTCTGGCAGCCAATAATAATACAACAAGCAATAATAGTGCTCATCAGGATAGCTTAAGTTCAGGTAATGTCACGACAAATTCTGAACTCGCAACAAACAATACAAACAATCAGAATTCTGTAACCAAAACTATCGAAACGGATCTAAAAAAGACAACAGGAGTTTTTTATTGTGTTCAGATTGGAGTTTATCGCGAAAAAGTTCCTTCGGAAAGGCTATACAATTTAAATCCGGTGATGTATGATGAATATGGTGACAGACTTATACGACACACATTTGGGAAATACTACGATCTTAACACAGCAATTGCTGAGCAGAATAAAATTAGAGCACTTGGCATAAAGGATGCATTTGTAATAGCCTATAGCAATGGACAAAAAATAGCTGTTAATCAGGTTCCAGGGTTACTTGCTCAATCAACATCTCCGCAAAACGATCAAATCGTTGTCAATGTTATGGTCAACAATCAAAACCAAGCGGAGACTGTTAATAATCAGACTGCAAACAACAATCAGACAACTAACAACCAGACAACCAACAACCAGACGACAAATAATCAGACAGCGACTAATAATCAGACACTAGTTAATAATAACACTGTTCAAAAAGCAAATGTTGAATATTATGTGCAACTTGGTGCTTTCAGAACAGATGTGGGAAGTTTGATAAAAGACTCTTTTAGACGTATTGCTGGCCCGAACAGATTATTTAAACTTACTGCAAACAATATGGTTGTTTACCGCACAGGAATCTTCAACACTTATGCCGCAGCACAAGCCGGATTAAAAAATGCGCGCGCCGGTGGGATAAACGATGCATTTATTGTTGCTATTATAGACGGTAAGAGAGTTGACTTGACTACTGCAAGAGCAGCAGAATAAAAGTATAACTGACGATGAAATTTAAAACACTGTTGTGATGCACCTTATATAATTTTATCAGCATATTTTATAAAACAAAAAAAATCTGTGATTTCTAATAAATTTGTATTGTATTAATCCGTACTTTTGCATTGTATGAGTGAAAATCAGGAAATAATAAACCCGGTACAAAAAGACGACACCGCACAGAACGTTTCGAGAAATACGAATCGTCATCTTATTCTGTACAATGATGATAACAATAGTTTTGATTATGTTATCAGTTGCTTGATTGAGGTTTGTGATCATGATATCGTTCAAGCCGAACAATGTACTTTTATAACACATTTCAAGGGTAAGTGTGACATTAAAAAAGGCGATTATAAATCTTTAAAACCATTAAAAGAAAGTTTGGTTGGCAAAGGATTAAGAGTTACAATTGATTGATTTTGTTTGTTTTTCATAATAAAAAAAAGGCTGTCCGGATTACCTGGCAGCCTTTTTTATAATTAATGCGATTTTACTTTTTCAGCAGTTCTACACTTCTGTTTACAAAACTACTCAGAGATTCTCCCTTAAGTAAATTGTTTGAAAGCAATGCAAGATCGAACAACTGACTAACAATTTTTTGTTTTTTACCGAAGTCTTTGTACATTTCTGCTTTTTCGTTTTCGAGTTCTGAAATGTGCTCTTCAATTTCCTCAAGCAGTTTTTTATCTTCTATAGGTTTCTCGGCATCTGTTTTAAACTCTTTAAGTTTATCGTCGAGACCCGATTTGGTTTTGTTGAGTTCATCTAGACGAGAATCAATCTCGAGGCGCTTCGATGTGGTTTTCTTTTCGATTTTCGAACTTAAATCCACAATCAGAGGATGATTAGTATTGACAATAACTTTATAATCATCGGGCAGCTCACGATAAAAACCTGTTCCTCCGCTTAACGCAGACATATCTTTCATACGTCTCATAAATTCATCACGGGTAATAACAACTGGCATGTCATTTTCGCTCATACTGTCGCTGGTAACCCAAAATGTTTTTTCTTCAGGAACAACACCCTGAAAAGCCCATCTAACATTTTCCTGTTCGGTAGCACTTAAGACAGACTCTATTTTATTGTCTTTTTGAATAAGGTTATCAATAATGTCAGAATCTACTCGGACAAAACGTGACTCACCAAATTTACTTTCGAGAGTATTTATAAAGTGCATATCTAGTTGGCCATCTAACAGCAACACGTCATAATCTCTTGCTTTTGCGGCTTTCACATAAGAATACTGATCCTCAGCATTTGTTGCATAAAGGTAAATCAAGTGATTGTTTTTATCCTTTTGCGCTGATTCAATCTTTGTTTTGTATTCTTCGAAAGTAAAATATTGGCCATCTGTATTTTTCAGTAACGAAAATTTTTCAGCTCTTTCATAAAACTTTTCGTCAGAAATCATTCCATAAACGATGAACATCTTAAGGTCGTCCCATTTCTTTTCAAAATCCGCACGATTATCTTTAAAAATCTCCGAAAGTCTGTCTGCAACTTTTTTAGTAATGTGTCCAGAAATCTTCTTCACGTTGGAATCGCTCTGCAAATAGCTTCTTGAAACATTAAGCGGGATATCTGGAGAATCTAAAACACCGTGAAGTAATGTCAAAAATTCAGGGACAATGCCTTCGACCGAATCAGTAACAAAAACCTGATTACAGTACAATTGGATTTTATTACGATTAATATCGAGGTTTGACTTAATTTTCGGGAAGTATAAAACACCTGTTAAGTTAAATGGATAATCAACATTTAAATGAATATTGAAAAGAGGTTCGTCAAAATTAGCAGGATATAATTCGTGATAGAATTTCTTATAATCTTCATCAGTAAGATCTGCTGGTTTCTGCTTCCATACAGGTTTTGTGTTGTTGATTATGTTATCCTCAGCTGTTTCTTCTTCTTTTCCATCTTTCCAGGTTGTCTTTTTTCCAAAGCTGATTTCGACAGGTAAAAATTTACAATATTTGTTTAAAAGCTCTTGTATTTTGTGCTTTTCAAGAAACTCTGATGATTCCTCATCAATATGTAATATTACATCCGTTCCAATGTCTTCTTTTTCGGTTTCAGTAATTGAATATTCTGGATCTCCCTTACATTCCCATTTTACGGCTTTAGAGCCCTCTTTATATGACTTTGTAATGATTTCCACCTTTTCGGATACCATAAATGAAGAATAAAAACCCAAGCCAAAATGTCCGATTATTGCATTCTCAGCATTTTTGTATTTGTCGAGAAAGTCTCCGGCACTAGAAAAAGCTATCTGATTTATGTACTTTTCAATTTCTTCGGCAGTCATCCCTATTCCATTATCTTTTATGGTCAGGGTTTTATTTGCTTTGTCGAGGACAACACTTACTTTAAGCTTATCTGCTTCTCCGTTATATTCGCCCGATATTGCCAAAGTTTTTAGCTTTTGACTTGCATCAACAGCGTTAGAGACCAACTCTCTCAAAAATATCTCATGATCTGAATAAAGGAACTTTTTAATAATTGGAAAAATGTTTTCGGTGGTAACACCAATATTTCCGGTTTTCTGTGTCATATTCTTATGTTTTAAGTTTAACCGGCTTTTAGATTCAAAGTACGTGCCACCCAAAAAACCTGACAAAAAGGCAGAATCAAGAAGAGATTTTTACTTATACAGCAGCATCCCGAGTAAAAACAATCCAGCTGCAATTGCAAAAACGATTAGAAAGAAAACTATAGCTTTTTTACTGTTTATTTGCTTCCTTTTTAGCTCGTACTCGCTAATCAGTCTCGAAATTAGAGGATATAATCGAACAAAATACTGAGAATCTTTTTTAATAAAAGCTGCTGCCTTCACATTGCTGCTTGTAGCTTTTAATTCTATATTTTCACTATCAGCAAAAATAACAACTTCTGTCTCCTTATCAATACTTTTAATCGTGGGAACAAGTTCCAGCGCTGTCTTAGTATTCATTCCCCTACTAGTGATTATATTGTCGATAATTACAATTTTAAAACTTTTGTCTTTCACGTCACTTTTCAGTTTATTGACAAACATCTGGACGGAATTAAAAGTATATAATGTATAATTAAGTTTCGGGCTAAAATTTTCGCGGAAAAAGTCCAAATCCAGTACATCATTATCGACGCAATAAAAGTTTATGTGTTTTGTTGTTTTCATTTATTGGTTTTCTCCGGGTTAATAACAGTTTTTATCTATCAGAAATGTGAATATTAAAAGCTTCTTGTAAATCCCCTTCTCTTAAGTTTATCAGTCTTTGGCTCTCTTCTATAATTAATGGCTACATCAGGATCTATATCTTCCTGCAAAATCCATTTTCCTCCCCTAAAGATAAAAGCATCATAAGAGAAATCGGGACCATAATACTGAAACATATTGTTGTATTTTTGTTCTGGTGGTGCAAGATGGTCAAGAATTATCATGTCCTGTTTTTCGTTGTATCTGATAATCATAGCAACCCTATCAGCATATTCAAAAATTAAACGGCCTGTATTGGTTCGATTAAGTTTAAATAACTTTTTCCCAAACAATGGAATGCTTTTTCTGTCAAAATACAAAACCTCAACAACTTTGCGATTGATTTTAAAATCCGCACCATCCCAACCTATAAGAGTATAATAAGTATAAGAGTTCCACTTTTTTGTAATGATTTCATAATAAAGTGCTCCATACCATTCAGAATACGACTGATAAAGCCTCATCTCGTCTTGAGCACCAAATTTTTTGTCATCCAGAAAATAAACTTTAAGTCCTTTTTTATCTTTGTATTGCAAAAAACCGAAATACTGAAAACTCCCGTCGTCGTAATTTAAATTCCATGTGTAAACTCGTAATTGATTGTCGTCAGATTGTAACACTGAAAGGTTTTTAACGGTTGAAAAATCGGCATTGAATGAAGCAGTAGATTTAAGATATTCGCGCATGTATGCAACAAGATAATTGTTGATTTCTCGTTTTTGCTTATCTGTTTTTGAGTTTAGAATTTCGTTAAAAAGATTATTTACAGAATCGACCTCAGCAACAAAAGGATTTTCTTTAGCAGACAGAAATAATACTGTGAAAACCAGTACCACTGAAACAGATATTTTTTTTATTCCCTCCATACACTTACTTCACATTAAATAACGTAAAGAATTGCAAATATTTTGTAAAAATAGAATTAAATTTTATTCAATGCATTTTTAATCATATCACAAGCGAGAATAATTTCATTTTCTGTCATATTTAAAGGTGGTGCTATTCTGAATGCAGTATCATGAAAAATAAACCAATCGGTAACAAAACCATCCTGTAATCCTTGTTTGACAAGTTTTAGCACATTTTCGAATGAGCCAATTTCAACTGCAAGAAGCAAACCGGTTCCTCTAATTTCGGAAATTTTTGGATGTGAAAGATGTTTCCTGAAAAGATTTTCTTTGTTTGCTACCAAATCAACAATGCCGGATTCGTTGATATAACTAATCGCAGCTAATGAAGCTGCGGCACTTACAGGATGTCCGCCAAATGTAGTTATATGCCCTAATACAGGGTTAGTTTTAAACGAATTCATGATTTCAGGTGATGCTGCAAATGCACCAATTGGCATTCCTCCGCCAAAAGCCTTGGCAAAGCAAACAATGTCAGGAATAATTTCGAAATTCTGAAATCCGAACATTTTGCCTGTACGCCCAAATCCTGTCTGGATCTCATCCATAATTAGCAGGCAGGAATTTTTTGAACATGCCTCACGTAAAGCAAGCATATATTTACTGTCTGGCAGCTTAACACCTGCTTCGCCTTGCACAGATTCAATTACTACGCAAGCAGTATGCTTGTCGATAAGATTAAGTTGTTCGAAGTTATTAAGTTCGAGGCTATAAACTTCAGGCAGTAATGGTCTAAAAGAACTCTTAAAATCTTCATTTCCACATAGACTTAATGCGCCATGTGTTGCACCGTGATATGCATTATTAAATGAAAACATTTTAGTTTTGCCTGTATACCTTTTGGCAAGCTTGAGAGCGCCCTCAATTGCCTCGCTACCACTGTTTACAAGATAAACCGATTTTAACGGGTGCGGTAGCATACTGCTGAGATACTCTGCAAGTTTTACCTGAGGATCCTGAATAAATTCGCCATAAACCATCAAGTGAAGATGCTTTTCGGCTTGCTTTATTACTGCATCAATTACAGGCTTGAAGTTATGCCCTAAGCTGCTAACTGAAACCCCCGAAATAAGATCGATGTGTTTTTTACCATCTGGGCTATATAAATATATGCCTTCAGCTTTCTCAATTTCGAGAAGATATGGATTCTCGGAGGTTTGACCCAGATAATTTAGAAAAAGTTCACGGTTACTGATCATTAGTGCATTTTATTGATTCTTTCCGAAATTTGGTCTGCTACTGATTTCTCAACCAGCATGTTTTCAATATTTTCTGATTCTTTAAAAATCAGAAAATTATCGCAAACTTCGTTTATTTCGTTCAGATTTACAATAAAAGAATCATTTATCTTAAAGAAATTTTTTAACCCGCAAATAATTTCATTGTCAAACAAATTACCAAGAACGGTAAATGACTTTTTGGGGGTAATTATTAATTTCTTACCACATTCATTTTTAATAACGACAATATCATCAAATTTCAGTCTTACAAAGTGATTATTTGTTTTGAAATAAATTTTGCCGTTTTTAGGAGTATCTGCTTTTTCGAGATTTCTTTCAACAGCCCGCGACACAGACTTCATAAACCGATTAAATTCGATTGGTTTTAACAAATAATCTGTGACATTATATTCAAAAGTATCAAGAGCATATTTTCTGTCGCCAGAAATAACAATAACTTCGATTTCGGAATCAGACTCGTCGAGAAATTCTAGTCCGCTCATCTCGGGCATTTCGATATCTAGAAAAACAATATCAATGTTGCCAGCATTAATAGTCTCTGTTGCATCAATAGGATTCTTAAAAGTTCCTTTAAGATCAAGCAGATCGGACTTAATAATAAAAGTCTCGAGTTGCCTCTGCACTATCGGGTCATCATCGATTATAATACAATTCATAAAAGGCAGACTTAGCAATACAATATTTTTATACGCCTAAGACAATAAAATGTTGTGAAATGTTCGCTAAATAAATTTTATTTCGACAAGCGAATTGTTTTGGTTTACATTAAGCAATTCCGTTACGACTTTATTTAACACTTTCTCGTTTCCCGAAGAGTAAACGGTAATTTTTCTTTGTGGGTTTTCGGTTCTGAAAATCTTCTTAGTCATTAAAATATCTTTTGTTCTACGAGCAACAGGTTCAGCAGAATCAATCACACTAACATTCTCTCCGACCACCTTTTTTATCTGTTCAAAGAAAAATGGATAATGAGTACAGCCAAGAACTAATTGGTCAATGTTAAACTCCAAAAACGGAGTTACATATTGTTTAACAAGTAACTCGACATCCTCACCATCGAAAACTCCTAATTCTGCTTTCTCCACCAGTCCTTTTGCTACTTGAAGATGAATAGTGACATACTCTTTGTACTTGTCGCTAGTACTTTTAAAATGATTTCCTCTAAAAGTACCTTCAGTTGCAAGTACTCCGATATTTCCAGTTTTGGTATTTAGACAGGCTGGCTTAACAGCTGGTTCGAGTCCAACTATTGGGATATCAAACTTGCTTCGCATTTCGTTTACTGCAGCAGCGGTGGCTGTATTACAGGCAATTACAATTAGTTTACAATCTTTCTCAATAAGAAATTTTATAATTCTCTCTGAAAGTTCATTAATTTCAGACACCGACTTAGGTCCATAAGGAGCATTTTTGCTGTCGGCATAGTATATAAAATCCTCGAAAGGCAAACGGCTTGCCAGTTCTTTTAAAACTGTAAGTCCTCCGATTCCGCTGTCAAAAACTCCGATAGGTCTTTTCATAATAAAAAAAATCCCGAAAAATTCCGGGATTAAAATTACAATAATTTTTTATGAAATTATTTAATTCCTAGTTTTGTTTTTACTAAAGGAGTAACGTCAACACTTTCTGCTGAGAAATACAATAAAGAAGATACGTCAAAAACATAAATCAAACCCTGTTCTTCACCTACAAGTTTAATAGCATCCTGAATTTTTGTGTAAATCGGTTCAAGAAGTTCTACCTCTTTATTCTGCATGTCTTCCTGAGCTCTAACTTGAAAAGCCTGAATTCTCTGCTGAAGATTAACCAATTCATCTTCTTTCATTTGTTTGATAGATGGTGAATATGTAGCTTCGTTAGCAGTATAATCGTTGTATTTGGTTTCGAGTTCCTGATTTAATGCCTGCAATTGGGTTTCAAGTGTTTTAGCGTAATCTTCAACTGCTTTGGTAGCTTGTTCTTTTTCTGGCATTACAGAAAAGATTGCATTTGAATCAACATGTCCGAATTTAGATTTCTGAGCGAAAGCAGAAACAGTAGAAGCAACGATAAGTAATAATACGATAATTTTTTTCATAATCATTTTTTAAAATTTTGTCAAATATAATACAAATTAATTCTTATAACCCAACTTTTTCAAAACGTCATCACTTTTATCATAACGTGGGTCTGTGTAAAGCATATTAAGACTGTTTGCAGTGTCAAAAATAACTGCGTACGAACCTTCTACAGCAATCTCTTTTATAGCGTTATAGATATCATCCTGAAGAGGTTTAATGAGTTCTTCACGTTTCTTAAATAACATACCTTCTTTACCGAAATATTTTTGCTGAAGTTCTTTCATTTCTTTTTCCTTAAGCATAATTTCTTCTTCGCGTTTAACTCTGAGTTCTTCAGTTAATAAAACTCTTTCGGCTTGATAGTCTTTATACATTTTATCGATAACCTCTTTTTTGGCATCAATTTCTTTTTTCCATTCTGCTGACAAATCGTCGAGTTGCGTTTTTGCAGATTCGTAAGTTGGAATATTGTTTAAAATGTATTCGGTGTCAACATAAGCGTATTTCTGAGCCATCAACATGCCTGAAAATACTGGGATGAGTAAAATCAATAATAGTTTTTTCATAGTTCTGATATTTAAATTATTTTCAAATGTAGCAATTAACAAATTATGTTCCAAAAATGATTTTTAAAATTGTTGGCCAATAACAAAATGGAATTGTCCGCCATTTTGACCTGTAGAACCTTCAATTTCGTCAAACCCGTATCCCCAGTCTACGCCGAGTAGTCCAATCATTGGCATATAAATTCTGACACCAACACCTGCTGATCTCTTCACATCAAATGGGTTAAAATTTTCTGACATATACCACGCATTTCCAGCTTCAACAAAACCAATAGCATACAACGTTGCTGTAGGAGCCAAAGAAAGCGGATATCTAAGTTCTATGCTGAACTTATCGTAGATATTACCACCATTTGTCGGAGTAAGGGAATTGTTTTGGTATCCTCTTAAACCCACAGTTTCGAGACCATAAAGGTTGTAACCATAAAGCCCGTCACCACCAAGTTGAAACCCTTCAAATGGCGAAGGTCCTACATTTTTAGAATACATACCCAGTAATCCAAATTCAAATTTTGTCATTAAAACCAGTGCTCTTGAACTGCCATCACGGCTTCCTGCCAATGTAGTAAACAACTGTCCGGAAAATTTATATTTATGGTATTCTATCCATTTGTATCTATCCTGAGCGGTCATATCATCTGTGTAAACCTTTCCATTAAATGCAGAATATGGCGGCGTTAACTCAATCGAAAGTGAAAATGTTGAACCTGTAGTTGGGAATATTGGGTTAGGACCAGATGAAGATCTTCCCAAAACAGTTTTCAGACTCAGGTTGTTTGAATGTCCAGTCTGATAAAGTGAAAATGCAGTATAGTCCTTAAGATTATAATGTTTAAATCCAAGCTCTGTGTAAAGTGTAAAATAATCATCTGGGACTCTAAGACGCTGACCTAAACCAAGTCCAGCACCTGTAACTTTAAAGAAATATAAACTGGTATCAGATGTTGCACCGTTTGAAATAACCGAATGGTACAATGATGTAGTAAATGAATTTGGCTTTTTGCCACCGAACCAAGGTTCTGTGAAGCTAAAGCTATAACTTTGATACCACAGTCCTGATGCCTGAGCTCGCAATGACAGTCTCTGTCCATCGCCGCTTGGTAACGGGCGATATGCCTTTGGGTTAAACAAGTTTTTCAATGAGAAATTATTGAATGATAAGCCAAGAGTACCTACTATCATGCCAGCACCCCAACCTCCTGATACTTCGATCTGGTCTGATGGTTTTTCTTCAACAATATATTCCAAATCCACTGTTCCTTCTGCAGGATCCGGCTGAAAGTCAACATTAAGCTTTTCGGGGTCAAAATAACCAAGTTGTGCAAGTTCTCTGATTGTACGTTGAACTTCGGAACGTTTGTATAGGCTTCCTGGTCTAGTTCTAATTTCGCGAATTACAACATGGTCATTTGTCCTAGTATTACCAGTAATGGTTACCTTATTAATACGAGCTTGTTTACCTTCATAAACCCTCATTTCAATATCAATAGAATCATTTTCAACTAAAATTTCAACTGGATTAATATTGGAAAACAAATATCCATTATCCTGATAAACAGACATTACACCCGCTGGATCATACAAAAGTCTTTCTTCAAGTAACTTGTTATTATAAACATCACCTGGTTGAATTCCGAGAATTTTTGTAAGTATTTCTGAATTATATTTTGTGTTTCCCAACCATGTTATATTGCGGAAATAATACTTATTGCCCTCATCAATTTTTAAAACCAGATTTATAGTATTATCTTCATTTGTAATTATTGAATCGTAAGTAATTTTCGCATCACGGAATCCCAGCTCATTATACTTGGCAATTATTGCATCTTTATCTGTTTCATATTCTTCAGGTAAAAGTTTCGAAGGTTTAAAAATATTGTACCATATTTTACGCTTGGTTTCTTTCATTGCCCTGCGAAGTTTTGCATCTGCAATATCTTTATCGTCGCGGTAGAAATTGTAAAATTTCTTCTCAACACCTAATAAATCATTTCCTATAAATATGATATCATTGATTTTAACTTTTTCATTCTTAATTACGTCAAATTTTAAAATTACAGAATTGGGCATTGCAGAGTCGGCCTCCTGAGAAATATTAACTGCAACGTTTCTGAATCCCTTGTCGATAAAATAATCCTTGATACTCTTTTCGGCAGATAGTAAAGTATTCTCAGTAACCTGAGTTCCTTTAACTAGTTTTATTAAATCTCGGATATCATCAGCTTCGGCTTTTTTAATCCCACTGAAAGAAAATCTTGCTAATCTTGGTCTCTCCTCCAAGTAAATATCAATAAATGCTCTATCATTTATTACTTTAACCAAAGAAATTTTCACATCTGAAAATAAACCTTGGTCCCAGAGTTTTTTTACAGCCTGAGTAATTTCGTCACCTGGAATAGGAATTACCTGTCCGATTTCGAGACCAGTTAGATACAACAATACATTTTGGTCGAGATATTCAACGCCGGAAATTGTAACACCACCGATTTCATATTCTTTAGGTTGAGCATAATCTATCGTTTTCAGAGTAGTTTTCAAATCATCCTGAGCGAAAGTGGAAAAAGAAATCAGTAATATGACAGCTAATAGGAATTTGTTTTTCATTCAGTTTTTTACTTAAGTTAATTGTTCACTAGTTTTTCCAAATCTTCTTTCTCTCTTTTGATAGTTGATAATGGCCGCACAAAAATCTTCCTTAGAAAAA
>Ga0209800_10001244_pt1 | contig 28325 bp, 20 predicted proteins | sample Higcelweek8metaG_FD_187174 | JGI IMG/M metagenome (GOLD analysis project Ga0209800, IMG submission 187174) | Freshwater pond sediment microbial communities from the University of Edinburgh, under environmental carbon perturbations - High... | ecosystem: Environmental > Aquatic > Freshwater >...
CTTGCTATAAATAACATCATTTTCAGTTTCAATTTTAATAAGATACATCCCTGCAGGAAGGTCATTTTCAAAGTTAAAACTGAATTTATTCTCTCCCGGAAGAAAATGCTGTTCGTTTTGAGAGGTCGCAATAATCTTTCCAGTAATATCCATAAATTTTATTTTTCCAGATTGTTCAGTATTACTGAAATAACTGATATTCAATTCGGAATTAAATGGGTTTGGATATATATTAAGATAGTTGTCTTCTACTGGAACATTTAAGTCGGCAGTAAAGTCAATTGTTAACTCAACAGGAATTGTCAAAGTTGTTTCTGCATCTGAAATTACAACGTCAGCATAATAAACACCTTCTGCCATATCTGTAGTATTATAAGTTAATGAAAGAACAAAGTCAGAGTTGTATGGGATATCTCCAGACATTGGCGATATACTTAGCCAGAAGGAGTTTTCATTAGTCAGTTCGATAATATTATTTATCTGGTGCGGCTCTGCACCGTAACCATCACCGATTAGTGTGTACAAAAACTCCGATGTCAGTCCTGTATAACTTTCATTAAAAGTAATATTTACAGAAGCTGTAGCTGTTTCATTTTCATGAATAACACCCCAAGTCTCTGTTGTAGTCCATTCAACTAATGCTCCTGTTCCAGTTGCTGCGGTGGAGATTAGTGTGCCAGAAGGGCCAACAAAATCAGTTGAGGAGTTTACTGTAACTTCATCTGGAAAGTCAATTCTGACTGTTTTCATCCATTCCATATCATCTGAAAGACAGTTTACATTGAAGTTTACAGTATATGTGTCGCCGGGATTAAATGTTGTAAGGTCGCAATCAATATTAGAGCCAGTAATGTTCTTTAATTCCGAAGTTTGAGGAACAATATCAATGTCAAAACTTACGATTCCACCGCCAATATTAGAAATTGTCAAAGGATTTGTTTCCACTTGATTTGTATTCATAAGTTTGTGAATCGAAGTTACGTCGCAGGATAGTATTGCGGGAATATTATTTACCGCTGGGAATGTAATATTGTCAATCCATGCAGCATCCAGACCACCTACAGTGTTTACATCTTTTCTGTATCGCCATATAAATGTGTGTTGTCCCGCTACCACAGGATGTGAATATTCTTCCCATGCTTCTTCACCAGATAAACTGTAAACGACTACTCCATCAACTACAAACTCGAGGAAGTCATAATAGTTTTCGCTAGAAACCTTTCGAGCAAAACTCACATTTCCATCTGCAACCACAAACATTTCAATTTGTAATACAGATTGCTGACCATCACCTATAGCTCCAGATCTCAAACTATATGTGCCGTCATAAACTTCATCAGTTACAATATACCATGGAGAATCACCACCGTTGGTCCACTCAAAAGATTCAAGGCCACCTGATTCGAAATTTTCTTGTAAAATGCCAATAATAAAATAACAAGGAATATCAATATTAAGTCCATTATCAGCTGTAACATTCAGGTTCATTTCGACAAAGTGTGCCATGTCGCATAATGGGTCAACACTTATGCTGTATGTAAGCAACGAATTGTTTCCAGCACTCAGAGAGGCCAAATCTATTGGTGCTGTATTAACTGTTATCATAGGATCCGCTGTAGTTAAAGTCGCAGTTAGGTTAGTTGCTTCGACAAGACCAATATTTCTTAAGTTGAACAATGCATCTGCAGTTTCTCCTGGATCAAGGCAATTGTTGTCGCCATCATTTACAAATGAACTGATGACTGTTAGGATAGCTGTATTAATGATAACTTCAACCTGAATGTTCTCAACATATCCATTATCACCAGTTATTACCAGATCAATAATTGCAGTGTGCTGATTATCAACTTCTGCGGCAGTTGTAATATTTATTAGAGCATTTTCTGTTGCATCTGGCTCCATTGATGTAATATTATCAACGGCTGTATTAATTGTAATATATGGATCTGAGGTAGAAGCTGTTATAACGAGATTATGAACATCTGAACCTCCACTGTTTAACAATGGGATAATGATATCTGCTGTTTCGTTTACTGCCAGAACATTGTCATTACCGTCATCAACGATTGGTTCGTCTGCATCAATTTGTGGAGCAAAAGCATTAAAAATATAAAAATAGTTCCAGGTGTCCTGATCCGAAGTTACCACAAAGTCAAGTTGAAATTGATAATTGTCGGGTATCAATGGACTTACGTCAAAACTAAAAGCTCCGCTTATTAGTGAATTTGTTCCAGGATTTAGATTTGGACAAACAGCAGTATTGTCTGTTATAGTAATATACGGATCCGTTGTAGACACCGTTATTCCTATTCCGGTTACAGCACTAACAAGAGGATTAGTGGCAGTCACATCTAACGTAACTGTTTCAGCATATTCAATTACATTGTCGTCAGGAGTGTTTGTTGTATAGCTAAGAATCAATCCATCTGTTACAAACGGTAATGTTATTTTGTCTCGTAGTCCGTTATTATCAACTACTTTGAAGTGAAAATCTTCAGCAACATATTCTACTGTAGGAACACCTGTAAGTAAACCTTGAGTGCTGATTTCAAATTCTTCAGGGATTGCATAAGGAACCAAAGTGTAAGTTGTTCCGTTCGACACAGATCCGGGATTATCAAATGCTAACCTCTGAAAATTAACTTCATCACCATTCGAAACTCCGCAAACGTAAGGGATTAGACTTGTGAGTGTAGAATTGTTATAATTAAAAACGATCCTACCATCATCATATAAGGTCATAGCAAAATCAATTGTAGTATTATCCCAAATTATAGTTTTATAGCCCGCACCAGTAATACTTGTCATTGTAGAAGTTAGTGCTGCTCTAAAGAAAGGCGCGATACACTTTGCATGCATAAATACTGTGGCATCATGGTTATTATAATATGGTAGATAATCATCAAAACCACTTGCAAAAACTACTAAGCCGTTATTGGCCACATAAATTGTATTATAATCCTCTCCATAGTAGTTAAAAGTAAAGCCTAAAGGTACTGCGAAATAACCAGAGCCACTTAAGGCTGTTCCACCAGTTGGAAATGCTGTTGTAGATTCAGAAACAGTAAAATCCATATCAAAGCTCCATGTGTATGGTTCTGCGCCACCTTCTGCAAGTAATTGCTGCGAAAATGGGCTCATAATAGCTCCACTCGAAAGTGCAGAAGTTGTAATCTCTACTGGATCAAAACTTTGAGAACTTACAATACTCATTGTTGCAATGCCATTTTGAGGAATAGTTTGTACAGGGTCTGTACTAGCTGTTTCTACAAGAGATCCTGTGCTATAGTTCATTAAAGAAAAAGAATTTATCGTTCCAGTTCCCCAACCCTCAGCATCGTTTTCATAAACTTGAATAAAATACTTAGCTTCCTGACCAGGCATGATATAGTTAAGCAATGGAGTTAAGTCTAAACCAAATTCAATGGTTTTATCTGGTTCGGTTTCGCCTCCAGTCATATATCTGTCACCACCCTGATAATCTAAAATCGGCAATTCAAGTAAAAATTCTGGCATTGTCGAAGCAGTGTTTAAAGAAATTCCAGCATAAACCTTAATTCTTTTTCTGTTTGTATAGGTCATGTTTACTTTAGCTGCAAGTTGAGGTTCGTAGTCGGGATTTACTGTCATTACATGTACTACGTCCTGCCAGAAAGAACCATCTGCGATATTTTTATACATGATATAGCAAAACCCGCCGTTTGCCCAAGCCGGGCCACCACTATATGTGTTACACATTTTAATTCCACCGATTTCCCAGTCAGCCATTGTAACCTGACTATCACCATTTATATCTATATTGTTAGTGTACTGTCCATCATTGTTATAGTCGAAACGTATTGAGTCGTTATAACCGAGAATAGCCATTGAGTGAGAAGTCCCAGCATAAAAATCAGTTAGTACATATTTACCAGCATCCTCAGTTCCGGCAGGTAAAACATCTGAAGGAGAAGGAACTCCTGAATAAAATATAGCACATCCGCCATCGTCATCTCCATTAAGATGGTCATTAATCCAGTTCTTTAAAACCAATAATCCATCAGCATCACCTACATATATTTTATAGGCATGACTTATTCTGTTGTGCATTGTACTGTAATACAAATCGTAACCAGTCATCCATCTGTAGTTTCCACCAGCATCAATAGTTCCTCCATATTCTTCCTGATTTGGTGTTCCCATTGTTCGCAATACTTCAAGTGTATGATAATAACTTACACCATTGCCTCCCCAATCTCCAGCATCCCAGTTGTAGACGAATCCGGTTGGGTACAGATGAGAATTAACATTTGCTTCCAGCTCTCTTGCTGCATTCATTTCATAGGTAAAGCATATTCCTGTCGATGATGCCTGACCACAACTCATACCTGACTGCACAAACATATCACGAAAGTGTTCACTTTCCGAGTGGTCTACTTTATAAGGTAAAGATTTATTCTTATATGATTCTGGCATTATAAGATCTGGCAAACTCATTAATAACTCCTGGTCTTTTATGCTTAAAGCTTGTGGAGTAGTCGTTTTAAATGGTTCCTGTGCATAGCCGCAAATGCAAATAAGTGCAAACAAAGAAATAAAAAATGTTGTTTTCATCTTGAAGGAGTTTAAACTTTTGGGAAAGTTACATAATTTATTTTTACATTATCATCAATAATGCAAAAAAAATAGAGATAAAAGGTGAAATTATTTCAAAATCGTAATTTACACTAGATGTCTTTCGGTGTAATAAATTTCAAAAGCTTTCCTGTTTCCTGCTCAATGTCATCCCACTTAAACAAGTCGAGTTCAATATGAACAACTCCACAAGTTGGAACATTGTCAATATCACTATTGGTTAGAAGGTTTGCAAATCCTGTAGTTCCAGGATTATGACTCACCAAAAATATATGTCGTATTTTTACACTTTGCTCCATAAGAACTTCTATGTATTCTGGAGAACTTGCCATATAAAGTTCATCAACATAATGAATGTTTTCTATTGGATATCCAACTTCTTCTGCGATAATTTCTGCTGTATCAGCAGCTCTTATTGCAGGACTGGATATGATTAAATCAGGTTTAGGTAATGATTTAGCTAGGTATTTTCCCATTTTTGGGGCATCTATTTCCCCTTTTTCACTTAATGGTCTGTCGAAATCTGAAATGTCATCATCTCCCTGTTCGGACTTGGCGTGACGAATCAAAGTTAAAAGTTTCATCGGTGATTCTGAATGTGGTGTTAAGTTATTATTAAATGCTTAATTGATTTTGATGCAATTTTATTAAATATTTCAATACAATAGAATTTTTGAGGGAATTATTTTCATTCCAATTAGCTTAGCTTATAGTCGATCCGTTACCACACATGCTTTCTGGGCTAACAAATTTTAGACTGCCATCCTTATCTTCAGCCATAAGAACCATACCATTTGATTCTATTCCTCGCAAATTTCTTGGTGCCAAGTTTACTAAAACGCAAATTTGCTTCCCGATAATTTCGTCAGGATTATAAAATTTTGCGATGCCAGAAACAATTATTCTTTTATCTATACCGGTATCGACAACTAGTTTAAGAAGTTTGTCTGCTTTTGGAACTTTTTCAGCTTCGAGAATAGTTGCAATTCTAATATCCTGTTTGATAAAGTCATCATAAGTGATGGTCTCTTTTTGAGGAATTACAGTTTTCTTTAATAGCTCGTTTTCCTGTTTCGACTTCATAAGCTTTTGTATCTGAAATTCAATTTGGTCATCTTCAATTCTTCCGAATAGCAATTCAGGTTGATTGAGTTTGTGTCCCGTTGGAATAAGATCGAAATTTGCTGATTTTTCCCATTCTGGCTTGTCAATACCTATCATTTCAAGTAATTTCACAGTCGTAAATGGCAAGAAAGGTTCAGCTAAAACAGCTGATAAAGCACACAATTGTAATGAGTAGTACATTATAGTTTTGACCCTGCTTTCATCTGTGTTGATTAGTTTCCATGGTTCTGTGTCAGCAAGATATTTATTGCCTAAACGTGTAATGCTCATTGCATCTTTAAGCGCTTCCCTGAATTTATAATTTTCTATGTTTTTTTCAAGGCTTTGTTTGATTTTCACAACCTCGTTGCGTATTTCCTTTTCGTAATCAGTATCAACACTAGGTTCTGGAACAAAGCCTTGAAAGTATTTATGTGTCAATACCATAGCTCTGTTTACGAAATTTCCCATTATTGCAACCAGCTCACTGTTGTTTTTTGCCTGAAAATCTTTCCAAGTAAAATCATTATCTTTAGTTTCGGGAGCATTCGAACACAAGACATAACGAAGAACATCCTGTTTGCTAGGAAAATCTTCCAAATATTCGTGCAGCCATACTGCCCAGTTTCGCGAAGTGCTTATTTTGTCTCCTTCGAGGTTTAAAAATTCATTTGCAGGGACGTTTTCGGGTAAAATGTAACTACCCTCGTGACGAAGCATTGAAGGGAAAATTATGCAGTGAAAAACAATGTTATCTTTTCCTATAAAATGAACAAGTTTTGTCTCTGGGTCTTTCCAGTACTTTTCCCAATCGGGAGTTAATTCACGGGTTGCCGAAATGTAACCGATAGGGGCATCAAACCATACGTATAATACTTTGTTTTTAGCCTCGGCCAAAGGAACTGGAACTCCCCATTCAAGGTCGCGTGTAACTGCGCGTGGAAATAAGCCAGAATCAAGCCATGATTTGCATTGTCCGTAAACATTTGGTTTCCATTCTTTATGCTCTTCTAGAATCCATTGTTTAAGCTCATCTTCGTATTTATCTAATGGTAAAAACCAATGTTTTGTCTCTTTTAAAACGGGTTTGTTGCCACTAATAACAGAGCGTGGGTTAATCAACTCCTCTGCACTAAGTGATGATCCGCATTTTTCGCACTGATCGCCGTAAGCATCTTCTGCTCCGCACTTAGGACATGTTCCCATAATATACCTGTCGGCAAGAAACTGGTTTTCTGCTTCGTCAAAAAACTGCATGCTGGTTTTTTCGATGAATTCTCCCTTATTATAAAGTGTTGTGAAGAATTCCGACGCAGTTTCGTGATGTGTTTTATTACTGGTTCTGCTGTAAATGTCGAAAGAAATACCGAAATCCTCAAAAGATTTTTTAATAATATTGTGATATCTGTCAACAATTTGTTGTGGGGTAACACCTTCTTTTCTTGCTTTTAAGGTAATTGGAACTCCATGCTCGTCAGATCCTCCAATAAAGACAACATCCTGTTTTTTTAGTCTTAGGTATCTAACGTAAATGTCAGCAGGAATGTAAACGCCGGCAAGATGTCCAATGTGAACTGGCCCGTTGGCATAAGGAAGGGCAGAGGTTACTGTATATCGTTTAAAATTCTTCATTTTGTCAATTTTAGCGCAAAGATATAAAAAGTCAGAAGACATACCACAGTAGAGAAGGAAAAATGCCCTTTACAATTTTAAATCAGTTGCTTTTTGGGATATGGATTTAAGGCGTAATTGTATTTATTTTTAATTTAGAATGCAGAATAATTGTAGCTTTATTGAAACAATGTTCTTTTTATACAAATTAATAATACTATTTTTGAATAATAAAAAACTGAATATGATTGCGCCACATTTTTTGAAAACAAAAAGCAAAATTGCGATTTTAAGTCCATCTGGATATATAAACCCCGATTTTGTTAAATCTTTATCTGAGTATATTTCAGCACAAGGCTTTGAACCAGTTATATACCCTTCGTGTTTTAATAAACATTTTCAGTTTGGCGGTACAGATGAAGAAAGATTGACAGATTTGCAAAATGCCTTAAACAATCAGAGTATTGAAGCTATTTTTTGTTCTCGTGGTGGCTATGGTGCTATTCGAATATTAGACAAATTGGATTTTAAAGAATTTGAAAAAAATCCTAAATGGATTATAGGATTTAGCGACATTACAAATTTCCATCTTGCAGTAAATCGTCTTGGAGTAATGAGTATTCATAGTCAAATGGCTAAGGATGTTCATTTAAGTCCAGATGCAGACTGTGTAACAGGTATTTTTAAAATTCTCAAAGGGGAATTTCCAGGTTACACCGTCGAATCAAACATTCTCAACAGGACAGGCATTGCAGAAGCAGAAGTGGTTGGCGGAAACATGTCGATAATAAATAGCTTGTTGGCAACAAAATTTCAAATAAATACTGAAGGGAAAATTCTTTTTATTGAGGATTTGAATGAATATTTGTACCACGTAGACAGAATGATGATAAGTCTTAAGATGTCTGGGAAACTAGACAACCTTAAAGGGCTTATAGTTGGAGCATATACCGACATGAAAGACAACGCAAATCCTTTTGGCAAAACTGCTCACGAAATTATTAGTGAGCATGTAGCAGAATATAATTTCCCAGTTTGTTATGATTTTCCAGTAGGACATATTGAGAATAACCTGCCGATTGTTTCGGGGCTGAAATATACTTTAACGGTAAATAGCGAAGAGACAAGATTTTATCCTGCTACTTAATTTTGTAAGTGTTTAGATACTGTGTTAAGGTATAATTAGGTAAGTCGTAAGCGGTAAAAACTGTAATCGGTGGTCGGTATTATTTGAATAGTTGCTGCCGCTTCAATAAATTCTGCCCTTTGTTTTTAGGGAAAATAGCAGAAACTTAAGTTTACCGCAATTTACCTCCGCCGCGGGCGGGACCACTCACTGATTACCGCTTACAAGTTTTAAAATAATACCTAAATAACTACTTAATCTTTTCTATTTCATCCATAATCATTTTGGCCAATGCATCTGCTTTTTCGGCATTTTGGCTTTCTGAATAAATTCTGATAATAGGTTCTGTATTCGATTTCCTTAAGTGTACCCATTCTTTGGTCGCTGGGAATTCAATTTTAAGACCATCAATAGTTTTAAGTGGTTTGTTTTTATATTTTTCGGCTAAGGTTTTTAGAATATTGTCTACATTAATACCAGCGTCGAGCTGAATTTTATTTTTAGAGATATAATATTCTGGATATGATTTTCTAATTTCAGAGACTTTTAATTTTTTCTCAGCCATCAACGAAAGGAACAAAGCAATACCAACTAGTGCATCTCTTCCATAATGCGATTCTGGATAAATGACGCCGCCGTTGCCTTCACCACCGATTATAGCATTGGTTTCTTTCATCTTTGCGACAACATTTACTTCGCCAACTGCCGCAGAATTGTAAATCATGCCATATTTTTCGGTTATGTCACGCAAGGCTCTAGTAGACGAAAGGTTCGAAACAGTATTGCCTTTTGTTTTAGATAAAATATAATCTGCAACTGCAACCAAAGTATATTCTTCGCCGAACATCGACCCATCTTCACAAACAATTGCGAGTCTGTCTACATCAGGATCAACAACAAAACCAACATCAGCGCCTTTTTCTTTAATTACTTTACTTATTTCGGTCAGATTTTGTGGCAAAGGTTCGGGATTATGTTTAAAATCACCATCAGGAGTGCAGTACAATTCAATAATGTTCTTAACGCCAAGTTTTTTAAGTAACTGTGGCAGAACGATACCACCAACTGAATTTACACAGTCAATTGCTACTTTGAACCCTGCTTTTTTAATTGCTTTTTGATTTACAAGTTTAAGTTTAAGAACAGATTCAATATGTTTGTTTTCATAATTGAGCAATTCTTGAATGTGGCCAATATGGTCTATTTCAGAAAATATAATATTATCAGATTCTGCTATTTCGAGAATTCTTTTTCCTTCCTTATCATTTAGGAACTCTCCCTTATTATTTAATAATTTTAGTGCGTTCCATTGCTTTGGGTTGTGGCTAGCCGTAATTATTATACCGCCATCAGCATTTTCACCAGTAACCGCCAATTCAGTGGTTGGAGTTGTTGCCATACCAAGATTTATAACATCTAGGCCAATAGCTGTTAATGTAGAAACTACTAGGTTTTCCACCATTTTCCCAGAAGGTCTGGCATCTCTACCAACCACAACTGTTTTTGCTTTTTTATTTGTTTCTTTTAACCATGTTCCATAAGCAGCGGTGAATTTAACCACATCTTGTGGTGTTAAATTCTCGCCTTGTTTCCCACCAATGGTTCCTCTTATTCCTGAAATAGATTTTATGAGAGTCATTTTGTAATTTATTTTGTACAAAAATAAAACAAAAACAGTGAAAATCTTCTCTAATTAATCTAAATGATAATTTTTGCAAGAATATTTCTCAAAAAAAATTTGTCAGATATTTATTATTGTGTATTTTTGCAGCCCTGAAAAACAGGAAAACAAGAGTGAATTAATAAATAAAAGTAAAAGAAATGATTATTGTACCGGTAAAAGAAGGCGAAAACATTGACAGAGCGTTAAAACGTTTTAAAAGAAAATTTGAAAAGACTGGTGTTGTTAAGGAATTAAGAAGTCGTCAGGCTTTTGAAAAACAGTCAATTACAAAACGTCAGCAGAAACTACATGCAATTTACGTTCAAGGATTGCAGTGTCAGCAGGAAACTATTTAACAAAATTACGGTTACTTTTTGTAACCATTAAGTTTAAATTTCGTATCAATTTACATAATTACTGAATGTGTGGGTTAATATGAACATTGAACTTTTTGTTAAATACCTCAGATACGAAAAACGATATTCAGAGCATACAATAAAATCTTACGAAACTGATCTTATGCAGTTTCGTAATTTTATTTTGTCTGAAGGGAAAGACGCTGGCGATGATTACACTCCTGATTTTCGCAGCATTAGGTCATGGATTGTGTACCTTCATACAAATAATAATTCATCAGTAACTATAAATCGTAAATTGTCTAGCCTTAAGTCATTCGTAAAATTTTTAATGCGGGAGGGTAAAATTGAAGATGATCCGATGGCGAAAATTATCAGTCCAAAAAACAAAAAGAGATTGCCAGAATTTGTTCAAGAAAATCAAATGAACCAGCTCGATTGTAATGATATCTATACCGAAGATTTTGCTGGTATTAGAGACAAATTTATGTTGGAGTTGTTTTACAATACTGGTATGCGACTATCGGAGTTGATAAATATTAAGCATGGCGATGTCGATATGGCCAATTCTACGGTAAAGATTTTAGGTAAAAGAAACAAAGAAAGAATTTGTCCATTGAATAATTATACCATTAATATATACAAGAATTATTTAGTTTCAAAAATAGAAAAAGGCTTCGCAGATAATAATAATGCATATTTAATTGTTACTGACAAGGGCGATAAACTGTATGGGAATTTTGTTTATCGCAGGATTGTACATTATCTTGGGTTAGTAACTGGTATTGACAAGAAGTCTCCACATGTTTTGAGGCATACATTTGCAACACATATGCTTAATCATGGCGCAGATCTTAATGCAATAAAAGAATTGCTGGGACATGCTGGGCTTGCTGCGACACAGATATATACACATAACACATTCGAGAAAATTAAAAATATTTACAAACAAGCTCATCCAAGGGCATAAAAGAAAGGAGTACACTATGAACGTAAAAATTCAATCAGTTCGTTTTGACGCTGACAAAAAATTGTTAACCTATATCGAAACAAAAGTTACTAAGTTAAACCTCGTTGCTGACGATATTTTGGGTGCGGAAGTGGTTTTACGAGTCGATAATTCAGACACAAATGAAAATAAAATTGCAGAAATCAGGATTGATATCCCTCACGGGACTGATATTTTCGCAAAAAAACAATGTAAAACATTTGAAGAATCCATAGATTTAGCAACGGCTGCACTGCGTAGTCAACTTAAAAAATTCAAAGAAAAAAAACGTAGCTAAAAAAAAACGAAAAAAAATCTGGTTTTTTTTTGGAGATAAATAAATAATTCATACATTTGCAGACCTTTTTAGAAAGGTAGACAAGGTTCTTTAAATGTGTGAATTATTTTTATTTTGGCCGATGTAGCTCAGTTGGTAGAGCAGCTGATTTGTAATCAGCCGGTCGGCGGTTCAAGTCCGTTCATCGGCTCCAAAATTTTTTAGGTTGGGGGGGATACCAAAGTGGCCAACTGGAGCAGACTGTAAATCTGTTGTCTTATGACTTCGGAGGTTCGAATCCTTCTCCCCCCACAGATAAGGTTGCGGGAATAGCTCAGTTGGTAGAGCATCAGCCTTCCAAGCTGAGGGTCGCGAGTTCGAGTCTCGTTTCCCGCTCATAGGTGCCAATGTAGCTCAGGGGTAGAGCACTTCCTTGGTAAGGAAGAGGTCATGGGTTCAATTCCCATTATTGGCTCAGTTTTTTTGTGTATTTTAAGTTCTAATTATTAATATTTAATTTTTTAAGCCATGGCTAAAGAAAAATATGACAGGTCGAAACCACACGTAAATATTGGAACCATTGGTCACGTTGACCATGGAAAGACCACTTTAACGTCTGCTATTACAATGGTTTTAGCAAAACAGGGGTTATCAGCTATCATGAGCTTTGACGCTATTGATAATGCTCCTGAAGAAAAAGAAAGAGGTATAACTATTAACACAGCTCACGTTGAGTATCAGACAAAAAATCGTCATTATGCTCACGTTGACTGTCCAGGTCACGCTGACTACGTAAAGAATATGGTTACTGGTGCTGCTCAAATGGACGGTGCTATTATCGTAGTTGCTGCAACTGATGGTCCTATGCCACAAACTCGCGAGCATATCCTTTTAGCTCGTCAAGTAAACGTTCCTAGAATTGTTGTTTTCCTCAATAAAGTTGACTTAGTTGACGATGAAGAACTTTTGGAATTAGTTGAAATGGAAGTTCGCGAACTTTTATCATTTTATGGATTTAAAGGTGATGAATGTCCAGTTATCAGAGGTTCTGCTTTAGGTGCACTTAATGGTGAACCAGAATGGGAAGCTAAAGTTCAGGAACTTATGGATGCTGTTGATTCTTGGATTCCAATTCCTCCACGTGAAAACGAAAAACCATTCCTTATGCCAGTTGAAGACGTATTTTCAATTACAGGTCGTGGAACAGTTGCTACAGGTCGTATCGAAACCGGCGTTGTTCTTACAGGTAATGAAGTTCACATCATTGGTTTAGGAACCGAGCCACGTAAAACTGTTGTTACTGGTGTTGAAATGTTCCGTAAAATTCTTGATAGAGGCGAAGCTGGTGATAACGTAGGTTTATTACTTCGTGGTGTTGATAAAGATGAAATCAAGAGAGGTCAAGTTATTGCACATCCTGGAACAATTAAACCTCACACTAAATTCAAAGCTGAGATTTATGTTTTGAAAAAAGAAGAAGGTGGACGTCATACTCCATTTCATAATAACTATCGCCCTCAGTTCTTTATCAGAACTTTGGATATTACTGGTGAGATTTCTCTTCCAGAAGGTGTTCAGATGGTTATGCCAGGTGACAATGTTACAATTACTGTAGAATTGATTTACCCTGTTGCTTGTAATGTTGGTCTTCGTTTCGCAATCCGCGAAGGTGGAAGAACAGTTGGTGCAGGTCAGATTATCGAAGTTATTGATTAATAAATAATAGTAAAGCTGTAAGTGAGACACCTTAGTGTCTTGCTTACATGTTTTTACGGGTGTAGCTCAGTTGGTAGAGCACTGGTCTCCAAAACCAGGTGTCGGGCGTTCGAGTCGCTCCTCCCGTGCAAAGAGACATTTAAGAGATGAATAAAGTAAAAGCATATTTCATTGATACGTACAATGAATTAGTTCATAAAGTTACGTGGCCTAAATGGTCAGAACTACAAAGCAGTGCAGTTGTAGTTATGGTTGCTTCCTTAATATTTGCCGTAGTTGTGTTGGTAATGGACTTTACGTTTAAAGAAGTCCTGCAACTCGTTTACGGAATTTTTTATTAAACCAAATTTTGTTGGTTATGGCTGAGATTGTAAAAAAATGGTATGTTGTTCGGGCCCTAAGTGGTAAGGAGAAAAAGGTAAAAGAATACCTCGAGGGAGAGATTTCTAAATTGGGCCTTAAGGATCAAATATCTCAGGTATTAATTCCGACAGAAAAAGTGTATCAGGTTAGGAAAGGGAAACCCGTTCATAAAGAAAGAAGTTTCTTTCCTGGTTACATTCTTATCAATGCGGCTCTAGACGGTGAAATAGAGCACATTATAAAAGGAGTAACCGGAGTAATTGGATTTCTCGGAACCAAAGACGGTGTGCCAGTGCCTTTGAGGAATGATGAAGTGGCTCGAATTCTTGGAAAAGTTGATGAACTTGCCGAGAGTGATGAAGAAGTCAATGTACCGTTCTTTGTTGGTGAGGCCGTAAAAGTTATTGACGGACCGTTCAATGGTTTTAGTGGTGTTGTAGAAGAAGTGTACGATGAAAAGAAAAAGCTTAAAGTTATGGTTAAAATATTTGGCCGTAAAACTCCGCTTGAACTTCGATTTATACAAGTAGAAAAAGAGTAATCTTTTATTTAAAAAAAGTTTATGGCAAAACAAATTAGTGGTTTTATTAAACTACAATGTAAGGGAGGTGCCGCAAATCCGTCTCCACCGCTTGGACCTGCTTTAGGATCAAAAGGTTTGAATATCATGGAGTTTTGCAAACAGTTTAATGGCAGAACACAGGATCAGCCTGGTAAAGTTTTACCGGTTATTATTACTTACTATAGTGATAAGTCTTTTGAATTTATTGTTAAAACTCCTCCGGTAGCAGTTCAGCTAATGGAAGTTGCAAAGTTAAAAAAAGGCTCAGCAGAACCTAACAGAGTAAAAATCGGTGCGATTACCTGGGATGAGGTAAAGTCGATTGCTGAAGGGAAAATGGTTGACCTTAATGCATTTACCATAGATTCAGCTATGAGCATGGTTGCAGGCACAGCTAGAAGTATGGGGATAACTATTAAAGGTGATTCTCCTATTAAAAAATAATTAAAGTACTTTTTGAAATGACAAAAATCAGCAAAAAAAGAAAAGACGCTTTAGCTAAAGTTGAAAAGGGCAAGAAGTACGAAATCCAGGAAGCTGCAAAGTTAGTAAAAGAGATTTCTTATACTAAATTTGACTCGTCTGTTGACGTTGACGTTCGCTTGGGTGTAGATCCTCGTAAGGCCAATCAAATGGTTAGAGGTATTACAACTTTACCTCACGGAACAGGTAAAACTATTCGCGTTTTGGTATTGTGTACCCCAGAAAAAGAACAAGAAGCAAAAGACGCAGGTGCAGATTTCGTGGGCTTAGATGATTATATTGACAAAATTTCAGCAGGCTGGACAGATGTCGATATTATTATCACTATGCCTATGGTTATGGCAAAAATTGGTAAACTTGGCCGTGTTCTCGGTCCAAGAGGCCTTATGCCAAACCCGAAAACTGGTACAGTTACAATGGAAATCGGAAAAGCTGTCGAAGATGTGAAAAAGGGTAAGATCGACTTTAAAGTGGACAAATATGGTATTATACATGCAGGTGTAGGTAGAGTTTCTTTCGGTTCTGACCAACTCGTTGAAAATATTAACGAGCTTGTACAGACAATCGTAAAACTTAAACCAGCTGCTGCAAAAGGTACTTATGTTAAAAGTATTTACCTCTCAAGTACTATGAGTCCCGGTATAGAGATCGATCCTAAATCAATTAATTAGTAATTAGAAATTGCCGGTTATGAAACGAGAAGATAAAAATGCCCTTATCGAAAGCTTACAAACTACGATTGAAGAGTACAGCCATTTTTATTTGGCTGACATTTCAGGACTTAATGCTCAACAAACATACGAGCTAAGAAAAAAGTGTTTCGAGAAAGACATTGAACTGGTTGTTGTTAAGAATACATTCTTTAGAACTGCCTTGGAAAGAACCGGACGCAATTATGAAGAACTTTTTGGAGTGTTAAATCAAAACACTTCTGTAATGTTCTGTAACGTTGCAAATGTCCCGGGTAAACTTATTAAAGAACTTAATAAGAAGAGTGAAAAACCTCTTTTCAAAGGAGCCTACGCAGAAGAATCAATATTTGTTGGCGCAAGTCAACTCGAATCTTTAGCTAGTCTAAAATCTAAAGAAGAACTCATCGGAGATGTAATTTATATGTTACAATCACCAATGAAGACTGTTCTTGGACAACTCGAATCAGGTAGAACATTATTGGGAGGTTTGGTAAAAACCTTATCCGAAAGAGATTAGAAAATAAAGTATAAAACAAGTTAAAATCAATTAAAATGGCAGATCTTAAGAAGTTAGCAGAAGAATTAGTTAACCTTACTGTTAAGGAAGTAAATGAATTGGCTGGTATCCTTAAAGATGAATATGGTATCGAGCCTGCAGCAGCAGCAGTTGCAGTTGCTGGACCAGTTGCAGCTAGTGAAGTAGCAGCTGAAGTTGAAAAAACAGAATTTGATGTAATTTTAAAAGCAGCAGGTCCTCAGAAACTTCAGATAGTTAAATTAGTTAAGGAATTAACAGGATTAGGACTCAAAGAAGCAAAAGCTCTCGTTGACGAAGCTCCAAAACCAATTAAAGAAGGAGCATCAAAAGACGAGGCAAACGCACTTAAAGCTCAATTAGAAGAAGCTGGTGCGGAAGTCGAACTTAAATAAACAACTTTTGTTGTATAAGTTTTAGGTTTAAAACCCCTTGTGGGTTTTAAACCTTTCGTTGTTAATGTTTAGGTTCTTATTTAATAATTGCACCAATGGCTGTTAATACAAAGCAAAGAATAAATTTTTCAACAACAAAAAATCAGTTGGATTACCCTGATTTTTTAGAAATTCAGATTAAATCATTTGAGGAGTTCTTTCAACTCGACTCCACCGCAGAGCAAAGAAAATCAGAAGGATTATATCAGGTTTTTCAGGAAAACTTCCCGATTACCGATACCAGAAATAATTTCGTTTTGGAATTTCTGGATTATAATCTTGATCCTCCGCGTTATAGTATCGATCAATGTATCGAAAGAGGTCTTACATATAGCGTGCCCCTAAAGGCTAAGCTAAAATTGTATTGTACCGATTCTGAACATGAGGATTTCGAAACTTCGGTTCAGGATGTATGGTTAGGCGTTGTTCCTTATATGACTCCTTGTGGTACGTTTGTTATCAATGGAGCTGAGAGAGTTGTTGTGTCTCAGTTGCACAGATCTCCAGGTGTATTCTTTAGCCAGTCAATTCACGCCAACGGTACCAAGCTGTATTCGGCCAGAATTATTCCTTTCAAAGGATCCTGGATAGAGTTCGCCACAGATATCAATTCTGTTATGTATGCTTACATTGACAGAAAAAAGAAGTTACCGGTAACGACTCTTTTAAGAGCTATCGGATTTGAAAGCGATAAAGATATTCTCGAAATATTCGATCTTGCAGACGAAATAAAAGTTTCGAAAACTGCAGTTAAGAAAGTTGTAGGACGTCGTCTTGCAGCCAGGGTTCTTAAAACATGGATCGAGGACTTCGTTGACGAAGATACTGCTGAGGTTGTATCAATCGAGAGAAATGAAGTTGTTATAGATCGTGAAACTATTATCGAAAATCACCACGTCGACCTTATCGTTGACTCAGGCGCTAAAACAATTTTATTGCACAAAGAGAATCAAAAGATTTCTGACTTTGCAATAATTTATAATACTTTACAAAAAGACCCTTGTAACTCCGAAAAAGAAGCTGTTGTTCATATTTACAGACAGTTGCGTAACAGTGAACCACCAGACGAAGCTACAGCAAGAGACGTTATTGATAAGTTATTCTTTTCAGACAAACGTTATGATCTTGGTGATGTAGGACGTTACAGAATAAACCAGAAACTTGGTCTTAATATATCTGACGATATAAAAGTTTTGACCAAAGAGGATATTATTGAAATTATTAAATATCTCATTGAGCTTATTAACTCAAAGGCAGATATTGATGATATTGACCATTTAAGTAACCGTCGTGTTCGTACTGTTGGTGAACAATTAGGAAATCAGTTCAGCGTTGGTCTTGCTCGTATGGCTCGTACAATTCGCGAAAGAATGAATGTTCGTGATAATGAAGTTTTTCATCCAATGGATTTGATTAACTCAAAAACATTATCATCTGTAATTAACTCATTTTTTGGAACGAATCAGCTTTCACAGTTCATGGATCAGATAAATCCATTAGCTGAAATTACTCATAAGAGAAGATTGTCAGCTTTAGGCCCAGGTGGTCTTTCGCGTGAAAGAGCAGGTTTCGAAGTTCGTGACGTTCACTATACTCACTATGGCCGTCTATGTCCAATTGAAACACCAGAAGGTCCGAATATCGGTCTTATCTCCTCACTTTGCGTTTACGCTAAAATAAATAAACTTGGTTTTATTGAAACTCCTTACCGTCATGTTTCTGGTGGAAAAGTTAGTTTTGAAGACATAGTCTATTTAAGTGCGGAGAACGAAGAAGCAAAAGTTATTGCACAGGCAAATGCTGTTATCAGCGATGCTGGTGTGTTTTTGTCCCCAAAAGTTAGGTCTAGAAATGAAGGCGATTATTTAGTAGTTGAACCTTCACAGATAAATCTGATGGATGTAGCTCCAAACCAGATTGCTTCTATTGCAGCATCTTTAATTCCTTTCCTCGAGCATGACGATGCAAACCGTGCTTTAATGGGATCAAACATGATGAGACAGGCTGTGCCATTGCTTAAGCCTGAAGCTCCGATTGTTGGTACAGGTATTGAACATATGGTTGCAAAGGATTCAAGGATTTTGCTTGTTTCTGAAGGCAAAGGTGTTGTTGATTATGTTGATGCAGATAAGATTGTTATCAGATATGAACGAAATGAGGAAGAAAGATTTGTAAGTTTTACCGATGATCTGAAAACTTATTTGATTCCTAAATTTCAAAAAACAAATCAAAATACTTGTGTTAATCTTAAACCTCTTGTAAGAAGAGGTGATACTGTTGAAAAAGGAACTATTCTTACTGAGGGTTATGGAACAGAAGGTGGTGAGCTCGCTTTGGGCAGAAACCTCAAAGTTGCATTTATGCCTTGGAAAGGATATAACTTTGAAGATGCTATCGTGATTAACGAAAGAATTGTAAAAGAAGATTTATTTACATCTATTTATATTACTGATTATCAGCTTGAAGTTCGTGAAACAAAACGTGGAATGGAAGAATTAACTTCGGATATTCCTAACGTTAGCGAACAAGCAACTAAAGATCTTGATGAAAACGGTATTATCCGCATCGGAGCTTATGTTAAGCCAGGTGATATTATGATTGGTAAGATTACACCAAAAGGCGAAAGCGATCCATCACCTGAAGAAAAACTTCTGAGAGCTATCTTCGGAGAAAAAGCTGGGGACGTAAAAGATGCATCTTTAAAAGCATCCCCTTCAACAAATGGAGTTATCATTGACAAAAAACTGTTCTCAAAAACGATAAAAGATAGAAAGTTAAAAAATCAGGATAAAATTTTACTTGATAATCTAGATTCGAAGCAACTTGATGATACAAATAAGTTGAGAGCTATACTAATTGAAAAACTCTTCGTACTTGTCAACGGAAAAACTTCACAAGGGGTTAAAGATAATTTCAATAATGATATTATACCTAAAGGAACAAAGTTTACACAGAAATTACTTGTTGATCTGGACTTCCTTAACATCAACCCAAATCGTTGGACAACCGACAAATCGAGAAATGACACCATCTCAAAACTTTTATTCAATTATATGATTGAACAGAAGAAAATAGATGGTGAATATCGTCGTAAAAAACTTGATATTACTATAGGTGACGAACTTCCAGCAGGAATTATGCAGTTAGCAAAAGTATATATCGCTAACAAACGTACAATTAAAGTTGGAGATAAAATGGCTGGTCGTCATGGGAATAAAGGTATTCTGGCCAAAATCGTTCGTCAGGAAGATATGCCTTTCCTCGAAGACGGAACTCCAGTTGATATCGTTCTCAATCCTTTGGGTGTGCCTTCTCGTATGAACCTCGGACAGATTTACGAAACTGTTTTAGGTTGGGCAGGTAAAAATCTCGGATTAAAGTTCGCAACTCCAATCTTTGACGGAGCAAGTATTGACCAAATTAATGACTATACCGACAAAGCAGGAGTTCCAAGATATGGAAAGACTTATTTGTATGATGGTGGAACAGGAGTTAAATTTGATCAGCCGGCAACTGTTGGTGTAATTTATATGCTAAAACTCGGTCACATGGTCGAGGACAAGATGCATGCACGTTCAATCGGACCTTACTCACTTATTACCCAGCAACCATTGGGTGGTAAAGCCCAGTTCGGCGGACAGCGTTTTGGTGAAATGGAAGTTTGGGCTCTCGAAGCTTTTGGAGCTGCTAACATTCTTCAGGAGATTCTTACCGTCAAGTCAGATGATGTTGTCGGTCGTGCCAAAACCTATGAAAGTATCGTCAAAGGCGAACAGATGCCTATTCCTGGTATTCCGGAATCCCTCAATGTGCTGTTGCACGAGCTAAGAGGTTTGTGTCTGAGAGTAGATCTTGATTAAGAATTAACAAAATTAAATAGCTGATAATATGGCTTTTAGAAAAGATAATAAAGTTAAAACAAATTTTTCCAAAATTACTATAAGTCTGGCATCACCTGAAGAAATTCAGGATATGTCCAGCGGGGAAGTAACAAAACCGGAAACAATAAATTATCGTACTTATAAACCTGAAAGAGATGGTTTGTTTTGCGAAAGAATTTTCGGTCCCGTTAAGGACTACGAGTGCCATTGTGGAAAATATAAAAGAATCAGATACAAAGGTATTGTCTGCGATAGATGTGGGGTTGAAGTTACAGAGAAGAAAGTCAGACGCGAAAGAACAGGTCATATCAAACTTGAAGTGCCTGTAGCTCATATCTGGTATTTTAAAACATTGCCAAACAAAATTGGATATTTGCTAGGTTTACCAGCAAAGAAACTAGATGCAATTATTTATTACGAACGATATATTGTTATTCAACCGGGTGTAAAACTTATTGATGGTGTTCAGGAACAGGATTTTTTGACTGAGGATGAATATCTTGAAATAATGGATAGTTTACCACGCGAAAATCAGTTGCTTGATGATAATGATCCTAATAAGTTTATTGCAAAAATGGGAGCTGAGGCTATCTATGATATGCTTCAGAGAATTGACCTAGATAAATTATCATACGATTTAAGAGATAAAGCAGGTAAAGAAACATCACAGCAGCGCAAGAGTGAAGCTTTGAAGAGACTAAGCGTTGTAGAATCATTCAGATTATCTCAGGACAAGAATAAACCTGAATGGATGATCGTGAAAATTGTTCCTGTTATTCCTCCAGAATTAAGACCTTTAGTTCCACTTGATGGTGGACGTTTTGCAACTTCCGACTTAAATGACCTCTACAGAAGAGTAATCATAAGAAATAATCGTCTGAAAAGACTTCTCGAAATTAAAGCTCCTGAGGTAATTTTACGTAATGAAAAGCGTATGCTTCAAGAAGCTGTCGATTCATTGTTCGACAATTCGAGAAAATCAAATGCTGTAAAAACTGATGCTAACCGTCCATTAAAATCTTTAAGCGACAGTCTTAAAGGTAAACAAGGTCGTTTCCGTCAGAACTTGTTAGGAAAACGTGTTGACTTCTCTGCCCGTTCAGTTATTGTTGTTGGTCCAGAACTTAAAATGCATGAGTGCGGGATTCCAAAAGACATGGCAGCTGAATTATATAAACCTTTTATTATCAGAAAGTTAACTGAAAGAGGAATTGTTAAAACGGTTAAATCTGCAAAGAAAATTGTTGAGAGAAAAGACCCAGTTATTTGGGATATTCTCGAAAACGTTATGAAAGGACACCCTGTTTTACTTAACCGTGCTCCTACATTGCACCGTTTAGGTATTCAGGCGTTCCAACCAAAACTTATTGAAGGTAAGGCAATTCAGTTACATCCTTTGGTTTGTACTGCTTTTAATGCCGACTTCGACGGTGACCAGATGGCTGTGCATTTGCCACTTGGAAATGCTGCTATTCTTGAGGCTCAAGTATTAATGCTTGCTTCACATAATATTCTTAATCCAGCTAATGGAGCACCTATTACAGTTCCTTCACAGGACATGGTTTTAGGTTTGTATTACCTTACAAAAGAACGTAGAGGTGTTACAGGCGAAGGAAAGATTTACTATTCTCCGGAAGAAGTTACTATTGCAAATAATGAAGGTAAACTTGACCTACATGCAATAATTAAAGTAAGAACAGAGGACGTTAACGAAAATGGTGAGATTGTTACTAAAATGATCCAAACCACTGCAGGTCGTGTTCTATTTAATAAAATTGTTCCGAGAGATTACGGATATATTAACGAACTACTTACCAAGAAATCTTTAAGAGACATTATCGGAAATCTTGTTGGAAAATGCGGTACTGCAGCAACTGCAAAATTCCTTGATGATATTAAAGATTTAGGTTATTATAATGCATTTGTAGGTGGACTATCATTCAATCTTGATAATGTAATTGTTCCAGATGAAAAGAAGGAACTTGTTGACGAAGGATATGAGATGGTTGATGAAATTACGTTTAATTATGAAAATGGTTTCATTACCGATAACGAAAGATACAATCAGGTAATTGACGTTTGGACAAACATCAATGCACGATTGAGTATTGAAGTTATGAGAAAACTTTCATCCGACAATCAGGGATTCAATGCTGTTTATATGATGCTTGACTCTGGCGCTAGGGGTTCAAAGGAACAGATCAGCCAGCTTTGTGGTATGAGAGGTCTTATGGCTAAACCACAGAAATCAGGTGTTGCTACAAGTGAGATTATCGAAAACCCGATTTTATCGAATTTTAAAGAAGGTTTGTCAATTCTTGAGTACTTTATTTCTACTCACGGTGCTCGTAAAGGTCTTGCCGATACAGCTCTTAAGACTGCCGATGCTGGTTATCTTACCAGACGTTTGGTAGACGTTTCTCAGGACGTAGTTATCAATGAAGAAGATTGCGGAACATTGAGAGGCTTGGTTGCTTCAGAACTTAAGAAGAATGACGAAGAAGTTATAGAATCATTGTATGACCGCATCTTAGGTCGTACTAGTGTTCACGATATTTTCCATCCTCAAACAGAAGAACTTCTTGTTTCTTCAGGCGAGGAAATTAGAGAAAGTGTTGCCAGAATAATCGAAGAATCGCCAATTGAGAAAGTTGAGATTCGTTCGGTATTGACTTGTGAATCTCGAAAAGGTGTTTGCTCAAAATGTTATGGTCGTAATCTTGCTACACGTAAGATGGTTCAAAAAGGTGAGGCTGTTGGTGTTATTGCAGCACAGTCAATCGGTGAGCCAGGTACACAGCTTACTCTCCGTACATTCCACATGGGGGGGGTTGCAGGTAACATCGCCAGCGAATCTGCTATTACAGCAAAATATGATGGTATTCTTGAGATAGACGAATTAAGAACAGTTTCTCATAAGGAATCAGATGGACAAGATGTTGACATCGTTGTCACACGTATGGCCGAAATGAAAATTGTTGACATTAAAACAAAAATCCAATTGGTTAACAAACCTATCCCTTACGGTTCTAAATTATATTTTAAACCAGGACAGCAGATTAAAAAAGGTGATAAGATTTGTGAATGGGATTTATATAATATTGTTATCGTTAGTGAGTATTCAGGTAAACTGATGTTCGAAGACGTTATTGAAGGTATCAATTATAAAGAAGAAATTGCTGCTCAGACAGGATTTACTGAAAAAATTATTATTGAAACAAAAGATAAATCAAAAATCCCAGTTGCTAAGATTATCAGCAAAAGCAAAGAAGTTTTGGCCGAATATAACCTTCCAGTAGGCGCTCGTCTTGTTAAAAATGAGAAGGACGAAATTATGGCTGGTGACATTCTTATAAAAATGCCAAGAATCGTTGGTAAAGGTGGTGATATCACTGGTGGTTTACCTAGAGTAACTGAGTTGTTCGAAGCTCGTAATCCTTCTAATCCAGCTGTCGTTTCTGAAATTGATGGTGAAGTTGGTTTTGGTAAAGTTAAGAGAGGGAACAGAGAGATTGAAATTAAATCAAAAGAGGGAAATATCAAGAAGTATCTTGTTCCACTGTCAAAACAGATTCTAGTTCAGCCAAACGATTATGTTAAGGCTGGAACAGCTCTTATCGACGGAGCAGTAACTCCAAGTGATATTCTTTCAATTAAAGGTCCAACAGAAGTTCAGGAATATCTTGTTAATGAAATTCAGGATGTTTATCGTTTACAGGGTGTAAAAATTAATGACAAACATTTTGAAGTTATCGTAAGACAGATGATGAGAAAAGTTGTTGTTGAAGAACCTGGCGATACTCAGTTCCTTGAAAAACAAATTGTTGACAAGTGGGATTTTAGAGAAGAAAATGACCGCGTATTTGACAAAAAAGTTGTTGTCGACGCTGGTGATTCAACAAGCTTCCTACCTGGTCAGATGATTTCTTACCGCAGACTTCGTGACGAAAACTCAATGCTGAAACGTAAAGACCTTAAATTGGTCGAAGTTAGAGATGCATTGCCTGCTACCTCAAGTCAGATACTTCAAGGTATTACTAGAGCAGCACTACAAACTAACAGCTTTATGTCAGCTGCTTCATTCCAGGAAACTACTAAAGTACTGAACGAAGCCGCAATTAGAGCTAAAGTTGACGAACTCGAAGGCCTGAAAGAAAATGTTATTGTCGGTCATCTAATCCCGGCAGGAACTGGTCAACGCGAATATCAAACTATTAGAGTAGCAACAAAAGATGTCATGAAGAAATCTATGACTGAAGACGAAATGGAAACCGCAGCAAAATTCTAATTATGGAAGATAAGAACAAGCAAAATCAGATCAACATCGAATTAACCGATGAAACAGGGCAGGGAACCTATGCGAACCTTGCTGTTATTACTCATTCATCATCAGAATTTGTTCTCGATTTTGTGAGAATTATGCCTGGGTTGCCAAAGGCTAAAGTACAGTCAAGAATTATACTTACACCTGAACATGCAAAAAGACTTATGAGTGCTCTTCAGGATAATATCTCAAAGTTTGAGTCAGTTAATGGCCCGATTAAAATAACACCAAACAAATCGGGAAATTCAATCCCGATGAATTTTGGAGGACCAACTGCTCAAGCATAGTTTGTAAAGATTTTTATTAATAATTGAACTAGAGTTAAGGGGGAAATCTAAAAACAGATTTCTTCCTTTTCTTTTTTTTTGTATTTTTGTAAAATGACGTCAAGGATAATTATATCGCTATTAATTATATGCATGATTGTGCTTCAATCATGTTTTAAAGTTGAGACTTATCCCCCAGAGCCTCAGATTGATATGCTTGACTTTACATATAAGGATACTGTTGATGAACTTGAGAATCCCGTTTTAAACGGCACCTTGCATTTTTACTTTGTTGATGGCGATGGTGATATCGGTTTTGATACAACTACTCCCAGAGAAAACACAATTTTTATTGAGAAATTTAAAATTTCAGGAGGTCAGGAAATTCCGCTTAACTATTTGGTCCCACTAAATTACTATGTACCTAAATTTACTCATTCTGGTACAAATCAAACTTTGAAAGGTGAGATAATCGTGAATGATTTGAATGAAATATATCCTTTTGAAGCAGATACAATTATGTACAAGTTTTACATTGTTGATCGCGCTGGCAATAAAAGTAATACAGAAAGCACTGGATATCTTATTCTTCAGTAGATTTAAATCTTAAAAAATATTCTTTGCAAAATTTATCATCAATAGAATTATATAGTTTTATTGTAAGAAGTACTTTTTGCTTTACTCGAGGGTAATTTTCGTAAACAGTCCAGAATTGCTCATCAGGACAAAAAAGATTTTCGGCGATGCTGTTTAAATCATTTTCCACCCCAGACATTGCGTATTGATACAAAAACCCTTCGCGATGAAATTCGATGTCGAAATCAGTACCAGCTTTTCCTTCTGTGATTTCTGTGACACCACCCTCTCCGTAAGTGAAATCAGTTTTGTTTATAGCCTCCCATTTTGATTCAAAAAATAGGTCTGCATAATTTCTCATGAGAATACTCGAAAACTCATGATGAAAGGTCTGCTCTATATAATAATCAGTATATCCTTGATTTACGCCCTGGTTTGACATGTAAACTACATCATTGGAGTTGGTCCCTCCATATCCTACACCAAAAAAGGTGAGATAGCTTACGACATAAATCTTTTTGAGATTTGCAGTCAAAACCGCAACAGGATATTTATCAAGAGCTTTTTGCACAATTTCAGCACTTCGGTCATACTCTGACGGATCAAGAGAGCCTGCTTTACCATTTGTTTCTTCGTCCATCCAAGAGTCAGGAAACATATCATCCTCAGCAACAAAAATGATTTCTATTCCTGAGCGCGGATCCGTGACACTTGACTGAGCTAAGATTGCCGATGTTACTATAAAACATGAAAGAATTGTTAAAATTAAGTATCTCATAAACTAATAGCTTTAATAAATTATTTTTCCCCATTCCATTCCGAAAAAAACTGATTAATATAGATTTCAAGGAATTCGTGTCTTTCCTCTGCAATAATCTTACCCGTTTTTGTATTCATACGATTTTTAAGTAAAAGAAGTTTTTCGTAAAAATGATTAATTGTTGGAGCTTTACTGTTTCTATATTGTTCTGGAGTCATATTCGTAACCGGCTTAATGTCAGGATTGTAAAACTCTCGGTGCATGTATCCTCCGTAGCTGAATGCTCTAGCTATACCTATTGCGCCAATTGCATCAAGTCGGTCTGCATCTTGAACAACACTAAGTTCGGTTGAGTTGAAATCTTGAACAGCGTTTCCGCCTTTAAAAGAAATGTTCTTAATGATTTTGCTGACATGATCGCATATTTTTTCCTCTACGCCAAGGCTTTTTAGAAATGCTGAAGCTTTTTCATGACCAATATTCTCGTCACCATTATGGAATTTTGAATCAGCAACATCGTGAAGTAGGGCTGATAACTCAATAATAAATTTGTCACACTCTTCAGTTTTAGCAATGTTTAGAGCTGTGTTTCTAACTCTCACGGCGTGCCACCAATCATGTCCTGCTTCATTCTGACCAAGCTCATTTTTAACAAATGCTATTGTCTTTTTGATAATATCCTGTTTATAATCCATTTGCTTTTGTTTGTAAAACAAATTTACGAAAATTAAAATTTATCTTAACTTCGCAAGGTAAATATTTGCAAATGATTGACCCAGTAACAGTAGAAAGGATAATTGACACAGCTCAGATTACTGATGTGATACAGGATTTTATATCACTCAAGAGGAGAGGGGCTAACTTTATTGGTCTTTGTCCTTTTCATAATGAGAAAACTCCATCATTTACTGTTAGCCCTTCAAAGGGGATTTTTAAATGTTTTGGATGTGGCAAAGGTGGGAACTCTGTTAATTTTGTTATGGAGCATGAGCATTTGACCTACCCTGAAGCATTAAAATTTCTTGCAAAGAAGTACGGAATCGAAATAGAAGAAAAAGAGCTTAGCGAAGAGGAAAAGAAACTCGGAAACGAACGCGAAAGCTTGATGATTGTAAATGAATTTGCTGCTAAGTATTTCTCGAATGCCTTGCTAAATTCTGAAGAGGGAATTGCTGTTGGACTTAGCTATTTCAGAGAAAGAGGATTTGATGAACATACTATTAAAGAATTTCGCTTGGGTTATAGCCCCGAAGAAAGAAATGCATTTACAACGGCTGCATTAAGGTCGGGGTATAAGTCTGAATTTCTCGAAAAAACTGGATTGAGTATTATTAAGGATGATTACACTGCTGATAGATTTGCAGGTAGAGTAATGTTCCCCATTTTCAGCCTTTCGGGTCAGGTAATTGGTTTTGGCGGACGAATTCTGAAGACTGACAAGAAATTAGCCAAATATCTTAATTCTCCTGAGTCTACAGTATATAGCAAGAGTAAAGTCCTTTATGGCTTATTTCATGCTAAGCAAGAAATTATAAGAAAGCAGAAATGCTATTTGGTCGAGGGCTATACCGATGTTATTTCATTATTCATGTCGGGGATTACAAATGTAGTTGCCTCTTCTGGCACATCGTTGACCGAAGATCAGATTAGAATGATTCATCGCTTTACCGACGATGTTACAATTCTTTATGATGGCGATGCCGCCGGAATAAAAGCATCGTTACGAGGTATCGATATGATTTTGGAACAGGGACTTAATGTGCGAATTGTTTTATTTCCCGATGGAGAGGATCCAGATTCTTATTCGCGTAAACATGGAAGTGCTGGTACAATCGACTATATTAATAAAAATGAGCAGGATTTTATTTCTTTCAAGACTAGATTGCTAAATGAGGATGCGAAGAACGATCCCATCAAACGATCAGCGCTGATATCTGATATCGTTAAGTCAATTTCTGTTATTGACGATACTATTAAACAATCGGTTTATCTCC
>Ga0209800_10001248_pt1 | contig 28179 bp, 34 predicted proteins | sample Higcelweek8metaG_FD_187174 | JGI IMG/M metagenome (GOLD analysis project Ga0209800, IMG submission 187174) | Freshwater pond sediment microbial communities from the University of Edinburgh, under environmental carbon perturbations - High... | ecosystem: Environmental > Aquatic > Freshwater >...
GCTATTAATGAGGCTTGTAACCTTATTAATAATCGCCCAAGAAAAAGACATGGTTATCTTACTCCTAACGAGGTGTTTCGCCAGAAAAATTAAGCTTTGGAATAGAATTTAAGTTTTTTTATTTCTTCTTGTATCTCTTGATATTGATCAATGCCTTTTTTTAATTTTTTATTTATTAATTTGGGTTTTATTTTTTGAATTTCTTGAAAAAAAATAAATACTTTTTCTGCTTGGTTATTGTCTTTTATATTTTGATAAATTCTATAAAGTTTTTTTGAATTAAGTGAATCAAAAAGAACAATTAAAGAAATTAAATATTTATCACAATCGTTAAAATTATTTATTTCAAAATTATTTATTATTTTTTTTAAAATTCTTTTTTTGTTAAAGAAGTTTAACTTTTTATAGAATATTTTATATTCAGATTTTTCAAATAATTTATTTTTTGATTTTAAATTAAAACATTTTCCATAATAGCATTTATCATTTCCATATCTTATATATGGTAAATTTATTAATTGATTATATAACGATATTTTTTGTTTAAATAATTTATTATAATAATTAAATATACTTTTTCCTATATCATCAAGAATTTTACCAAATAATCTTTTAATAATATATTTAAGCATAATCGTTAATTGAAATGATTAATTATTTTTTTAGATAGCTTTTTTATAAAATTTATTAAAAAATAAATTTCAACTAAACCATAACAAAAACTCAAACTCAAACTCAAACCCAAACCCAAACCCAAACCCAAACAAACATCAATCCTTAATCCTTAACCTCCACACTAGAACTAGCAGTCTCTTTCTTCTCAACTCCAACTAAACAAACCTCCCTCCATGGCGTATAATGAGATTTGAATCTTTCTTCTTTTTTGTCGCCGTTTGAATAAACAACAGAATAATCAAAATAAGCATCAGCTCCGTTGTGTGCGTGTTCTGTGCATTTTTTTTCTCCTGGTTTTAAGTCTTCGGTTTCAATTATTTTAGTTGGGGCTGGTTTTACGATATTATAAATTGTTGGATAAGTGGTGCTAGCTACTCTGCCATCAGAAGTTCCCCAAAAATCAAACCAAATATGATTTTCTTCTTTGTTTATATTGGTTTGAATTAAAATATGTTTTCCTGTGTTGTTGATGAAACGAAAGTCAGGCCAAGGGTCATAAATGGTGGCGTCTGTGCCTGCTGGTTCGTAGTATGAAACTCTGTAAGAGTGATTTTTTCTTAGGGTGACAGGAAGGCCGGCTTTGAGAACGGTTCTGAAAAGAGTTGTGCCTATTTGACATAAGCCTCCGCCGTATTCTGGGATGGTTTTGTTGTCTTTGATTACTAATTCTGGTAAATATCCACTTTCTTTGTCTATTTTTCCTAAAGCGTTAATCAAAGAAAATTCTTCGTCAGGCTTGATCAAAAGTCCGTTAATGGCATTGGCTCCTGTGCGGATATTGTGTCTTCTGTTTTTTGGAGAGCCTGTGTATTTTGATTCTCCTGTGCCAATGATTTCTTTGATTCCAAGTTCGTCTAGCTTGTCTGTAGTTATATCGCTTTTGACAATCTGAACATAAAGCTCTATTTCTTTTTTCTTGTTTTCAAGAATCTCTTTTCTTATTTCTTCTGAGCTTTTGTCAATGTTTAATTTTAAACCATCTTTGCTTATTTGAAATTCATTTATTTTTCCTTCTTCTGTAATTTCAAATTTGGCTTCTGTTGGTTCTATATTTATTTCTTTGGCTAATTCTTCTAGATAAGAATTAAGTTTTTCAGTGTTTAAGTTAACAATTATTTTGTTTTCTTTGCCCATAGCAAGACCTAATAGAGTGATTAGTTTTTCTTCGTTTAATTCCCATGAATCTTTTTCGTGTTTTAATTTGATAGGGGTTAGGCTAATGATTTCTTTGGCAAGAGAATCTATATTTGCACAATCTTTTTTAAAAATTTTTGGCTCTTCTTCTATTTGTTGTAATTCTATAGCAGAATAATCAAGATTGTTGATATTTTCTCTTAGTTTTTTTATGGCTTGATCATAGTCAATATTTTTTCCGTGTTTTTCCTCTGAAACATCAAAATATGCTTCTTTTTCTTTTGTTTTAGGTTGATAAATCAATTCTGCGGAACTAGCTGGGCTTGCAAATCTTGAAAAATTAGTGATTAAAAATTCTTTAATTTTGTCATCTTCTAGTTTTCCAATAATATCAAAAGAAGTTTTTTCAAAAAGATTATTTATTTTTAATTTTAGGTTTTCTTTGAAAGTTTTTTCTTTGCGAGCGAAATCAAAAGATTTATTAATGGTTGATTCTGTATCAATTAATATAGCTTTGTAGGTCAAATCTCCTTCAATAGAAGCTACTGTGGGCATAAAAGTTTCTTGAAAATAATCAAGTTTAAAAACAATTCCATTTTGATTGAGCTTATCTACTTCTTGGTTGATTATTTTTAAAGCTTCATCTGTGGTTTTCCCTCCTAAGTTTATATTTCCAATATAAACATTTGGATAAATTTTATTTTCATATTTTTTTTCAAAAATAAAAAAAGCACTTAAAATTATTATTAAAAATATGAAAAAAATAGCTAAAAAGATTTTTAGCCATTTTAAAAATAATAAAAGATTTTTTTTGTCTTCAAACATATTTTTGTTAGTCTATTTCTAGAATTTCGTTCAAAACATCTTTGGCAAATTCGTTATTTTCGTTATGATTATTTATAATATTTAACCAAATAGTGTCATTTTCTTTGCAATTTTTTGGTAATATATTTTTTGGAATAAATATTTTTTCTTGGTTATTTGTCAATAATATAGCATTTTCATTTTCAAAATTAGCAAGAATAGTTTTTGTGGTCATAATTGTTTTTTTTATTTTTCTTTGACTTTGATAGAAATTTTCTTTTCTGATTGAGCTTTTGGTAAGGTGACTGTGAGAACTCCATTTTCTAAGAAAGCATCAATTTTGTTGGCTTTTACTTCAAAAGGTAAAATAATTGATCTTGAAAATGATCCCCAATAGCATTCTCTGTATAAGTAATCACTTTCACTAACTTCATTTATCATTTCTCTTTTTCCGCGAATAGTCAACATATCATTGTCAATAGAAATATCAATGTCATTTGGCTTGACTCCTGCAATAGTTGATTTTACTACTAGTTTTTCTGCTGTTTGATAAACATCAATAGAAAGTTGACCTTCTTCTTTGTCTTCTAACCATTCATCATCATCTTCTTCAATTTCTTCTTCAATCTCTTCAACTTCTTCTTCAATCTCATCTTCTTCTGCTTTGTTTTTGTTTGAAAATTTTTTTAAAAATGTTTTCATATATTTTTTATTAATTTAATTTTTTGAGTAAAGTATTATTTTTATTATAATTGAACATTAATTTTTAGTCAAAAAAGTTTGAATTTTTGTCAAAAAAGATAATTAATTTAAATTGACAAAGGTGAAAGAATTAGTGTATATTGTTTATATAATAAATTTATTATAACATATTTTTTTATTTTATGAAACAGTCAAAATTGTTTGGAAAAACATTAAAATTAATATCAAAAGATATTAAAAACAATAGCCATAAATTTTTAATTAAAGGTTCTTTTATTGCTGAATCTGTAGCTGGAAGATATTATTATTTACCATTAGGTTGGCGTGTTCATGAAAAGATTAGAGCAATTATTAAAGAAGAAATGGATGCTTCTGGAGCGCAAGAAATGATTACGCCAACATTGCATCCATTAGAACTTTGGAAAGAAACTAACCGAACTAATACAACAGGATTTGAACTTATGAAAGTGGAAGATAGACGAGGTATGCCTTTTGCTTTGGGTGGCACGGCTGAAGAGATGTTTGTTGATTTGGTTCGTAAAATGGAAATTTCTTATCGTGATTTACCTTTTAATATTTATCAATTTTCTAATAAATTTAGAGATGAACTTCGAGCAAGAGGAGGGCTTCTTCGTGTGCGTGAATTTGTAATGAAAGATGCTTATTCTTTTCACGCTAATGAAGAGGATTTTATTAGGGAATATAAAAATATGGAAGAAACTTATACACGAATTTATAAGCGATTAGGCTTAGATACTTTTGTTGTTTTGGCTGATAACGGATATATTGGTGGAGAATATTGTCATGAATTTCAAGTTGAATCTGAAATTGGTGAAGGAAGGTTTTTTGTTTCAGAAGATAGTAAATATATTGCACATGAAGATGTAGCTTGTTTTGTTCGTGATGATATTAATAAGCAAGAAGAAGAAAAAAAGTTTGAAATTATTACTCAGCCAAAATGGGTAAAAACAATGGAGGATAATGTCAAACATTATCAATTGCCAAAATCAAGATTTTTAAAAAATGTTGTTTTTCGTAATCGAATAAATGATGAAATAATTATTGTGGTTTTGCGAGGTGATTTGGAAGTTAATAAAACTAAGTTAGAAAAGGTGCTTAATGCTGTTGGTCAATTAGAAGATGCAACAGATGAGGATTTGACTAAATTAGGAACTAAACATGGTTATGTTCATTCTTGGGGGCATAAGGCAAGATATATTGGTGATGAATCATTACTAACAGTGAAAAATTTTATAGGAGGACAAAAAGAAGATGAAACAGATTCTATTAATGTTAATTATGGTAGAGATTTTCAATGCGAAATAATCGCAGATTTGGCTATGGCTTATGATGGTGCTATAACTAAAGAGAATGGAAAATTATCTTCAAAAAAAGGAATAGAAGTTGGAAATATTTTTCAATTAGGCTATCATTATTCAGAAAAAATGAAAGGAGCTGAATTTACTGATGTTGATGGATTAAAGAAAAAATATTATATGGGCTGTTATGGGATTGGTTTAGGAAGGACAATGGCGGCTATCGTTGAAAAGCATTGTGATGAAAAAGGAATAATTTGGCCAGAAAATATTGCACCATATAAATTTCATTTAATTGCTTTGTTTGATAAAGAAGGAAAAGTAAAAGAAAAAGCTGATGAACTTTATAACAATTTAGTTAAAAAAGGAGTTGAAGTTTTGTATGATGATCGAGTTGAAGCTAGAGCAGGTGAGAAATTCGCTGATGCTGATATTATTGCTTGTCCATATAGAGTTGTTATTAGTGAAAAAACTCTTAAAGAAAATTGTGTTGAGGTAAAAAAGAGGACTGAAGATGAGGTTAAATTAGTGAAAATTAATGATTTTGATATTAATAAGATTTTAGAATAGCTAAAATTATCTAGACTAGATTAATTATTCTTCAAATTTTATTTTTTTAAAATTATTTTGGCTTTAGACTAGTTAAAATATTTGAAATTAAATTTTCTTTATGATATGTTATTTATAATTATTATTGTAAAATAACTTTTAATTTATGAAAAATCAAGAAAATAAGCAAACTAATGTTTTTGCAAAAATGGAGGAGGAAGTTTTGGATTTTTGGGAAAAATCAAAGATTTTTGAAAAATCTGTGAAAAAAGAAGCGCCAAATGGTGATTATGTTTTTTATGATGGGCCTCCGTTTATTACGGGGTTACCTCATTATGCTACTCTTCTGCCAAGTATTGCAAAAGATGTTGTGCCTCGTTATTGGACGATGAAAGGTTATAGAGTTGAACGAGTTTGGGGATGGGATTGTCATGGACTTCCTGCTGAAAATAGAGTTGAAGGGGAGTTAAAATTGAAAAATAAAAAAGATATTGAAGAATTGGGCGTTGATAAGTTTGTAGATGCTTGTAGAAATTATGTGACTACTGGTTCAGAACAATGGAAATGGTATATTGATCGCATTGGTCGCTGGGTGGATATGGATAATGCTTACAAGACAATGGATTTGAATTTTATGGAAAGTGTAATTTGGGCATTTAAAATTCTTTATGACAAAGGTCTTATTTATGAAGGTTATAGAACTTCACTACACTGTCCTCGTTGTGCTACTCCTTTGTCTAAGTTTGAAATAACAATGGATGCAGGATCTTATAAGGATGTTACTGATGAAACAGTAATTGTTAAATTTAAATTAAAAAATCAAGAAAATACTTATATATTGGCTTGGACAACTACGCCTTGGACATTGCCTGGAAATTTAGCTTTGGCTGTTGGGACTGATATTGATTATGCTATTGTTTTGTTTGAAAATGATAAATATATTTTGGCAAAAGATAAGCTAGAAGAAGTTTTTGAAAATAAAAAATTTGAAGTTTTGGAAATTAAAAAAGGTAAGGATTTAGTTGGTTTGGAATATGAGCCGATTTTTGATTTGGAGAATGAAAAAATAAAAAATAATGAAAAACTTTTCAAAGTTTATAGTGCTGATTTTGTAAATACAGAAGATGGAACAGGGATTGTGCATATTGCTCCAAATTTTGGTGAAGATGATTTTAATTTAAGTAAAGCTAATGATTTTCCGATGTTTGATTTGATGGATGAAAATGGTGTTTATACAGAAGAAGCTGGTCATTGGGCAGGAGTTTATTTTAAAAAAGCTGGTAATCAAGTTTTGGAAAGTTTAAGTGAGAATATTTTTTCTCAAAAATCGCATACTCATTCTTATCCTTTTTGTTATCGTTGTAATACTAGATTGATTTACAAAACTCAAAAAGCTTGGTATTTAAAAATCTCAGAAATTAGGCAGAAGATGTTAGATAATAATAAAAAAGATATTAATTGGATGCCAGAATATTTTAAAGAAGGTAGGTTTCATAATAATATTGAAAATGCTCCAGATTGGTGTTTGTCTCGTTCTCGCTATTGGGGATCGCCAATTCCTGTTTGGAAATGTGAGGCTTGTAATGAAATAAAAGTTGTTGGTTCTATTCAAGAAATTGAAGAATTAAGTGGAGAAAAAATTTTAGATTTACATAGACCAAATATTGATAAGCCTGAATTTGTTTGTACTTGCGGGGCTAAAATGAAACGAGTAAAAGAAGTTTTTGATTGTTGGTTTGAGTCAGGTTCTATGCCTTTTGCTCAATTTCATTATCCATTTAAAAGAAAAGAAGAATGGCCAAATATTTTTCCAGCTGATTTTATTATTGAATATACTGGACAACTCCGAGGTTGGTTTTATTATCTTCATGTTTTAGCTAACGCACTTTTTGATTCAGTCGCTTTTAAAAATGTAATCGTTACTGGTGTTTTAGCTGGGACAGATGGTAGAAAAATGAGTAAATCTTATGGCAATTATCCTGATCCGCGAATGACTATTGATAAATATGGAGCAGATGCACTACGAATGTATTTTATGGCAAGTCCAATAATGACCGGTGGTGATATGAATATGTTAGAAAAAGATATTCAAGATTCTTTGCGAAAAAATATTATTATTCTTTGGAATGTAGTAAATTTTTATTCTTTGTTTTCTAAAGATTTAATTGAAGAGAATGAAAAACTAAATTCAAAAAATATTTTAGATCACTGGATTAAAATTGAACTTTTGAAATTAAAAAAAGAAGTGACAATTAATTTGGAAAAATATGACTTGCCATCAGCTAATAGACCAATTACAAGTTTTATAGATGATTTATCAACTTGGTATATTAGAAGATCAAGAGATAGATTCAAAGGAGATGATGAGGCTGACAAGCAAAGTGCTTTGCAAACAACTAAATATGTTTTGCTTGAATTATCCAAAATCATTGCTCCATTTATGCCTTTTATAGCCGAACAAGTCTGGCAAAAAATCACTAATAATAATTTTCAAGATCAAGATAAATCAGTACACCTAGAAGCTTGGTCAGATTTGACAGAGGAAGATGAGGAAAAAATTAAAAAAGGAAAAGAAGTGTCTAGTAAAATGAATGAGATTAAAAAAATCATAGAATTAGCACTAGCAAAACGAGATGAAGAAAAAATAAAAATCAGACAGCCTTTAAACAAATTAACAGTCAATAATAGTAGCTTAAAAATAGATAATGATTATCTTGATTTGATTAAAGATGAGGTAAATATTAAAGAAATTGAAATCAAAGAAGGTCAAGGAAATTTAGAAGTGGAGCTTGATTTGGAAATTACGCAAGATTTGAAACTGGAAGGCCTTAAAAGAGAAATTGTCAGATTCATAAATTCTATTCGCAAAGAAACAGGCTTAACTATTAATGATAATGTTGTTATTTCATACGAAACAAAAAATAATGATTTAAAAAATGCTTTGGAAAAATTTGAAAATGAAATCAAAAAAGAAACTTTAGCCTTGGAAATAAAAGAAGGAATTGATGAGGGTTTTGAGTCTCGGAAAGAAGTAAAGGTTAATGGGGAGAGTTTGGTTATTGGGTTGTTGAAGAAATAAATTTTATGATGATGGATAAATATTTCATTTAATACAAAAAAATTTAAAAATATAATAAGTTTGTATGATATATAAATTATATGAATAACAAAATATATTTTGAAAAAAAATATTTAGAAATTATCAAAAGTTTTTTTCCTGATGAAATTTTTAATTATCAAATTATTTCTGGAGATGATGGTGAAGTTACCTATGGAAACATTGTATTTAAAATAAATTATGAATGGATATTTCGTTTTTCCAGAAAAGATATTGATATTAGGCAGTTGGAAATTGAAATAAGCTTTTTAAAAAAATTTTATAAAGTTAGCCCTATTCCAGTTCCTGAAATTTTTTATAAAGGCAAGGATTTTATTGGATGTAAGGTATTTAATGGCGAACCATTTACAAAAGAAATTTGTGACACTCTTTCCTGTCAAGAGCAAGAAGAAATTTGGAAGTCAATTGGGAAATTTTTGCAGACACTTCACTCAACAAAATTTCAACATAAAAATTTAGTCGAATATCCATTAGGAGATAATAATTTTTGGGATGATTTATGGAAACCTATTGAATGTCAATTAAGCAAGCAAGTTCGTAAAAAAGCATTCAATTATTTTGAAGAATATTTTACAATGGAGGCTGAAAATCCTATTAGAAAAACAATATGTCATGGTGATTTTCATCCAAACCATATTCTATATAATAAATTATCAAAAAGTATAGTTGGCATAATAGATTTTGGACGTATTTGTATTAATGATCCAGCTATTGATCTAAATTTGATTGAAAGGTTTTATGGTAATGATGCTATTGAAAAAGTATTACAATTTTACGAACAAAATTTATCTAAGAATTTTGTAGAAAGAATTACATTCCAAAATAGAAGAAGGCTTTTTGCAGCATTTTTTCATGCAAAAGCCGTCGGTCAAACATCATCTTTTCCTCGTTATCTTAAAAGAATTGAAGAAGTTTTTTTGAATTAATAGATAAAGTCGGAACTTTTAATAATGCAAAAGATTATATAAAATATTTGATTAGTGAAGATGTGAATATTTGTTGGTAAATTAGCTTATGAGATAATTTTTTCTTAGTTATTCCAAAATTTGGAATAACTTATTTATATGCTAATTTTTAATAAAATGATTAAAAATAATAAACTATCTATTAAAGATCAATCAACAGAATTTTTACTTTATACTACTCCTAGTGGTGAGGTAAAAGTAGAAGTTTTCTTGCATAATGAAAATCTTTGGCTTACGCAAGATCGTATAGCAGAGCTTTTTAGTATTGATAGAACTGTCATTACCAAACATCTTAAAAATATCTACGAAGAACTAGAATTAAACGAAAACTCAACAAGTGCAAAAATTGCACAAGTTCAACAAGAGGGAACAAGAGAGGTAAAAAGGGAAGTAAAATTTTACAATTTGGATGCAATTATTGCGGTTGGTTATAGAGTAAACAGCAAAAAAGCAACACAATTTAGGATATGGGCAACAAATACACTTAAAGAATACATCATCAAAGGCTATACAATGGATGATGAGAGAATGAAAAATGGACAATATTTTGGTAAAGATTATTTTCAAGAATTATTGGAAAGAATTCGTTCAATTCGCACGAGCGAAAGAAGAATTTATCAAAAAATTACCGATATTTTTGCAGAGTGTAGTGTTGACTATGATAGAAATAATGATATTACAAAAAACTTTTACGCAATGGTGCAAAACAAATTTCATTTTGCTATTACAGGAAAAACTGCGGCGGAAATTATTTATAATAAAGCAGATAAAGACAAGCCATTTATGGGGCTGAGAACTTGGAAAAATGCAACCAAAGGCAGAATACTCAAATCAGATACGACCATTGCCAAAAATTATTTAGAAGAAAAAGAAATCAAACAATTAGAAAGAACTATTTCAAGCTATTTTGACTATATTGAGAGAATGATCGAAGCTCGTGAAGTATTGACTATGGAAAAGCTTGCTCTGTCTATTAATGAATTTTTGCAATTTAATAAATATGAAATTTTGCAAGACAAAGGCAAAGTATCTCACAAACAAGCAGAGGAAAAAGCTTTTGCTGAATATGAAGAATTTAACAAAACACAATCAATAGAATCTGACTTTGATCGTGAAGTTAAAAAACTTTTACAATCTAACAAAGAATAATTATGTAAATTTTTTTTGACAAATGTTTAAAAAAGTTGTAATGTTTAAGTGTAAGTAAATTATTAATTATTTTTTAAAGGAGGTTTTTATGTGTACAAAAGCAACTGATTTAAAGGATGAGGAAATTTTTTTGAGACTTGAATCTGTTGAAGGGCTTGCTCAACACAATAGAGCTCAGATTGAACTTTCAAAAAGAACAATCAACACAAGAATTGATTATTTGGAAGATAATCTGACTAAACAAATTGGTAATTTAAAAATTGAATTTAATCAAGGATTCAATAAGCTAAATACCAAGATTGATGATGCTAAAACTGAATTAAGTAGCAAAATTGATGGTGTTAAGAATGAGTTGGTTGGTAGAATTGATAGTGTGGAAACTGAATTAAATGGAGTTAAATTTGAATTAAACGGTGTTAAAGCTGAGTTAAATGATGTCAAAAATGATATCAAAAAAATTCTGGCTATTCTAGAAAAATAATTAATAAGCTTATAAAAGACGCAAGTAAATAAATTACTTGCGTTGCTTTTTTATAAAAAAATTAAATTTTTGGATAAGGTTTGTTACTTGTAATTTCCAAAAATTATGATATGATAAAAACATATTAAAATTAATTAAATATATGAAAAATATAGCCATTGGAATTCAGGATTTTAAAGATCTGAGGAAAGGGAATAGTTTTTATTTAGATAAAACTAGACAATTATATAATTTGTTAAATAGTAATACAAAACATTACTTTTTTTCTCGTCCTCGTAGATTTGGCAAAAGTCTTTTACTATCTACAATCAAATATCTATTTTTAGGAGAAAAAGATTTATTCAAAAATCTATACATTGAAAAGAAATGGAATTTCAAAGAAACAAACCCAGTAATGCATTTAAGTTTTTCGTCATACACAGATGATCAAGATTTAGAAGAGTTTATAAAAAAAGTTGGAAAAGTTTGTTATCCTGATGGTTCAGAAAAGACTATTGGTGAATATGAAAAATTTGATTTATTTTTAATTTTAAAAGAAATTAAAGAAGAAACAGGCAAGAAAACAGTAATCGTCGTAGACGAATACGACAAACCAGTCTTAGCACATTTAAAAAACACAGAAAAAGCCGAAGAAGTTCGTAAGTTTTTCAGTAATTTTTATGCCCCAGTAAAAGACAATGATCAATACATCAGATTATTTTTTCTCACAGGTCTTACAAAGCTTATGAAGATGAGTGTTTTTTCTGTTTTGAATAATCTGGATGATATTACTTTCAAAGGTGGTCACTTAGATTTGATTGGCTACACACAAGAAGAAATGGAAAGTAATTTTACATTGGAAATTAAAGAAATTGCTAAAGAAAAAAACCTTAGCTACGAGAAGTTAGTTGAAAAATTAAAAATTGATTATAATGGATTTAATTTTGGCGATGATAGTTTAAAACTATATAATCCTTGGGATATTAACAATTTTTTTGTCAAAAAACAATTTGGATATTATTGGGCAGATACAGGGATTCCAAGCGCAATAAGTAATTATATTGAAACTAGTCGTATTGATGTAAAAGGAATAATAAACTTAGTAAGAAATAATGAATTAGCTTTGGATGATATTGATTTACGAGTGCAAGATTTAAAATACATTAAATCAGAAGTTTTATTTTTAAATAGTGGATACTTAACTATTCGAGAAATATTCAATGATCAAATGTATTATTTAAAATTTCCTAATAGAGAAACAGAACAAGTAATGATGAAATATTTTTTAAATTTTTCCTACAAAAATAGTATTAACGCAGATAAATGGTTAAAAATTTCTGACAAAATAGTAAACGCAATTTTTAACAAAGACAAAGAATCACTACAATCAAGCATCCATTTTTTAATCTACGACATTTTATCATCAACTCCCTATGACTGGCTAACTAAAAATCCAGAAGGCTGGTTCAAAACACTCTTAGGCGTAGCTATTCGTATGAACTCAATCTACTATTGGCCAGAAACACAAAATATTTTAGGTAGAATAGATTTTCATATTCCAAAAGACAATATCATCTATGTGTTAGAAGTAAAAATCAATGAAAGCACGAAAAAAGCAATTACTCAAATTGATGAGAAATATACTGCACAATACAAAGATCTATATCAAGAAGTTGTGCGGATTGGGGTGAATTGGAATAAGAAACGAAAAAAAGTGGAGGTGGAAATTAAGAAATAAAAGTTTAATTTTTATAATTCAAATATTAATAAATAAATTTTAAAACAAAAATTATGAACCTACAAGAAGTTTTTAATCGTATAAATGAATCAAAAAAAGAAGCTAAAAAAATTCGTGATTCATACAAAGATTCTTTAATTCAATCTCAAGAACATCAAAGAATTACAGAAGAGTTGAAGACATTAAGAGAAAAGAAAAAAGAAATTGAGAATGCTATAAAACTAGATTTTTCAAAAGAGTTTGATAGACTAGATACATTGAAAACAGATATTGAAAATGATAATTTGCTTTTGTCTGATGCTACTTTAACTAAGTTTGTTAATGGTGAGCAAGTAGAAATAACAGATGAACATAATCAAAAATACGAACCAATTTTTATGGTGAAGTTTAAAAAATCTTAATGAAATTAATTATAAAAAAAGATAAATTAAAAGAAAGTCCAGAAAATTTTTTGAAAAAAGTTGGCTTTACTTTTATTCATGATAGAATTACTGGAAAAGATAGTTTTGTTCGTCGATTAGGAAGTGAACATTATCCTCGCTTGCATTTGTATATAATGCAAGATGATGATAAGGTGGTTTTTGATTTGCATTTTGATCAAAAAAAAGTAAGTTATGAAGGTGCTAATATGCATAATGCTGAATATGATGGAGAAATTGTAGAAACAGAAATTAATAGACTAAAAGATTATTTACCAGAATCTTATGTTTTTTTGAAAAGTAATTTTAAGAAAGAAATGAAAAAAGAAAATTTTGAGGATAAGCCGAAGATAAATAAAAAAATAAGTTTAAGTGATTTTGCTAAAGCAGAAGATATAGTTGGAAGTGGAACTTATGAAAGAGGCGTTTCTATTGATGAAAAAAAAGTTGTTTGGTGGAAAAGATTATTTAGTTGATTTATATTCCTTTACGAGATAAAATAGTAGCAATTGTTTTTAACATAATAGACAGATCAAGATAAATTGATCTGTTTTTTATATAAAAAAGGTCATATTGTAATTTTTGAATAGTATCTTCAAGAGAAGGTGAGTGATATTCGCCAGAAACTTGATCCCAACCAGAAAGTCCAGGCTTGACTAACATTCTTTCATCATAAAAAGGAATGTTTTTTTTAAGCTCAGTTATTAATTTTGGTTGTTCAGGACGAGGTCCAATAAAACTCATATCATTAAAAATAATATTTAAAATTTGAGGAATTTCATCTAGCCTTGTTTTTCTTAAAAAATTTCCAAAATTTGTAATACGCTGATCGTTAGCACTTGTTGGATTAAAATTATTATTTTCTGTCCGCATAGTACGAAATTTAATGATTGTAAATTCTTTATTGTTTTTTCCAGCACGTCTTTGTTTAAAAAAAATAGGTCCTTTGCTTTCTATTTTTATAATTATTCCAATAATTAACCAAAAAGGAGCAGTTAAAACTAAAATTAAAATACTTAAAAATAAATCATAAAATCTTTTAAAAAAATCAAATAAATATTTATTGCTTTCATTAAGGTTTTCCAAAAACCACATTTGATTAATAGCTTCAAGTGGTATTTTGCCAGTAATTACTTCATAAAATTTAGTAAAATTAATAATATTAATTTTAAGGGGTAAGCATTTTATAAGAATTTCTCTTAACTCAAAAGAAAATTCAGAATTATTGATTAAAATAATAGTATCTATTTTATTTTTTAAAAGCTCTTGTTTTAAATCGTAATTTGAATCTTCTTTTTTTTCTTGAAAATTTTTTATATTTAAAATAACTTCATAACCTAAATGAGGATTGTTTCTAATTTTTTCTAATAATTCTTTAACCATTATATTATCACCAATAATAGCTAAATGATTTTTAGGCAAGATAGAATATAATAAACGATTAAAAAGAAAACGCCATATAATAAAAAAAATAAAGAAAATAATAATAAAAATAAAAAGATTTGTTTTTGGAGCAATGCTTATGGTTGGATTTAAATAAAAATAAACAACAGATAATAATCCACTAATTGCAATAGCTATAAAACTTTTATTAAAAAATTTTGAGCTGTTAATTGCAGAATTAAGATTATAAAGATTAGAAATATAAAAAATAATAATCCAAATAAAAAAGATTTGAGAAAAAGGAAAAAAGTGATTATTCCAAACAGAAAAGTTAGGAGTTATTTTGTACCTTAAAAACAAGGTTAAGTATAATGAAGCGTACAAAACAAAAATATCTGTAATTAATAAAATAAATTGTTTAAATTTGTTAGGCATAATTTAAATTTAGCAAAAAAATAATTTTTTTTCAAGATAGCTGTATTTATATTTTATAAAACGTTTTTTTTATTTAAAATATAAAAATTAAAAAGCAATAATAAAAGCTAAATAAATATTTATGCTAACTTTAAGTTTTTTATAACACTTGCATTATTTTTAAAATTTATATATACTAAAATAGATTTTAAAAAATAAACTAATTTTTAAATCACTTTATTATTGTAACTCTTAAATATTTTTTTAAGAAAGTATAATAATAAAATTATTTGTTGGTTAAATATTTTTATAACCAATTTTTTAATGTTATATGAAATTTATAATTGGAAAAAAAATTGAAATGACTCAGGTTTGGCAAGGAGATAATGTTGTGGCTGTAACAAAAGTTCAAGCAGGTCCTTGTACTGTTACTCAAATTAAAGATCTTAAAAAAGATGGATATAGTGCTATTCAGTTTGGATATGGACTTAAAAAACAAAAAAACATTAAAAAACCTCAATTAGGTCATTTGAAAGATACAGGATTTTTTAGATTTTTAAAAGAATTTAGATTAGAAACAAGTGATTTGAAAAAAGGTGATATTATTGATAGTACTAGTTTTGAAAAAGGTGATAAGATTCAAGTAAGTGGTGTTTCAAAAGGAAAAGGTTTTCAAGGAGTTGTAAAAAGACATGGTTTTTCAGGACAAAAAGCAACTCATGGTAATAAAGATCAAGAAAGAATGCCAGGTTCAGCTGGAGCTACTGGTCCTGCTCATGTTTTTAAAGGTTTAAGAATGGGAGGAAGAATGGGTGGAGATAATGTTACTACAAAAAATTTAGAAATTATTGATGTTGATTCTGAAAATAATATAGTATTTATTAAAGGAGCAGTACCTGGAGCAAGAAATTCATTAGTATTTATTTCAGGAAATGGCGAATTTAAAATAATCGGAAATGTAAAAACAGAAAACAAAAAAATAAAAAAAGAAGAAATTAAAGAAGATTTAGTTCAAGAAAAAGAAGAAATAAAAAAAGAAGAACTTGAATTAGAAAATAAAGAAGAAATAAAAATTAATTAAATTTTTTTAAAGATATTATGTCAGTTAAGATAAATATTTACAATCAAAAATGCGAATTAGCAGGAGAAATGGATTTAAGTGATTTTATATTTGATATTGATTTGAATAATGATTTAGTACATCAAGCAGTACTTGCTCAAATGGGTAATGAAAGACAGGTTTTGGCTCACACAAAAGATAGAAGTGAAGTAAGCGGAGGAGGTAAAAAACCTTGGAGACAAAAAGGTACAGGAAGAGCAAGAGCAGGTTCATCAAGATCACCTATTTGGATTGGTGGAGGTGTTACTTTTGGTCCAAGATCAGATAGAAATTTTAAAAAAGATATAAACAAAAAAATGAAAAGAAAAGCTATTTTTATGGTTTTGAGTGATAAGATTAGAAATAAATCAATAGCTATATTAGATACTGTTTCATTGGATGAATTTAAAACAAAAACAATAGATGGAATATTAAAAAATATTGAAACTAGAATTTTAAAGACAGAAAGAAGAAATGTTTTATTAGTTGATAATGATAAAAATGAAAAATTAAAATTTTCAGTTAGAAATCTAGAAGGAGTAAAAAATATTAATTTAGAAAATATTAATATTTTAGATTTATTAAAACATAAAAATTTAATAATTACTAAAAACGCAGTTGAAAAGATAGAAGAAACATATAAATCTTAATTTACCACAAAGGAATTTCAATATTATTCAATTCCTTTTCCACCTCTCGCGAGAGGTGGGGTAAATTAAGTGCCAAAGGCTTAATTTAAAATTTTAGAAATTTAAAATATATGGCAATTTTTAGTCAAAAAGAAGAAGAACAAAAAAATACAGTAGAAGAAAAAGCTGAAAAAGTTAAGAAAACAACAAAAACAGAAATTAAAAAAGAAACTGTTAAAAAAAGTGTTGTGAAGAAAGATAAAGAAAAAAAAGATACAGAAGTTGAAATTAAAAAAGTAACAAAAGAAAATAGTAATGCTTATAGAGTTTTAATAAAACCGATTGTTACAGAAAAATCAGCTAATATTGCTATTGATAATAAATATGTTTTTGCAGTTAATAATGATACTAATAAAATAGAAGTAGCTAAAGCAGTATTTGATGTTTATGGAGTAAAGCCAATTAATGTAAATATTCTTAATTTAGCAGGTAAAAAAGTAACAAGAGGAAAATATGTTGGTAGAAGAAAGGATTGGAAAAAAGCAATCGTTACTTTAGCTAAAGGAAAAACAATTGATTTACATAAACAAGTTTAATATTAAAAATTAAAAGAGATTAAATAAAATATTATGTCAGTAAAAAGAGTAAAACCTATCACACCGGGAAGACGTCAAGCACGATTTGATGATTTTTTAGATATTACTACAAAAGTTCCTCAAAAAAATCTTTTAAAAAGTAAAAAAAGAATTAGTGGAAGAAATTCTCAAGGAAAAATAACTGTAAGACATAGAGGCGGTGGAGCTAAAAGACATATTAGATTGATTGATTTTAAAAGAGACAAATTTGACATTCCAGCAATTGTTGATACAATAGAATATGATCCTAATAGAGGAGCGAGAATTGCTTTGTTGAAATATGCTGATGGTGAAAAAAGATATATTATTGCCCCAAAAGATTTAACAGTAGGAGAAAAAATCCTTAGTTCAAAAGAAAAAATAGCAATTAATACAGGAAATGCAATGCCAATTCAATTTGTTCCAGCAGGAGTTTCTGTTTGTAATATTGAATTAAATCCAGGATTTGGAGCAAAAATTGTCAGAGGAGCAGGTTGTTTAGCTAGAGTTATGGGAGTTGAAGATAAATACGCCCAAATTAAAATGCCTTCAGGAGAAATTAGATTAGTAAAAAAAGAATGTATGTGTATGATTGGACAAGTATCTAATCCTGATAAAAGACATATTAAATTAGGTTCAGCTGGAAGAAGTAGACACTTGGGAAGAAGACCAGTTGTTCGTGGTACAGCTATGAATCCTGTGGATCACCCACATGGAGGTGGTGAAGGAAAACAATCAATTGGATTAAAACATCCAAAAACACCATGGGGTAAACCAGCCTTGGGAGTGAAGACTAGAAAAAAGAAAAACAAAACAAATAAGTTGATTTTACAAAGAAGAAATAGTAAAAAGAGATAAATTAAATTTTAAATAGTTATGACAAGAAGTTTAAAAAAAGGACCGTACATAAACGAACGGTTATTAAATAAAATTAAAAATTTAAAACCAACAGATAAGAAAGAGATTAAAACATGGGATAGATCTTGTACAATTACTCCTGAAATGGTTGGTTTTACAATAGGAGTTCATAATGGAAGAAAACATTTTCCAGTTTATGTTATAGAAAATATGGTTGGTCATAAGTTAGGAGAATTTGCTATTACAAGAAAGTTTGTTTCTCATGGAGGTAAAATGGCAAAAAATAAAGATAAAAAATAAATTAGGAATTAAAATTATTTAATATATGGAAATTAAAGCAAAAGTAAAAGATTTAAGAGTAGCTCCGCGTAAAACAAGATTAGTTGTTGACGCTGTTAGAGGTTTATCTGTTCGTGATGCACTTAATCAATTACAATTTATTAATAAAGAAGTGACTAAGGCTGTTGAAAAGCTTATTAGATCTGGAATTGCCAATGCTACAAATACTTATGAATTAGATGAAAATAATTTATTTGTAAAAGAAATAAAAGTAGATGAAGGAAAGACTTTGAAAAGATGGCAACCAAGAGCAAGAGGAAGAGCTTGTATGATTAGAAAAAGAACAAGTCATATAAATTTAGTTTTAGGAGAATTAGTTGATTCAGGAGTTAAAGTTGCTAAAAAACAAGAATTAGATGCACCAGTTAAATTGTCAGAGATGGCTCAGACAGCTGAAGAAAAAGCAAATGTAAAAGAATTGAATAAAGATAAGAAAAATAGTAAGGAAAAGATTAAAAGCACTGAATCTAAAAGCGGTTTTTCAAATAAAATCTTTAGAAGAAAAAGCGGATAAATAATTAAATTATTATAATATGGGAAAAAAAGTTAATCCAAAAATTTTTAGAATAGGAATAATTAATACTTGGCCATCTAAGTGGTTTAATAAAGGACAAAAATACATAAGAAATGTAGAGCAAGATGTGAAAATGAGAAAGTTTTTGTTAAATGATTTAAGAGAGGCAGGGATTGATAAAATTGAAATAGAAAGAAATACTGATAAGATAACAGTTAATATTCATACAGCAAAACCTGGTCTTATTATTGGTAGAGGTGGATCTGATATTGAAGGTTTGAAAAAGAAAATTCATGATAAATTTTTGAAAAATTTTAGATTAGGAAATATTAAATTAAATATTATAGAAGTGAGTAGACCAAATCTTAGTGCACAGATTACTGTTCAAGGGATGGCTTTAGAAATTGAAAAAAGAATACCTTTTAAAAGAGTAATGAAACAAGCTGTTAGTAAAATAGAAAGAGCTGGTGCTCTAGGAGTTAAAGTTAGTATTAGTGGAAGATTAAATGGATCTGAAATAGCAAGATGTGAAAAAATTTCATCAGGAAAAATTCCATTACAAACATTGCGAGCTGATGTTGATTATGCAAGAGGAGCTGCTCATACTACTTATGGTGTTATTGGAATTAAAGTTTGGATTTATAAAGGAAATAAATTTGAAAAAACTGAAAAAGGCGGAGAGTCATTTACAGGAATAAGGAATTAATTAATTTGTAATTTGGGAAATAAAATTTTAAAAAAATATGTTAGAACCAAAGAAAAGAAAATATAGAAAATCACATAAGCCAACAAGAGGTGGTAAAGCTAGTCGTTTAGTAGAAATTAGTTTTGGTCATTATGCTTTGAAATCAATGGAATCACACTGGGTAACTTCAAGACAAATTGAAGCAGCAAGAAGAGTTATTACAAGATATATTAAAAGAGGTGGAAAAGTATGGATTAGAATTTTTCCTGATTGCCCAATTACTAAAAAAGGTGGAGAAATTCCTATGGGTAAAGGAAAAGGTTCTTTGGATTATTATGTAGCTAATGTTAAGCCTGGAATGATAATGTTTGAAATGGATGGAGTTGCTTTGGATGTAGCTAAAAATGCTTTAGAATTAGCAGCTTATAAATTACCTGTTAAATGCAAATTTATTAGTAAATAAATAATTTATAATATGAATATTAAAGAATTAAAAAATAAAAAAGAAGTTGAATTGCATAGAATTTTAACTGATACACGAAATACTTTAAGAGAGTTAAGATTTAATTATGTTTCTGGACAATTAAAAAATGTTAGAGATATAAGAGAAAATAAAAAAACAGTAGCTCGTGTTTTGACAATTTTAAAAGAAAAACATAAGATACAATAGATAGAAATTAATTTTTCATTTTAAATTATAAAATAATTCATTAATGATATGAATAAAAAAAAAGAAATTAAAAATACAGAAAAAAAGATTACAGAACAAAAAATAACAATTAAAAAGAAATTTAAAGGAACAGTTGTTAGTGATGTTTGTGATAAAACAATTGCGGTAAAGGTAGATACAGTTAAAATTCATCCAAAATATAGCAAAAGATATATTGTAAGTAAAAAATATAAGGTTCATGATGAAGAAAATAAATATAAAGTAAATGATCAAGTGACCTTTATTGAGTGTCGTCCTATTTCCAAAGATAAAAAATGGAGGGTGCTATAAATATTAATTTTGAAATTAAAAAAAATTATGATACAAGTAGAATCAAAAATTAAAGTAGCTGATAATTCTGGGGCAAAAAAAGTAAAATGCATCAAAGTTTTAGGTGGTTATAAAAAAAGATACGCAATGGTTGGGGATGTAGTTACTGTGGCTGTTAAAGAATCAACTCCGCATACTTCTATTAAAAAAGGAGATGTTGTTCATGCTTTAATTGTTAGAACAAAAAAAGAAATTAGAAGAAAAGATGGAACCTATTTAAGATTTGATGAAAATGCTTGTGTTATAGTTGATAAAGTTAAAAAAGAATTAAAAGCAACTAGAGTTTTTGGTCCAGTTGCAAGAGAAGTTAGAAGAGCAGGATTTTTAAAAGTAGCTTCACTTGCACCTGAAGTGCTTTAGTTAATAAATTTAAATTAAGTTATATATGATTAAAAAAAATGACAAAGTTCAAATATTAGCGGGTAAGGACAAGGGGAAAGCAGGGAAAGTATTGCAAGTTTTTAGAAGTGACAACAGAGCCAGTGTTGAAGGTTTAAATTTGTTAATTAAACATTTAAGACCAAACAGAAAAGGTGAAAAAGGTCAAAGAATAGAATTTCCAGCACCGCTTAATATGTCAAATTTAATGATTATTTGCCCAAAATGTTCAAAAGCAACTAGATTAAATTATGAAGTAGTTGGAGAGGGAAAAAATAAAAAAAAGTATAGAGTTTGTAAAAAATGTAATCAAAAGATTTAAATTATATGAATTTTAAAGAAAAATATACAAAAGAAATAGTTCCTAAGCTTAAAGAAAAGTTTGCTTATGAAAATATAATGCAAGTGCCAAGTATTAAAAAGATTGTGCTTAATGTAGGTTTTGGAAGACATTCAAAAGAAAAAGCTTATATCAAAAATGTGGTTGATACTTTAACAAAAATTTCTGGACAAAAACCTGTTTTGACAAAAGCAAAAAAATCTATAGCTTCTTTTAAAGTAAGAGAAGGAGCTGAAATAGGATCTTGTGTTACATTAAGAGGACCTAGAATGTATGATTTTATTGATAAATTAATAAATATTACATACCCAAGAGTGACTGATTTTCGTGGAGTTGATAATAAATGTGTTGATAATTCAGGAAATATGACTGTTGGTTTTAAAGAAAGTACACCTTTTCCTGAAGTTGATTTGGATGATTTAGAAAATGTTTTTGGTCTTGAAATAAGTTTTTCAACAACAGCCAAAACAAGAGAAGAAGGATTGGAATTATTTACCCTTATGGGATTTCCTTTTAAAAAATAATTTATTATATATATTAAAAGATTATAAGATTAATTAAAAGTTAAAATAATATATGGCTAGAAAAGCTTTAATTGCAAAGGCAAAAAGAAAACCTAAATTTTCAAGTAGAATTATTCGCAGATGTTGGAGATGCGGTAGAAATCATGGATATATGAGAGATTTTGATATGTGCAGAATTTGTTTTAGAGAATTATCAGACAATGGAGATTTGCCAGGAATTACAAAATCAAGCTGGTAAAAAATTAAATAAAAATATAAGTTAAATTAAGAAATAATTTATGACAACAGATCCTATTGCAGACATGCTTACAAGAATCAGAAATGCGCAAGCAGTTAAAAAGCATGATATAGTATTACCTACTAGTAAAATTAAATATGAAATTGCTAAAATTCTGAAAAAGGAGTCTTTTATTAATGATGTAGAATTAATAGATAATATTAATGATACTGAAAATAAAAAACCTTTTAATGAGTTAAAGATAAGTTTGAAATACAAAAAAAGTGGAAAATCAGTTTTAAGCTCTATCCAAAAAATTAGTAAACCTGGAAGAAGAGTTTATGTTAAAAAAGATGCATTACCAAAGGTTTTAAATAATTTAGGAATAGCAATTATCTCAACTTCAAAAGGCTTGATGACTAACAAAGAAGCAAGACAAAAAGGTTTAGGAGGAGAGGTTATTTGTGAAATTTATTAAATTTTAGATTTTAGAAATTTTGAAAAAATAATTATATGTCAAGATTAGGTAAACTACCAATTAAATATAGTGAAAAAACTAACGTTAAGATAGATAATGGTTTTATTATTGTTAGCGGAGCTAAAGGAGAGTTAAAGCAAAAATTAAATAAACTTGTAAAAATTGAAATTAATGAAGTAGAAAGAGAAATAGTTGTTTCTGTAAAAGACAAGACAGACAAAACAGAAAAATCTCTTTGGGGATTATTTAGAAGTCTTGTTAATAATATGGTTTTAGGAATTGAAAAAGGTTTTGAAAAGAAACTTGAAGTAAATGGTGTTGGTTATCGTGTTGCTATTAGTGGTAAAAATTTAGCATTAAGTTTGGGTTTTTCTCATCCTGTTAATTTTGAATTACCAAAAGAAATAGAAGCTACTGTTGAGAAAAATTTAATTACCTTAACTAGTTTTGATAAACAATTATTAGGACAAATTGCTGCAGATATTAGAAAAATAAGAAAACCAGAGCCATATAAAGGAAAAGGTATTAAATATTTAGAAGAAGTTATTATTAGAAAAGAAGGTAAAAAAGCTGGTAAAGGAGATAAATAAATTTTAGAAAATAAAAATATATGAGTAAAGTAAAAAATAAATTAATTAATAAAAATAGAAGAAAGGCAAAAATAAGAGCTACTCTTAAAGGAACTGCTCAAAGACCTAGATTAAGTATTTATAGATCAAATACTAATATTTATTTACAAATTATTGATGATGAAGCAGGCGTTACTTTAGAAAGTGCTTCATTAAAGGAAGTTAAAGATAAAAAAACAGAAGAAAAAAATAGTAAAGAAATAGAATTAGGTAAATTGATTGCTAGTAAAGCAATTAATAAAAATATTGAAACTATTGTTTTTGATAGAGGTGGTTATAGATATCATGGTCGAGTAGCAGCTGTAGCGACTGGAGCTCGTCTTGGAGGATTAAAATTTTAAGATATAATATGGATAAAAAAGAACAAACATTAAAACAATCTGTTGCGGAAAAAACAGATGATAAAAAAATAGATTTAAAAAGCAATGAAGATAATCAAACACCTTCAAAGTCTGTTTATGCTGGAAAGAAAAAATCTTTAAAAAAGAAAAAATTTAATAAAAAGAGTGAAAAACCTCAAGATGAATTTGAACAAAGAATTGTAGATTTAGCAAGAGTTACAAGAGTTATGGCTGGAGGTAAAAGAATGCGTTTTCGAGCTTGTGTTGTTATTGGAAATAAAAAAGGAAAAATAGGAGTTGGTCTTGGAAAAGGAGCTGATGTAACAATGGCTATTAATAAAGGAGTTAATATGGCTAAGAAAAATATCGTAACAGTTCCGATTGTTAATGAAACTATTCCTCATGAAATTTATGAAAAATATGGAGCTGCTAAAATTCTTTTAAAACCTGCTAAAAGAGGTAGAGGTGTTATTTGTGGTGGAGCTATTAGAGTAATGGTTGAATTAGCTGGTATTCATAATATAACAAGTAAAAATTTAGGAACTACAAATAAAGTTACTATTGCTAAAAGTGTTATTAGAGCTTTTCAAAATTTAAGACAAGTAGAAAATAAAGAAAATAAAAAATTAGAAATTTTGAATCCTGATAAAGTGGAGGTGGAAATTAAAAAATAAAAATTAGAAATTAAATAAAAATATATGACAATATCCCTAGATACAATTAAGCCGTCTTTGCCAAAAAAAAATAGAAAAAGAATTGGTAGAGGAAATGCTTCTGGAACAGGAACTTATGCAGGAAAAGGTCTTAAAGGACAAAAGTCAAGATCTGGAGTTTCTGGTTTGAAGAGAGTTGGAATGAAACAAGTTTTATTAAGAACACCAAAAAGTAGAGGTTTTAATTCTTTGAATGCTAAAATGCAAATATTAAAATTTGATAAGATTAATGAAAATTTTCAAGATTCTGATACTCTTACTTTAAGTAGTTTATTTGACAAAAAAATTATCAAAACAAAGAAGGTTGGAGTAAAAATTCTTTCAGATGGAGAATTGAAATTAAAAAATTTGAAAATAAAAGGGATTTCAGTAACTAAACAAGCAGGAGAAAAAATTATTGCAATGCAAGGAGAAATCTTGAAATAAAAATAATTATAAAACGGATTTTTTCCGTTTTATGTTATTATAGTTAAAATCTATGTTTGATAAACTTATTAAAATATATAAAGCTAAAGATTTAAGAAATAATATTTTATTTGTTTTAGCAATGTTAGTTATATTTAGAATTGCGGCTCATATTCCTATTCCTGGAGTTGATGTTGTTGCCTTAAAAGATTTTTTTGCAAGTAATCAGATGTTTGGCTTGATGAATGTTTTTTCTGGAGGAAGTATGCAAAATTTTTCTATAGTAATGATGGGTATTGGTCCTTACATCACAGCTTCTATTATTTTTCAATTATTAGGAATGATTGTTCCAAGTTTGGAAGAAATGCAAAAAGAAGAACAAGGCAGACAAAAAATAAATATGTGGACTCGTTGGTTGACTGTGCCTTTAGCTATTTTACAATCTTTTGGAATGATAACTTTACTTCGTAGATCATCAGCTAGTATTTTAACTGATGTTAGTTTCTTTGATATGACAGCAATGATTATAACTATTACAGCAGGAACAGTTTTTCTTATGTGGATTGGTGAATTAATTACAGAAAAGAAAATTGGTAATGGTATTTCTTTGTTGATTTTTGCTGGAATTGTTTCAGGTTTACCTCAAATAGTTCTTCAGTTTAAAGCAAATTATACTTCTCAAGATTTATTTTTGATACTTGGCTATGCTTTAATTGTTATTGTTACTATAGTTTCTGTGGTTTTTATTACTGAAGGTCAGAGAAATATTCCAGTTCAATATGCAAAACAAGCAGGAGGTACAAGCTCAACTCTACCGCTAAGAGTGAATATGGCAGGAGTTATACCTATTATTTTTGCTATTTCAGTTGTTGTTTTTCCTACTATGCTTGCTAATTTTTTTGTTAATGCAAAAACAGCTTGGATTGCTAGTTTTGCTCAAAATGTGATTGAGTTTTTTCAAAATCAATTGATTTATGGAGTTATTTATTTTGTTTTAGTTTTTGCTTTTACTTTTTTCTATACTGAAGTAGTTTTTCATCCAACGCAAATCGCTGAAAATTTGCAAAGACAAGGAGCTTTTATTCCTGGAATTAGACCTGGGAAAAATACTAGTGATTATTTAACGCAAGTAACACATAGAATTGTTTTTGCTGGAGCACTATTTCTATCAGTTATTGCAGTTTTGCCTTTGTTGATGCAATATTTTACAGGCAATCAATCATTAGCAGTTGGTGGAACTAGTTTATTAATTGTCGTATCTGTGGTTATTGAAACTGTTAAGCAAATAGAAGCACAGTTGACTATGAGAGAATATGATAAATATTAGAGTTTTATAAAATTTATTTATTTAAAAAAGAATTGATTATTTTCAATTCTTTTTTTAAGGATTTTTTTCATTTTTAGAAAATATAGTAGTATTATTTAAAGTTTAATATTATATTATTTATTTTATATGAAAAAAAACTGAATTTAAAATAATACTACTATATTAAAAAAATTTAAATTATGTCTTATCAAATAAAAAAAATATCAACAAAATCAAAAGCAAGATTAGGAGTGTTGTCAACTTTTCACGGAGATATTCAAACTCCTTTTTTTATGCCAGTGGCTACTCAAGGGACGGTAAAAATGATTTCTTGTGATGATATGTCTAATCTTGGAGCAGAGATTTTACTTGCTAATACTTATCATTTGTTGCTTCGTCCTGGAGATGAATTTATTAAAGATTTTGGAGGATTGCATACTTATATGAGTTGGCAAAAGCCTATTTTGACTGATAGCGGAGGTTATCAGATTTTTTCTTTGGCACAAGGAAGGAATAGTACGGGACAAAATTTGGTTAAAATAACAGATGAAGGTGTGTATTTTAAATCTTATATTGATGGCAAAAAATATTATTTAACTCCAGTTGATGTTTTTTTAATTCAGAAAAACATTGGAGTTGATATTGCTGTTTGTCTAGATGAATGTGTAGCCTTGCCTTCTGGAAAAGAATATATTGAAAAATCAATCAAGTTAACAAGTGCTTGGGCAAAAGAAACTTTGGCTTATCGTAATCAGCAACAAAATGAGCGAAACCCTTTGTTGCATTGTGTGATTCAAGGAGGATTAGATAAAGAGTTGCGTTTAAAAAGTTTAAGTGATTTAATGGAGATTAATAATCAATTTGAATTTGGTTTTGATGGATTTAATATAGGAGGCTTGTCAGTTGGGGAGACTAGTGAAGAAATGTATGAGGTTTTAGATTTTTTAGTTCCAAAAATGCCATCTGAAAAACCGCGTTATTTAATGGGTGTTGGTTATCCTGATAATATTTTAGAAGCTGTTAGGATGGGAGTTGATATGTTTGATTGTGTTATTCCTACTAGAGAAGGAAGACATGGAAGATTGTTTTTGAAAAATAAAGAAATTATGGATTTTGAACAAAAAGATTTTTATAAAACTATTAATATCAATAATGCTCAATATATTAATGATAAATCAGTAATTAATGAAAATAGTGTTTTAAGTGAATTAAGAAGCTTGTCAAAGGCATATTTACATTATTTATTTAAAATAAAAGAACCACTAGGAGCAAGATTGGCTAGCTTAAATAATTTGGAGTTTTATTTGGATTTGATGAGGCAGATAAGAGAAAAAATTGAGAATGGTGTTTTGTAGGTGAAAAGTTAGAAAAAAATTTTATCTTTTTATTTAATTCTAATTATGCTATTATAAAAATAATTAAATAGAAAAAACAAATGCCTAAAAATCTAAAAGCAATCATAGCTAAGTTAAAGCGGAAAGAAATATTTTTTATAGTTTTGTTATTGGCAGGATATGTTATTTGGAATTATAGTACAGAAAAAGAAAAGATGGTTTTGAGTGCTGGGCAGGATAGTTTTTATGAGAAAGATTTAGTGATAATTAATTGGAGTAATTTAGGGACTGATAAGTATTATAAATTTTTTTTAGTTAAAGAAGATGGTCAAGAGGAGGCGAAGATGAATTGTCAGCAAGCGAATAAATATATTTTAGCAAATAAGCAAGTAGGTGAGTTTAGCTATAGAGTGAGAGCATATAGCGATATTAATTGTGCTAATGAATTAGCTGTAAGTAATAAGTTAAATATAAAGATATTAGAGGATTTGAAAAAGTGTGTAACAAATGGTTTATGCGATAGTGATTGTCCTAACAATTGCACAGACAAAGAAGATCCAGATTGTGATGCTCAAGGAGCGAAGACAGCGTGTTGTGGTGATTGGAATGTGGATGCAGGTGAGGAATGCGACCGAAGTAAGCAAGTGGCACATAGTGTAGCTGAGAGTAGTGAAGATAAGCAGTATAAATGTAATTCTATTTGCAGAGCCAGCGGAGGTTATTGTGGGGATGGAGTTTGTCAGACAAAACAGGAGACAAAGAGTAATTGTGCGGATGATTGTGATAGAGTTGTTGTTGTTTTTGATGATGGAGATGATGACGATGATCCTGAGCCAGACCCTGAGCCAGAAGATGATGAATGTACAGGGATTGATTGGGTGGCTTTGAATGGGGAGTATCCTTCTATTTAT
>Ga0209800_10001249_pt1 | contig 28177 bp, 23 predicted proteins | sample Higcelweek8metaG_FD_187174 | JGI IMG/M metagenome (GOLD analysis project Ga0209800, IMG submission 187174) | Freshwater pond sediment microbial communities from the University of Edinburgh, under environmental carbon perturbations - High... | ecosystem: Environmental > Aquatic > Freshwater >...
TAAAAATTTTCGGTGCGTATAGGAATAAATATCCATTTCGCTACGCTCCATGAATATTTATTCCTATACGCACATGTTATCCTCAAAATTTTCGAGTAAAATGTGTCAAGTGATATTGACAATATCATATTGAGCAATTATTTGAAAACAATAAGGAGTTATTTAAAAGTATTATAGAAGTAAAAAAATTAATTTTTGGAGAACCACTTTCAGAAGATGAAATGTTAAATGTATCATTAGGTAAACTAAAAATGGATTTGTTAAAACAAATAAAAGTTTATGATACCTAACCTAAATATTATTTCTTTATTTAGTTGAATTCAATTCTATTATCTAGTATAATAGAATTGAATTGTTTTTTTAAGTAAATTTAAATTTAGATAAAATTTTAAAGAAAGTTGATGTTTATGAAAATTTCTAGTTCGTTTATTTTAAAAGTATCAGCAAGTTCAGAAACCTATTTGAGGGGATTGGCTTACTATAACCAAAAAAGAGTTGAGATAACTTATAATCAAAACCTTAACTCAGGGAAAAAAGTTGTTGAATCTACAGTAAAGAACGAAAAAAACAAAGAATATTATTGCAGATTATCATTTGATTTAGTCAAAAATAACATGACTTCTTTTCATTGCACTTGCCCAGCACATGGGCAGTATCATGGTTGTTGTAAGCATGTTATCGCAACTTTGACATGTCTATCAGAAGAAGGCGAAGATGAAAATTATACAGATAGTGATGTTTTATCATATATCAACACAACCTTGAATCACTCAATTATAAAGATAGATAGTGAAAAAGATGTCACGATAATTCCTTATTTGCAATATAAACTCAGCGGAAGATATATAGAAGTTTATTTTGAATTTAAAATAGGTAAGAACAGATTTTACAAAATACAAAATATAGGAGATTTTATATATAATATTCATAATAAAGAAGATAAAGAATATGGGAAAAACTTTAGTCTAAATCATAGTATAGAGTCATTTGATGCAATTGGAAAAGGACTTGTAAAGTTTATTTTTGCAAATTATAGGGGAAGCGATAGTGAATATTCTAGATATTCTGAAAGAAAGATTATAAATGTTCAAAAATATACTTTGGATAGTTTCTTTGAACACTATATAGGTGAGGAATTGATTATCAATAATCGCCCACATAAAATTGTTAAGGGTAATCCATGGTTTACTCTATTGATGGAGAAAACAAAGGACGACATTATAAGAATTTCCCTAGATGAATTTTACCATGAATACTATACTTTGCCTTATGGAGAAGAGATATATTATGTTGGCGAGGGTAAAATTTATTGCTGTGACAAGGAATTTACACAGTTTGCCGGTGGATTTATGGAGATACTAACGTATAAAGAAAAAAAGACAGTAAATATTTTAGAAAGTGACATGCCAGTCTTTTATACAAATGTTTTAAATAAATTGAGGAAATATGTAACCTTAAAAACTGATTTAGACCTATCTATTTATGAGGATATTCAACTGGCTTCAAAATTATATCTGGATTATGAAAATGGCGTAGTAACTGGTGAACTTAAATTTTATTATGGTGAAAATGAGGAAAAAGCTTTTGGTGAGAAGGATTTGTCACGTAATTTTGATTTAAGTAGTGAAATGGAAATTGAAAATGCAGTTTCAAAGTATTTTGAATATGATAAACTAGAAAATAAATTATTTTTAGCTGATGAAGAAGATATTTATGAATTTTTAACAAAGGGTATTGGGGATTTATCTCAATATGTTGAGGTTTTTGCAACAGATAAATTCAATTCGTTAAAAATATATCCTTCTGTAAAAATAAATATAGGAGTAAAATTAGAATCAGACTTACTTGAAATGGATATAGATTTAGAGGATTTTTCTATAAATGAATTGATAGAAGCTCTGAAATCATATAAAAAAGGGAAAAAGTATCATAAGATAAAGGGCGGTTCATTTTTAGATTTAGAAGATGAATCCTTTAAAGAATTTTCTGAGTTGGTTATGGAACTTAACATTTCAGATAAAGATTTACTAAAAGAAAAGGTGAAAATCCCCATCTACAGGATGCTTTATTTGGACAATATTATAAATCAAGATTCTAGATTAAACTTTCAAAGAAATAAAGAGTTTAAAAAAGTAATGAGAAATTTTAAGGATGTGTCTGGAAATGATTTTCCTTTACCAGAGCAGATTGAAAGTAAACTTAGAAATTATCAAAAAGAAGGATTTTTTTGGTTAAAAACAATATCTGAATATTCATTAGGTGGCATTTTAGCAGACGATATGGGATTGGGAAAAACAATACAGGCAATAACTTTGATGTTGTCAGCGAAAAACAATGATATAAAAGTCCCATCTTTAGTGGTTTCTCCATCTTCGTTAACACTTAACTGGGAAAGTGAAATAAAGAAATTTGCCCCAGAGTTAAATACTATGACTGTTATAGGCTTATCAGCGGCTAGAGAAGAAATGATAAAATCCATAAATAGTGACGTGGATGTTGTAATAACCTCATATGACTTGTTAAAAAGAGATATAGTAAATTATAGTGATAAAGAGTTTTATTATCAATTTATTGATGAAGCACAATTTATAAAAAATCATAGTACACAAAGTTCAAAGGCTGTAAAAGTAATTAATAGTAAAGTGAAATTTGCTTTGACAGGAACGCCGGTTGAAAATAGCTTGGCTGAGTTATGGTCTATATACGATTATATAATGCCAGGATACTTATTTAATTATAATCACTTTAAAAAGAATTATGAATCACCAATTGTAAAATCAAACGATGAAGAAGCAGTTCGTAGTTTAAAAAGGTTATGCACTCCTTTTATATTGAGAAGAATGAAAAAGGATGTTTTAAAGGAATTGCCTGAAAAAACAGAGACGATTGTTTATTCTATGATGGAAGAAGAACAGAAAAAACTGTACACGGCAAACCTTTTGAAAATGAAAAAGGATTTAGCAGAAAAGATGGCACAGTCTACAGGTGAAAACAAATTAGAAGTTTTGGCTATGCTTACAAAATTAAGACAACTATGCTGTGACCCATCACTTGTATATGATGATTATAAAGGTGGCAGTGCAAAGTTAGAAACATGTTTAGAACTGCTTGAAAACTGTATAAATTCAGGGCATAAAATTTTATTATTTTCTCAATTTACATCCATGCTAGCTTTGATTGAAAATAAGCTGAATGAAAGAAATATATCTTATTATAAACTAACAGGAAGTACAAAATCAGACGAAAGAATAAAATTAGTTAACAAGTTTAATCAAAATAATACATCTGTATTTTTGATTTCATTAAAAGCTGGTGGTACAGGTTTAAACCTAGTTGGTGCAGATATAGTGATTCATTATGACCCTTGGTGGAATATTTCAGCACAAAATCAAGCCACAGATAGAGTACATAGAATAGGTCAAAAAAATAGTGTTCAAGTTTTCAAAATCATTGCTAAAAACACTATAGAGGAAAAAATTCTAAAACTACAGGAAACAAAAGCAGAACTCGCAGATATGATAGTAAAAGATGGAGATGGCTCTATAACAAAAATGTCAATTCAGGAATTGTCAAATATCTTTGATTAAATTTACAGGAATATAACAGTATTTTTATCAACTTTATTATAGCCTTTTTCTATTGCAAATAGAGATGAAATATGGTATACTATTTAAGTAATTTGTTGAAAAAGTATAATATAATATTTTTATATTATATTATTAAATAATTAATTCCAAATCAATAACTTAACCAGTATTTGTTTTTGTAATTTGATTTTCTAAATTTTAGTTTTTTATTAAAATATATTTAAAATAATTAAAAATTATTAGATTTTATTTATTATATTTACTGAAATTCATTTTGAACTATATTAATTTTAATTAATTATAAAAAAATTAAAAGAGGTGCATGCTATGCTATGTATACAATGTCAACGTGAAGTTGACATTAACGCTTCATCATGTCCACATTGTGGTGCCGTTATAGGCACAAAAAATGCTTTTGAGGATATACATGGAGTTAAAGAAGCTCTAAAGTTACTTATTGATACTTATGGAAAAGATTTGATAAATGATACAAAAAAGTTTGTATCATTTTTAAATGATTATATGCCTGAGTATGATAAAGAGAGAAGACTGTTAAAAACTGTTTTAAGCAATGATGTTGTAAGAGGAATGCTAAAAGAAGATGATTCAGGTATTTCTGCAATGAAAGCAAAGGAATACATGATAAATGAACTTTTTCTTTCGGATACTGCAACAGAATTTGTTTTAGAATGCATTGCATATATAATGAATTGGGATTATAAACCAATCAGAGCAGTTGTTGAAAATGTCTATGTGGATAGTGATTCAGCAATAAATGAAAAAAAATCTTCTTCTCAAAATACTGACTTAAAAGACTTTAAGCCATTTGATGCTTTAAAGTATAAATTAAAAAGAACAGTAGAAATTCCAAGAGGATATTCCAACATAAAAGGATTTACCTTTGATGGATTTAATTTTATGCGTATTTTAAAAATTTCAGAGGGAATTGTTTGCATAGGAGAATATGCTTTTTCTGAATGTAAAAAGCTAAAAAATGTTTTTTTACCTAGCACTTTGAGAATAATTAAAAAAGGTGCTTTTAGCTCTTGTACAAGGCTTCATGGAATAAAGATCCCAGACGGTGTTACAGCAATAGAAGAAAGTACCTTTTCTTTTTGCCAAAACTTAGAGAGCGTTGATATACCTTTAAGTGTTTCTAGCATAGGTGATGAAGCTTTTATTGGGTGTGAAAGATTGAGAAATATTTTGATTCCAGATGGAGTGAAGTTTATAGGCAAAAATGTATTTTTGTACTGCCCAAACATAGTTATAAAATGTTATGAGAACTCATATGTTCATAAATTTTGTCAGACAGAAAACATTCCATTTGAATTTATTCAAAATTTTTTTGCAGATAATTATTAATATTTTATTTTTAAAAATGAATAGGGGTTGATATTGAAATGTTAGAATTAAGACCTGGCCAAACTGTTCTTATGGAATATGGAGGCGAAGCGAAGATACTTAGAACTCTAGGTAGTGGAGGACAAGGTATTGTATATTTGGCTGAATTTAACGGAAGAAAATATGCTTTAAAATGGTATGATATAAATAAAATACGTAATCCACAAGCTTTTAGAAAAAATATAGAATCTAATATTCATGATGGTGCACCAAGTGAGAAGTTTTTATGGCCCAAATTCTTAACAAAAGCAGGAGCTTATGAAAGTTTTGGATACATGATGGACTTGAGACCTGAGGGTTATGATTCTTTTGTAGATATTTTAAACACATATAAATTAGCTATAGATAATGCTACTGGACGTGCTTTCAAGGTATCAGTTCAAATAAAAAGCCTTAACTCCTTAATAACTGCAGCTATAAACATTGTAAATGCGTTTAGACAATTACATAGAGCTGGTAAAAGTTATCAAGATTTAAACGATGGTGGTTTTTTTATAAATATAGAAACTGGAGATGTTGTTGTATGTGATTGTGATAACATTGCACCAGATGGATATAATTTTGGTATAGGTGGAAAGCCTGGTTATATGGCACCAGAGATTGTAAGAGGAGTAGCTAAACCAAATGTTCAAACAGACAAATACTCCTTGGCAGTTTTACTTTTTAAATTATTGTTTAGGGGAGATCCTTTAGAAGGAGAAAAAGTTGTAAATAGCATCTGTCTTACTGAAATGTCCGAATTAAAACATTACGGTAAAGAAGCTTTGTTTGTATTTGATCCTTTAAATCCAGCAAATAGGCCAGTTAGAGGAATACATGATAATGTATTAAAATTTTGGGGCATATATCCAGATTATATTAGGGATGCATTTGTGTATACGTTTACAACTGGTATATCAGAACCACAAAAGAGAATAATAGAAAATGAATGGCAAAAGTTATTTGTAAGATTGAGAAATGAAATCTTACCTTGTTCTTGTGGAAGGACAACATTTACTTCTGCTTATGAAGCGTTGGATAAACATAAACTAAAATGTCAAAAATGTGGGAATGAGACGCCTACAATAGTATTTAGCAATCACGGTTATAGAACACCTATATATGAGGGAAGAAAAATATATGACTGTGATATACATAAAATAAGTGATGAGTTTGATTTTGTAGCAGGCGAGATAGTTGAAAATAAAATTAAAAAAGGCGTTTTAGGTATTAAAAACCTTTCAAATAAAACATGGAATGTAAAAATGCAAGATGGAAATTTCTACAGCGTATCTGCTGGAAACGGATTTCCTATTTGGGATGGATTAGAAATAGATTTTGGCGAAGTTACAGCGAAAATGTAGAAGGAGTAATATATGAAAGAAATATTTGACAATCAAATGGACATTTTTGATGATGATCCGTTAAATGCAACAGGGATTTCCAAAAAAAGTTTAGTTATATTTTTCTTAATTGATACATCAGCTAGCATGAAGGGCACTAAAATGGGTGAGTTAAATACTGCCATGGAAGAATTAATGCCTGAAATAAGAAGAATTGGAGAGGCTGATACGGATATAAAATTAGCTGTTTTAACCTTTTCAACAGGATGTTCTTGGATGTATCCAGAACCAATTTCAATAGAAGATTTTGAATGGACACGTTTAGGTGCACAGGGCATAACCAACATGGGTCTAGCATTTGATGAACTATCCAATAAGCTGTCTAGAAATAATTTTTTAAATTCACCATCTCTATCATTTGCACCAGTTATATTTTTAATGACTGATGGTTATCCTACAGATGATTATAAAATGTTTCTAAAAAAATTAAAGGTTAATAGTTGGTATACATATGCTTTGAAAGTTGCTTTAGGAATAGGGAAAGAAGCAAATGATGATATGTTAGCGGAATTCACAAACAGTCCAGATACAGTTGTTCATGCATATTCTGGAGGTCAACTAGCTCAGCTTATTAAAAAAATAGCAGTTACTTCATCTCAAATAGGAAGTAAGAGCATGATTTTATCAGATGATGCAACAAGGGAATTAAGTGATAGGGACGTTGCAGATAAGAAACAAGATCAATTAGGTAAACAAATTAAAGACATACTAGATTCTTCAGAATATCCAAGCGACATACCATTTGATTCTGGTTGGTAATACACGTTACGATTCAGCCTCTAAAGGTGAATTTTATGATTTCCCAGGAGTTTTACTCTCTGCAGAGCCCAGAGGCTTTCCAGTCGCCCTGGACCTTCGGTAAAACATCTCCGCTTTATACACATGACTGAATAGTAACTAATATACTCTTTGTGATGTTAAATCACTTAAAATAAATCAGAAAGGAGATGGAAATATTGTACAGTGGATTGTGTGAAACAGTAATAGGTGCAAGTCATATAGAGAGCGGGAAAATATGTCAAGATGCATCGGCTTTTAAAATACATGAAAAATATGCTATTGCAGTTGTTGCAGATGGACACGGAAGCAAACGTCACTTTAGAAGTGATATAGGTTCTAAAATAGCTGTAAATGTTGTGCTACATACTGTAAGTGAGTTTTTTAAGAATTTTGAGGAGTTTAAATTAAACTTTAAAGAGTATCCTCAAAAAATTATAAAAAAAATCCAGAAACATATTATTACAAATTGGAATAAAGAAATATTTATTTATCATGAAAACAATCCTGTAAATGCCAATGAAAGAAAAGAGCTTACAGACGAAGAGTATGAAAAGTTAAAAGTAGAATCTATTTATGGAAGTACATTAATAGTTGCTGTAATGAGTGAGGATTTTTGCTTTGGATTACAAATAGGTGATGGTAGTCTGGTGGTATTAAATGCAAATGCAAAAGCTGAAATGCCTATTATAGATGATGAAAGTTGTCCAGCAAATTTAACAGCTTCTTTATGCAATACAAAAGCTATAGACATGTTTAATTTTGTATATAGATTTAACAAGCCGCTCGCAATGTTTGTTTCTACAGATGGCTTATATACATCGTTTAATAGTGAAGATGATTTTAAGGATTATCATAATATTATAGCTAGTCAGTTACATGATGTTGAGACTTTACAGCCAAGTATAAAAAACAATCTTACAAAAAGAACTTCATATGGAAGCAAAGATGATATTTCTCTTTCAATCATATTTGATGAAGAAATGCTTAATGCAAAAATGTATTATATTAAAGAACAAATATTAGTTAATAAAAATAGAGCAGGTATTAGAGAAGCTGAGCAAAGAGCAAAGCTTTTAAAACAAAAAGCTAAGATGGCTAGTATGCAAGAGGAATAATAAAAAACGTTACTATTCAGCCACTAAAGGTGAATTTTACGATTTTGTAGGATTTTGACTCTACGGAGGCAACATGGCTTTCCAGTCGCCATGGACATTCGGTAAAACATGGCTGAATATTAACTAAAAAACACCTTAAGGAATAGATGAACGAAATAAATCTAATCCTTAAGGTGTTTTTTTTATTTTATTATAGATAACCTTTTTTCTTTGCTCTTTTTGCAAACTTCGCATCTATTTTTGCTAGTTTTTTCTTCTCTTTTGCGGAACGCATTAAATCTTCTTTGCTCATTGAAGGAAATTGAGTCGCTGGTTCAGTATTAAATTGTGAGGAAGTATTTTGAACATTTTCAGTAGCAGGCTCACTTCCACCTAACAAATCATTTAAACGTTTTTTATAAAGTGATGAACTATCTTCGGCAGAGTTATTTAACTGAGAAGAATAGTTTTGGCTGTAGCTTGAATTAAGATGTGAACTTGGAATAGAGTTGACTTTGTTAGGGTAATTTTGTGAATAAACGCTATTTTGGTTATTTATAGTTGAAGGTGGAATAGGGGTGGCTTGAGAAGGATAATTCTGTGAGTAAATGCTGTTTTGATTGTTTATGTTTGAAGTTGGAACAGGATTTACATTTGAAGGGTAGCTTATATTGTTGTATATACTATTTTTGTTACTGACTGGTGTTGGATTTGCTTGAGTAGGATAAGAATTGGGATTTGAGTATAGATTATTTGGAGGGTTTAAATTAGAATTGTTGTTGTAGTTTGATTGAGGATTTTGATATGGGTTATTTGCAATGTTGGTATTATTATAAGTGTTTTGATAGTTTTGAGGTTGTTGATTTTGGTTATAAGGTATATTATTTTGTGGTTGAGTATAAACTGGATTATTTGGATTTTGTTGATTATTATAATAATTTTGTTGATTTTGATATGGATGATTATTAACTGGAGGTTGGTTTTGTTGTGTATTGTTATTAGTCTGATTGTATGGATTGTTATTGTTGAAATTCTGGTTATATTGTTGTTGAGCTAGGTTTGGGTTATATGGAACGTTATTTTTAGGTTGATTGTATTGGTTATAGTTTGGTTGGGTATTTACTTGACCGTACTGATTATAATTAGGATTATTGTATTGTGGTTGGTTAAAGTTGTTTTCTGGAGAATTAACTGGGTTATTATTAGCGACATCAGAGAAACCACTAATATTTTCTTGAAAAAAGCTTATATCTTTGGGCTTGTTTTGTTGTGGAGCATTTGTTTTTTTATCATCAAAAATAGATTTTGGTTTTGGTTTTTCGCTTAATTGATCGGCAGTTAAGAGTGATTTTAACTCTACCGTTTGATTGGGTCCAGTAAGTATTAAACAGGATTGATTTTCTTTGTTTATTTGAAATAATAAGCTTACAGCATCTAAAGGAAGCATTATTATTTTTTTATCATTGAAAAATAAAGTCATGATCTCTTTTACACGAGTTTCATTATGTTTCATCATTGACGTTATGGCCTCGTAACCAGAAGAAGTTTCTACTGTAGAACCGTTTTCTGATTTTGTTCCATTCAGTCCAGTATAAATATTTTGTTTTTCAGTTAAAAGTACAGTAACAGAAGTGTTTTCATAGTTATCAAGATTATTTCCAGATAATTTTATTGTATCTATGATTTTTTCTGCTTCTTTAAATAGTTTATGAAATTCCATTTAGAGATCAACTTCCTTCCACATAATTAGTATTAGTATATTAAGTTTTGTTAATTATTGACGATGAATGTGTTGTTGTTGGTTATAGAAGCAAGGTCTATCTTTACCATTATACTTTGCGTTTAGAACAGCAATGTCAGCTGATTTTAATAGTTCTTCTGAAGTTCTAGCATCTTGTGGGTAAGTTGTGATACCATAACTCATAGTAGCACGTAAAGGCACTCCATTGATTATAATAGGCTCAGAGATAGCTGTACGCATTCTATCTACAAAACTTAAAATAGTACCTTCGGACATATTTCCTTGTAGAATAACACCAAATTCATTTCCGCCAATTCTAGCAATAAAATTAGAAGTTCCACAAACTAATTTTAATCTATCTGCAAATGATGACAATATGGAGTCGCCGGAATTATGTCCATATGTATCATTTATATTTTTGAAGTTATCAATATCAGTATAGATTATAGTAAAAGGAACATTTCCAGCTGTGTTTATTAATTCATCGATTTTATCTATAAACAGCTGCCTGTTTGCTAGACCAGTTAGAACATCATAGTATGCAAGGAAAGTAAGTTTTTTGTCTTTTTCTTGTATTACTCTATTTCTTTCAGTTAATTGAGCGTTACTAGAAGAAAGTTCTTTGTTTGTTTTTGATATTTTTTGTGCATAAAGATATATTATAGTTATTATAACTATAGTACATAGTGGAATTAACACACCAGGTGCAGCATTTGGGTTTTTTTCTATTACAAGACTTATTAAAGCAACAAATAGGCAGTTTAAACCGTTTAAGATTGAAGCAGTATAAAAACCTTTTTTAGGAACGTTTACAACCATAAAAGTTGAAACTAAAACTTGTAATTGTGCTATTACACCATTGATTGCCAATCTAGACATACCACCATTTACATTGGGGATTTGTGCTGCATTTCTTTGATTTGCAGTTTGGAATACAAATAAACCAATAAAAATCAAAATTCCTAAAATTAGATAAGCAGCATCTTTTAAACCACTTTTTTTCTCGATATTTTCCATAAATTCCTCCGTTAATATATATATTTTCGTTAAAATATAAGATGAATAGATTGAGTAAATAAATACATTCCATCTTATTTTATATTGATTTATAACATTATAATTATATTATAAAAGTATCATTTTGTCAATCATTAATCAATCTATTTATGCCAATTGTAAATGAATAAAAAATATAATATTTAATATAATAATACATAAATATCAATTATATTACATTTATGTATTTAAATTATTATAATATTAGTGAATAGAACAAAAATATAGTTATTATTAAAAAAAAATTTATTAAAAACGTTAAAAATGGGCTTATTAAAAAATAAGCCCATTTTTTTAAGATTTAAAATCTGCAGTTGATAATTGTTCATTTGCTATTTCTTTTAATTTTGAAAAGCTAACTTTTCCTACACCTGGATTTTTAGGAATAGCATCTATAAATGTAACTTGATCTGGTAACATATAATAAGGAAGGTGTTCTTTGCATTTATGTTTAATATCCTTTAGTGAAATATCCTCATCTTGAGTTTTAACAACAAAAGCCCAAATCATTTCCCCAAACAAAGGATGAGGAACACCTACTACGCCTGAGTCTTGAACACCGTGGATAGAGTTAATTGTATTTTGAACAACTATTGGAGAAATTGATTTTCCACCACGCTTTATAAAGTACTTTTTTCTCCCCAATAAAGTTATGGTAGAATCAGTCTCTTTTCTAGCTATATCTCCAGTTTTGAACCATCCACCTTCAAATACATCCATAGCATCGTCAACTTTATTTAAATATCCTCTTACAACATTTGGACCTTTTACATAAAGTTCGCCCTCTTCACCATAAGGGACTGAATTGCCCTTTTCGTCTTTTACATCAATTATATTATCAGCATTTTTGGCAAGACTTAAAGTGGCTAAGTGATTTATTTGATCTGTATCTAAATCTATGTTTACGTACATAAAGGTATTACATGTTTCAACTAGTCCATATCCATTACAGTGATATTTTAAATTTGGAAACATTTCACGTAAACGAGTTAAAAGTGATTTTGAACAAAAGTCCATTCCAGATGATACTTTTATAACAGAAGATAGGTCAAAATTATGTTTATCCTTAAAAAGCAGTAGAGATTCATAGTAGGCAGGAGGAGAGCATATTTCATTGCACGTATGCTTTTCTAGTAACTCTAAATATTTTAACGGAGACATATCAGCTGAATATACAATTTCTGTTCCTGAAAAAAGCAAACCACAAATAACAAGAACAACAGAAGTTGAAAGTGGAAAAGCCACATTGCTTATCATTTGGATATCGGATGATGTCATTTCCATAGATGCAATCATTTCAGAACCAACATTTTGTTGTGTCATCATAACTAATTTGGGAATACCAGTAGTTCCAGAACTAGAAGCAATAAGAAGTGGGAGTTCGGCAGGAGGATTTTTTAATATAAAATCATTTAAATCAATGGATGAATTGTTTTCGCCATATATACTATCAAAATCATCCGACTTTTCAATAACAGCAATTTTTACATCATAATCTTGCATTGTAGCACTTTTCTTGATGCCTTCAGCTTGTTCTATGTTAGTTATTATTAATCCTACTTTTGAATTTTTGAAAATAGATATTTTACCCATATGAGGAATTCCAGCAAAAATAGGAACAGAGTAAGCACCTATTTTAGCGATTGCCATAAATAGAGGAATTACATCTATGCAGTTAGGTAAAGTATAGCCTATTCCAAAACCGGTTTTTGCACCTAATGAAACTAAATGTTTTGCTATTTCATTAACTCGTTTGTCAAAGCTAGCTACGTTTAAAGTTTTGTCTTCAAAATAAATCATGTTTTTTTTGGGGCTAGATTTAGCTATAAATTCATCATAAATTGCGTTGAAAGTATTTACCATATCACACCTCTTCATTAATTATGTTATTTATACAGGAACAAATATGCTCTTTATTTTTATTGTAATAAAAATGATCTCCATCAAATTCATGCAATGTACATTTTTTTGTGGTGCATAAATTCCAATCAATTAAATCTTTTCTGTTTTTTATCATTGTATCTTTATCGCCATAAAAAACATGTATGTTAAAATCAAATTTATCATCTTTTGTATGGCAAACGTAGTCTTCTGCCATTTTGACATCTGATTTTAGGACAGGCATTATCATTTGCAATATTTGCTTATTATTCATAATTTCTTCAGGAATGCCATTTAAACTGGAAAAATTATTTATAAATGACTCATCATCAAGGTGAGAAATTAGAGTGTGTTCATAAGAGATAAAAGGTGCCATTCTGCCAGAAAAAATAGAAGTTATTGGTGAAGGCATTTTTTCTTTTTCTATAAGTTTTATTAATTCATAAGTTAAAATAGAGCCTAAACTATGTCCGAAAAAAGCGTAATTAGAATCGGATATTATGTCTTTTATGCTATTAAAAAGAAAATCTACACATTCGGCGGTATTGTTTATGGGTTTTTCTTTAATAAGTTTTCCTCTTCCAGGTAATTCAAGAGGAATGGGATTTATAAGCGATTTATCTAAAAATCTTTTAAAACTCATATACCCCATTGCAGAACCACCAGCATGCGGCAAAAAAAACAAATTTACTTTATTATTCATTACGCTGGAATACCTTCATTATTTAGTAAGTGAAACATGTCACCAATGTTATTTATTGTCGCAATAGAAGATAACGGAACTTCTAGTTTGTATATTCCATTTAAATAAATTCCTAAACTGAATAAACCTAATGAATCCATCATTAGATCAGAATATAAATCAGTAGTTTCATGTATCTCATCAGTTTCCATTCCTACGTATTCAGATATGTTTTTAGCAAATTCTTTCCAAGATAAATTGTTCATATTAAAAACTCCTTTTTATAATAATTTTTATTTGTTTCTTAAAAATTTATACTGTACTTTTCCAATATCGAGAGGGATGTTATCAGTCAAAATAATTTTATCTGGTAGTTTATATGATGAAAGTTTTCCATCAAAATACCTTGCGAGTTCGCCACGAGTTATTTTCTCATTTGCTATTGTTTGTATATATGCAAGTATTTGTTGGCCAATAACAGGATGGTCTTCACTTGTTATTGCTATAGCTTCAATTTTAGGATGAGTAAGCAAGAAGGCTTCTACTTCTTCAGCGTGTACTAGGTTGGCACCTCTTTTAATTATTCGCTTACTTCTGCCTATGAATCTAATACGGCCATCAGATAGCCTTTTTACTAAATCCCCAGTATAAAACCAGCGTTTATCATCAATTATTTTTACTTTTAACATACTTTCTGATTCGTTGTTATAGTAATTAAATATAACTGCTGTAGTATATATAAATAATTCGCCTATATCATCAACATCAACTTCATCATTATCTTGATTTAAAACTTTTATTTCTGTAAAAGGCAAGCATCTAAAGTCACTAGGGTCATTAGCATAATCATGTTTTGAATCCCATACAACCATGGTTGCTGTTTCAGAAGAACCAATTACATTTATAACTCTGATGTTTAGTTTGTCAACAAATATTTCAGCAATTTCTCTAGGTAAAACTTCACCAGCGAAATAACAAATTTTAACGCTGCTCAAATCATATTCGTAGAAGTTTGGAGCAGAAAGTAGTATTTTTGCTAAGGTTGAAGTTAATTGTATTACAGTTATTTTTTTGGTTTGAACGGTTTCTAAAAAGTTTATAGGATCAAATTTTGGTTGGTATAAAACCGTACCGCCTTTTACAACTACCTGCATACCCATTCCAAAACCACCTTGATGATATAATGGCATGCCTATCATCATAGTATCTTTTTCTGAAAACTCTAAATAATCTGAAATATCAACAATAGCATCATAGAAACCTTGATAGGGTACGGAAAGTATCTTTGGATTTCCAGTACTTCCAGAAGTACAAGCTAAGGACATTAAATGTTCTTCATCTGGGTTAAAAACAGTTGAATTAATAGCTGAGTTTTCGTTAATAAAATCACTGTATAGAGTAAAATTTTCATTTGGTAAAGTGATATCGTCATTATTTATAATTATATATTTTTGAATTTTTTCAAACTGAGAATGTATGTTTGTTAAAGTGTTTAAAATATTATTGTTTCTATAGGAAACAGAAGCAAAACATAATTCGATATCAGTATATTCCATCAATCTATTTAATTCTAATTCTCCACTTTGAGGGTCAATAGGAACAGGCTGGGCACCTATTCTTATGGCAGCCCAATAAATTTTATACCATTCTAGAGAATTTGGAATTATTAAGCCTATTTTTTTGTTTTCGGTTATGCCGTTTTTTATCAATAAATTTGAAATAATTGTTGTTTCATGTATGAAATCCTTATAACTTAAATTTTGGTTGTCTATACAAATTAAAGTTTTGTCTGGATTTGATAAAGAATAGTTTTCTATAAGTTTATAAAAATTTTTGATGTTCTCCATTTTAGCCTCCCTAATTTAAATGTTCTTGTATCCAATCTGCAGTAAGGTGTTTTAACCAATGCATTTGTTCCCCAACAGGCATGGTATGAGTTATTGAATCCTTTCCTGAAAAAACAGGTTGTTCTTCAATAATGATTTTTTCTTTTTCACCTAAAGTTTTATCAAAAATAGCATTTGCTTCAGCTATTCCCATCCAATTGTCATGATTTCCATGAATCATTAAATAGCAAGATTCAATAAATCCTTCTTTTAATACACTCATTTCTTTATAATAATCTTCATTTTCATTAAGTTTACCTATTTGATAATCTGCCCATGTTCCATGCTTCATCCATTTTGGTAGAGCTTTTTCTGGTATTTCATTTATGAAAAGAGGAAATAAATTCACACAACATTTAATGGATTTGTTTTTTGTAGCTGCTCTATAAGCGTAACCGCCGCCCATGCATAAACCAAGTGTGCAAAGTTTACTATTATCTATATATTCTAAATTATTTATAAATTCAAAAATTTTTTCAAAAGCAAGTTCTATTTCATTTGCACGACATTTTATATCATAGTCAAATAAAGAACTGCCTGTTCCAGGCATGTCTGGGGTCAATACTGCAATACCTCTTGCAACCAGTTGAGTTGCAAGTGTATTCAATTCTTCTTTACAACTCCCAAGTCCACCAAATATTACGGTACAAGCATATGGTTTTTTAAATATATTTTCATCTGGAAGATGTAAATATGAAGGGATAAAAACATTGTCTATGAAAGGTATATTAAATGAATGCACCTTATTTGTATAATTTGCTATTGCTTTTGAATAGGTTGTTGAGAGCTGTTCATAAATGCCTTTCTTTTTTGGAATATCCTCAGAATTTATTAAATAACAGGCATAATAACATTGTGCAGCTAATGTATAATATTCTTTTGCAGAAACTTTATTGTTTTTACTTACTGATTTTTCTGCAAGCTCAACAAATCGATCAGCTTTATTTTGCCAAGAACTACACCATGCATTTTCAAGTGCTCTTGAACTGATTAATGGAACTTTTTCTACTTCTCGTAAAACAAACTCTAAATCTATAGGGTTTACTCCATAAATTAAAGCTCTAGTTATAACTGGGTTCAATAAATTTCTTACCGACCATTCCATAGTATAACACCTCTTTTATTTTTCTATATATCTCCAAGAATTTTCTCTTGATGTTTCAGTTATTCCCATGTATATTCTTTTTGGATCAACTTTTGTAAAGCTGACTAAAATATTCATGATACTATCAAATAATAGATTATGCGTATCTAAAGAGTTATTATCATTATTAACATATTTTATATCAATATAAAAAGCAGTATCATTTGAACTGTTAATATAAACTTCAGATTTTTTATAAATTATCATAATTGCAGGAATGGGTTTTTTTATGATTTCAGCAATGGTTTTTGTTGTTTCGGATATAAATTCGTCATGATTTGCTTTGTTTTCAAAATTATAATTTGAGTTAATTTGAATTATAGGCATATTTATTATTCTCCCATATATTTTTTATATACTATAGTAGAATTATGTCCACCAAATCCAAAAGAATTAGATAAAGCGACATCTACATTTTGATTTCTTGATTTATTTGGAACATAATCTAAATCTAATTCAGGGTCGGGTGTGTTATAATTTATGGTAGGTGTTATTATTCCGTTTTTAATTGAAAGAATGGTGGTGATACCCTCTAAAACACCAGCAGCAGCTAATGTATGACCAATCATTGATTTAGTTGATGAAACTGGAATAGAATAAGCTTTATCTTTAAAAACTTTTTTTATAGCACTTGTTTCATACTTATCATTTAAATAAGTAGATGTACCATGTGCATTTATATAGTCAATTGACTCAAATGATAGGTTAGCTTTCGCTATAGCTATTTCCATTGATTTGGCCATGCCTTCACCATCTTCTTTAGGTGCCGTTATATCTCCAGCTTCACTGGTAATTGAGTAACCAGCTATTTCGCAGTATATTTTAGCATTTCTTTTTAATGCGCTTGCTTCCGATTCTATAACCAATGTACCAGCACCTTCACCCATTACAAATCCATCTCTAGTTTGATCAAATGGTCTAGATGCAGTTAGCGGATTTTCGTTATTAACTGACATAGCCATAATTTGATTAAAACTATATATTTGTTCATTGTGTACAGATGACCCTACACCACCTACTATAACTATATCACATAAACCACTTTCTATAAAAGAACATCCAACTGCTATGGCATACGCTGCTGAAGCACATGCTGTAGATAAGTTAAAACTAGGACCTTCAATTTTATGTTGAATAGCGACCCATGCAGCAGGGGCATTAGGCATAGTTTTTACTGATATATGACTTAAGGATTCCGCTCTTTCATTTTCATCAAAAGAAGTATCTATAACACCTATTACTATGCCAACTTTACTTTTATCTATAGATTCAAAATCAAGTTTTGAATCTTCAATTGCTTGATTTGAAGCCAGTAAGGACATGCGTGTAGAACGTGTCATTTGTTTTTTTTGTCTTTTTGAAATATATTTTTGTGCTTCATTTTCAAATTCATCATTTACTTGTGCAGCTATTAAAGTATCAAGGTTTTCAGTGTTTATTTTGGTGATTTTAGTAACTCCAGAAACACCATTTACAAGATTTTCCCACATATCATTTACATTATTACCAAGTGAACAAACAGCACCTAATCCAGTAACAACAACTTTCATTTTCATTAAAAATCACCTCAAATTCATATTTGTAAGTACGTGTGATAGATCATAGTTTTCATATAGTGTAAATTGGGATTTGGATGAAAACTCTTTAAACATAGAATTTAATTTTTCATAGTTTAATTTTGATAGTTTTTCAGATATATGTTCCTTGAAACTCAATATATCTGAAATAGCATCTGTAATAAGTGCAAAACTTATAGATGAATTGATCATTAAATATGATATTTCATTAAATAATAAACCATATAAACTTTGCTCAAAGTCTTCAATTGATATATCATATAATACTTTTTTATCACTGATAATATAATTTTCAAATTGTTCCATTAAATTTGTTTCTAGCTTATTTTCAATTGACAATATATAAGAAAAAGGCTTGTTAAATTCAAAAAATAATTCGTTATATCTTTTAGTGTTAAAGTTATCTAGACTTTGTTTAATTATTTCCAAACCTACGGCATCTACTGTTTCAAAAAGTCCAAAATTTAAAATTCGCTCTTTTATGAAGTTTTCTATTTGAGAGAGTGATAAGTTTGTAGTGTAACTCATATAATAAGCATGTGAAACAAGAATGGATATTACTTTGTTTAGAAACATATTAAATTTTGTTTCAAAAATAATATATTCTTTATTAATATCTGCCTTTATGAAGTTGGATGCAAATTTTATTGTATCTTCAGAAGTTTCATTTAATAAATTAATCTCTACGAAGTTACTAAACATAACGGGGAAGAAAAAATGTAGACCAATACATCTTTCTTTTATTATACAATTTTCAAATATTTTAGTTAATGGAATGGAAGAAGTATTTGTAGCTAAAATACAATTTTCTGAAACTAATTTTTCTAAATCATCAAAAAGAATTTGCTTTAATGTACAGTCTTCTGTTATTGTTTCAATTACTATATCAGAATTTTGTACATCTGAAATATTTGATGAAACTTTTATTGAAGATTTTTTCATATCATATGCGTCTTTGGAAATTAATTTTCGTTTAAGCATTTTTGAAAGCTTTTTTTCTATTTGAATATTTAGTTCATCCATATTACTTCTACAAATAATTGTAATGTTATGACTTGTATCAAATAAAGAGTTTAAGATTTCATTTCCCATTTTTCCGCCACCGATTATAGCTATATTCATTCTAAATTCACATCCTTATAATATTGAAATTTTGTTACAATTCAGCCGATAAAGGTTATAGATTTTTCGTTTGTATTGACATTAGGGCATATATCTTTGAGTTATGAATGTGTGTGAATAGTAACGAAATTTTCTATATATTTAGAAATCATTTTTTTATCATAAAAATCATGATTTTCATATATATAATTAATTAAACTTATCGAGGTTTCAACACACTCTTTTTTTTCTGTTAACAAATCTACAAGACCACATTCATATGCTTCTGTTGGGTTAATAAATTCTCCACTAAATATTAAGTTTATAGTTTGTGAAAATCCGCTAAGTTCAAAAGTTCTAAGAATTCCTCCCAAAGCAGGTAAGATACCAAAAGTTGTTTCAGGTAAACCTAATGTTGCTTTTCTTTCACAAATTCTAATATGACTATTTAATGCAATTTCAAAACCTGAACCTATACAAAAGCCTCTAATGGCACTTATAACTGGAAAACTAAAATTTTCAAGTGAAGTTAAGCTTTTTTTATAATTTACATGGTCGAGGGGAAGATTATCTTCATTTACACTCTGAACGTTACTCTTTTCCATGGTGTTAAAAAGCATGTCAACATCTGCACCAACACTAAAATGACGTTTTTCTGTTGTTATTATTAAGCCTTTTAGATTTTTTTCTACCTCATTATCTAAAATATAAAAAAAATCATTTAAAAAATCCGTTGTCATTTTATTGGATAACGATGTGTTCATAAATATGAAACCTATATCATTTTCTTTTTTGTATATAATTTCTTTATCCATAATATCAACTTTCCATTTCTTTTTGTTTAACACTTGAAATTAAATTACAAAATTGTATTGATTCTTCTGTTAATACTTTTTCTTTATTTATAGGATGTTCAAATAAAAGATTTAAACAACTAAATAATGCATTTAAATGTTCTATGCTTTTGTTGTTAATAATTTTATTAACATAATCAATAGTTTTTTCTTTTAAATTTTTTTCACCATTATTTAAAATTACTGAATGTGAAAATGAAAAAAATTCCTGATTTTTGTTTTTAAAAAAATCGAGGTATTTTTCATAAATTTTATGACCATATAAAAAAGAATAACGTTTTTTAAAATCATATATAAAAGTAGATGTATCAATATTTTGATGAAAAAGCAGATTAGATTCACTTAAAATTAAATCGAACATAAATATTAATTCAAGATTTTCAAGATTATAGTTTGAAGATGAAATTAACTTTATGCTATTAAGTGAATATAAAAATTTATAAAAATCCTGCATTTTATTTTTGTTATTTGTATTACATTTAAAGTCATCACTTAGTATAATTGCGAATAAATAGATTTCACTAGATTGCAAAAACATATCTTTATTATCTAGAATATCATCTATAGATAATAAGTTATCTATTACCATTGATTTGCCAACTATCTCTATATTCATTTTATTCACCGTCTATTATTTTTTTTATGGGTATAGGAATGTCATGGATAATCTTATCTGGTGTTATAAAAATTGCTTTAGAAGATATTTTTGTAAGTTTTATGTTTGTATCTTCTAAATAAAAAATATGATCTATGAGTATTAAGTTTCCTTTGGTACTCCATTTAGTTTTTATTATTACATTATCAAAATTTTTTATTTCATTCATAAAACGAATGTTTATTTCTAACAGCACCATAAACAATTTTTCAGTATTTATGAATTCAAGAATGTTTTCTTGCTTAAAGAAATCCCATCTTGCAGATTCAGCATATTTAAGGTAAACTGCATTATTAACATGATTAAATGAATCTAGCTCATGTCCTTGTGCAGTTAATCTATAAACACTTGTCTTCATAGTATTACCTCTATTTGGATAGATCCTTTACAAATTCTAAAAAAGAATCATCATATATTTCTTGGTGGTTTATAGTTGAATTTATAGTTGAAATGATTGCATTTATTTGCTTTAAGCTTTTTTGAGCAATAATTTCATTTATGAATATTATTGATTCATCTAAACATGGATCAGCGATTTTATCCACTAATCCAATTTCAAATGAATCTGATGATGATATGATATTTCCTGTTATAGATAATTGGATTGCTTGTTGTTTTGTCAGCAATTTAGCCAATCTTTTTATTCCATCCATACCAGGAATAATATTCAAATTAGACTCTGGTAAGCCTAAAAAAGCTTTTTCAGATGCTATTCTAAATTGGCAACTCAATGCTATTTCAAGCCCAGCACCAAAACAAGCTCCATTTACTGCTGCTAAAGTTATTATAGGTAAATTTTCTATATAATCAAGTAAAGCTTTACCTAGAGTTAATTTATCCTTTAAATCAGATAAATTGTTTGAAGAGCAAGAAATTAAATTAAAATCTGCACCATGAGAAAAATGTTTACCTCTACCAGTTATAATTATAGCTTTTAACTTATTGGTATTAATAAAGTTATCTAAAACGTTTAATTCAACAAATTCAGGTATAGTGATATGATTTTTTTTTGAATTGCAGATTGTAATTATTCCTATCTCTTCATGTATTGTTAGTTCAGATAAATTTGAGGTTATCATGATATTAAGCAGATGCTCCAATGTTTACAATTTCATCTCCATGTTGATATATTAAATAAAAAACTTCAACAAATTGTCCTAGTGTCTCTACTTTGTTTTTTAACATATATTTTCCTACAGTTTGTAATTTGATATCTAAGTCATATTTCTTTTTTGCTATTTCAATAATCTCAATAAATAAAAGTGAATCGCCGTCTAAATCTTCTATAATATTTGTTTCGTCATTTAGCGTCTCAACGTCAACGTCGCACTCATCTGCAAAATACTCATAAATCATTTCTTTTAATTCTCTTTTTGTTTCTTCTGTTATTGTTTTCATATTAAATTCTCCTTTAAAATAAATATATTTTTGTGACAATTCAGCTATATGTGTAAGACAGAGATATTTTGCTGGAAAGTTTGGTCAACTCCGCAGAGTCGAAACTTCTACAAAATTGTAAACTTTATCTTTATCAACTGAATAGTAACATATTTTATAGTTTCAATAAAAAATATTGGAACTATATGACTTTTTTAATACTGCTAATGTTTTTATGTGTATAAAATTTTGATTTATATGGATCTACAAGTTGGGATGATTTTTTTAAAGCACTATTAAAGCTTAAGTCCCAAAATTCCGTTACTCCAACTTGCTCTAAAAATAAAATGGTATTTTTCCAATTCATTTTTGATAACAGGTTTATATTTTGTTCAAATCTAGCATCTTCAGGTGTATTGATGAGTTTGTTGTTATATGCTGATATTATAGGGATAGGAGTATTGTGGAATTCGATGCTTTTTATTTTTTCAAAATAACTATCAGCAACTTTATTGATTATTTCTGTGTGAAAAGGACAACCAACCGATAAGTTTTTAGCTCGAAGAGCACCCTCTGACAAAGCAAAGTCTAAAACTTGCATTATTTCTTTTTTGAAGCCAGAAATAACTATAAAATTGTCTGTGTTTTCACTAGCTATCAGCACTTCATTTTGAACATTTAAAGTAGATATTATGTTTATAACATCTGCATAAGGAAGACCAATAAGAACACCCATATCGCATTCTGGGAGTTCTTTTTTTGTATTGATTAAAATATCTTTAATTCCATTTAAAATGTGAATACTATCTCTAAAAGTAATAGCACCAGTACAAACCATTGCATTATTTAGACCTAAACTATATCCTACGATATAGTCAGGTGTTATTTTATTGTCTACTAAGGTTCTAAACATTATAATATCTAAAATTCCAGTCATTAACCAACTTGCAAAGTTGCTTTCAATATCTAGGTATCTAGTTTGATTTTCTAAATAGTCAAATAAATCCATCTTAGTTTCGTTATAAACGATAGATGCATATTCTGAAAATAAAAATAATTGTTTACTATTTAAGTAATTTAATAATTGAATATCACATTTCCCAACGCCTTGAAACATAAAAGCTTTTTTTGACATGTAAACCATAAAAAAAACACCTCTCTCCCATCTTCTTTTGATCTTAATATATATATTTTTTGTTAGGTTTATTATATCATGTAAAAAATAATAAGTCAATATTTATGAATTTTACTGAAATTGTACAAAAATATACCTACTCTTGATTGAAAATTATAATATATGTAAAAATAGCAAACTATGAAATGCAAAAATCCGATTATATTATATTTTTTGCACAAAATTTAAATAAAGTTTGTTTTTTTTGTTTTTTTTTAATTGTTTAAAACTGAATAAAACTTTGCTTAAATTTTGTGTAAAATTTATTTGATTTTTTAATAATAAAATTAATTATGTTGACATTTTTTTTTTTAGTAAGTATAATTTATTTTGGTGAAAAAATAAATAGATTTTAAGGAGAATATAATGAATCAAATAGAAGTAATAGAAATATCAACACAAAAAAAATTCATGAAAAATAAAGTATATTTATGTGTAAACAATTTTACAAATGAAACAGTTTTAATTGATCCTTCTTGGGAAATGGAGAAAATAGAAAATGTACTAAATGATAGAAAATTAGATTTAAAAGCTATACTCTTAACGCATTCACATTTTGATCATGTAAATTTAGTAGATGATTTTGTTGACAAGTACGATTGTGAGGTTTATATTTCTAAAATAGAAAAGGAATTTTATTCTTTTTATTCTAAAAATTTAATAACTTTTTCAGATGGAGAAGAACTAAATATAGGTTCTATAAAAATAAACACAGTAATTATGCCTGGACATTCAAAAGGTTCAGCATGTTTTATTATAGAAAAAAATTTTTTTTCTGGAGATACTTTATGGATTGAAAAATGTGCTTTACCTTGTGAATTGTATAAAGAAAGCTCAGTTGATTTGTTAAAAAGCATCAGATATATTTTTGACAATGTAAATGATGACTTTTATTTTTATCCTGGACATGCTTTTAGAGAAGCACCAGGTATTTTATTTTCCAAAGTAAAAGAAAAAAACAAATTAACAAATGTAAAATCAATAAATGATTTTGAAAGTATGATTAATTGGTCTTCTTTTTTACAGAAATAAATTTAGATAGGGAGTGAAATTTATTTATACATATATAATGAAAATTTCAAAATCAGAATTAATAGATAAATATAATGATTTGGTGAAAGTTTGCACAGGTTATCAAGATAAAGAAATATTAAAAAAATGTAACTATAAAAACGCAAGAACTCTATGTGGCGAGGCGATTTTAAGATACGGACTCAATAAGTCTCATTTTAATTTAAAAAACGTTAAAGATTTGACGATGAAAAAAAATGAGTTTAATAAACCTTATATAATAGGTGAAGATGTGTTTTTTAATATTAGTCACTCAAAGGATTATATAGTTTGCTCTATTTCAAATGCACATATAGGTGTTGACGTGGAATATATTGGTAAATTAAAAGAAAATGCTTTAAACTCTTTTTCAAATGATGAAAAGAGTTTATTATTTGATTATTCTTTTAAAGAAAAAACTGAACTTTTTTATGTATTGTGGACATTAAAAGAGAGTTTTGTAAAAAACTTAGGCTTTGGTTTTACAATGGATATAGATGGTTTTTCTTTAATAGATGTTTTGACTTTTAAAACTAATAAAATAATGTATAAAAACAATATATATTATTTTTATACTGAAAAAATATTTGGTAATTATATTATAAGTATGTGTCAAAATGGAAAAGAAATAAAAAATAAAAATTTCATTTTAAATATAGATGATATTTTAGTTTGAGATTTTAAAACAAAATATTTACATTTTCTAAATCAAACATATAAAATTTTATATAACGTATAAAATATATCATTATTTTAAGTCCAAATCAATATAAAAAAACTAATTCGACAAATTTTATGTCTAAACGGTAAAAAATATACTTTAAATTACAGGGATGAATTTACTGTTTGGAATGAATACGTTTTCTTTTGTGCGTGGTTTTATGTTGTTTGTTATTTAAAAAGACTTTAAGAAATATAAACTTAGAACTGGCATATTTGTATAATTTCAAAAGTGATTTCTTGTGTTTTTTATAAAAATTGTAGAAAATAATTATTTTATGCGTATTTTGAGTTTCTTAATTGCTAAGACTATAAATTTGTGTTATAATTTTGATAAATATATTAAATATTTGTAATGTAAAATCACTATATTGTTAAAATTATATTAAAAAGGAGGTTTTTGTGTGAAACATACAAAAATCAATAAGACAATAGCATTTATTACGTCTATTTTCACATTTATGGTTTTTGCCATTGATTCATTCCCTTCACAGTTTTTGAGTAGTAAAGTTAAAGCTGAAGGAGAAAGAATAATAGAAATAAATAGTGAAGAACAAAAAAATTCTTTATTGGCATTAGATGATGAAAAATCATATCCTTTAGGATTGGCTTCTGCATTTACTTTTTTCTTGCAAAACGATTTAAACATAGATACATGTGATATTGAAGGTCGTATTGCAGTAGGTGGAGGAGCAAATCTTACTGAAAATGCACCCAACTATGATGTGGGGAAAAAAATAATACAACAAAATGCTAATGCAGCACATGTAGTAGTTGGAAGAGGGCCGTTGAAAAACTTTAACACAGGATTTAAAAACTGTGTTATTGGTAGTGAAGTTTTAAACGCAAGTGTTGAAAGTAAGTTTTTTGCAAATGATTCTAAAGTAGTTGTCTATAGAGGAGACATAATTGATTTTGAGGAAGAATTTGTATTTTTAAGAAATAAAACTTTAGAGTATTCAAGAAAAATTTCCACAGGAATAATTGATGAAAATGAATACTATGCATCATGGACTTTTGTTGGTGAAAATGAAAAACTAAATGTTTTTACCCTAAATGAAGAGATGGCAACTAAGTTAAAGGGGTACTCAAACGGGAACATTAATGTTGAATTTAGATTTGATGTTCCAGAAAATTCGGCTATTATAATAAATATTCCTGGTGAAAATGTTATGATGCCAAAGCCAAATGTTATGTTTAAAGATGCTGAAACTTCAAACTGGTTTCAACTTGGAAATGATAGTAACAGTGAGAGAGATCTAAGGCTTTCAAGTACAATTTTATATAATTTATACGAAGCTACATCTTTTGAGATAACAGGAAGCATTAATGGTAGTATATTGGCACCAAATGCTGATGGTTCTGATAATATAGGAATTGGACACGTTTCAGGTTCGGTTATTGCCAAATCTTATACAGGGAGTATAGAATTTGGCTATTCGGTTTTTAATCCTGATATTGATGAAACTGATATTATTAAAGTTATAAAAAAAGCTGCATCAAACGATACGGTTTTGGAAATGGCACATTTAGCTTTGTATAGTGAAGATAATAATACCGAAATAGCAAATTGGACAACGACGAAAGATTATTTTAACTTACCTAGCCTAAGTTCTGGGAATTACTACATAAAAGAATTGAAGGCACCAGACGGGTACTATATTGCTCCTGATTTACATTTTTCTGTTGATTCTCAAGGTAAAATTTCAAGCAATTCTATTTTTGTTGACACTCAAAATAATACTATAGATATTATGGATAATATAACATCTATTAATATTAGAAAAACAAACTTAGATGGCAGTTTGAATTTAGCAGGAGCTAATTTGCAGATAATTGAGGCTGATGAAAGTGGAAAACCTTCAACTGATAAAACAGGTGAAGAGGTTATTGTAGATACAATAGAAACTCAAAATGAAAATACAGTTATTCAAGGTTTAAAAATAGGTACCTATATATTAAGAGAAATAAATGCACCAGCGGGATACTTACTCGCAGAGGATATAGTTTTTAAAATAAATGAAGATGGTACTGTAACTAGTACTGAAAGCTCAGATGGAAGTACTATTATAATGAAAGACGCTCATAATGAAATCTTCATAAGCAAAACAGCAATAAGCGGAAGTGAAGAAATAGCAGGAGCAACATTACAAGTGATATCTGTTGATACAAATGGAGTGGAAACAATCTATAAAGAATGGACAACAGATGGAACAGGAGTAACAGCGATAACAGCAATACCAGCAGGAGAGTATATTTTAAGAGAATTGACAGCTCCAAATGGATATATAGTAGCTGAAGAAATAGCGTTTACAGTAAATGTAGATGGAACGTTAATAAGTACAGCAAGTTCAGACGGAAAAACCGTAGTAATGAAAGATGATGTAACAAAGTTAACGATATCCAAAAAAGATATAACAGACGGTGAAGAATTAGAGGGAGCAGTTTTAACAATAAGAGATGAAAAAGGTGAAACTGTAGCAACATGGACCTCAACAAAGACACCAAAATATATCGAAAAAATACCAGTAGGAAAATACACATTGACAGAAGAAACAGCACCAGAAGGTTATGTAAAAGCAGAAACAATATCATTTGAAATAAAAGCAACCGGAGAGATGCAAACAGTAACAATGGTTGATGATGTGACAAAGGTAAGAATAAGCAAAACAGACATAACAGGAACCAAGGAATTGGCAGGTGCGAGATTACAAGTAATAATACCTGGAATACAGGAAACTATATACGAAGAATGGACATCTACAAACACACCACATATGATAGAAAAATTACCAGTTGGAGAATATATCTTAAGAGAAACAACAGCTCCAAATGGATATTTAGTGGCGGAAGATGTAAAATTCACAGTAACAGAGACAAGTGAAATCCAAACAGTGGAGATGCGAGACGCTCATAATGAAATCTTCATAAGCAAAACAGCAATAAGCGGAAGTGAAGAAATAGCAGGAGCAACATTACAAGTGATATCTGTTGATACAAATGGAGTGGAAACAATCTATAAAGAATGGACA
>Ga0209800_10001251_pt1 | contig 28127 bp, 15 predicted proteins | sample Higcelweek8metaG_FD_187174 | JGI IMG/M metagenome (GOLD analysis project Ga0209800, IMG submission 187174) | Freshwater pond sediment microbial communities from the University of Edinburgh, under environmental carbon perturbations - High... | ecosystem: Environmental > Aquatic > Freshwater >...
GAACTGTACTCCAAATAAGCAGGTGTAGGCATGCTTATTCAAAACGGCGACAAGCTTATAAATACACGCAATTGGTCCGAGCTGGTGAGGCCGGAACAACTCGCGCGCGATCCCAAATCAAATGATATGTATGGGAAATTCGTGTGTGAGCCCCTGGAGCGCGGTTTTGCCACGACCATTGGCAACTCGCTTCGGCGCGTGCTGCTTTCTTCGCTGCAGGGTGCGGCCATTGTCGCCGTGCGCATCGAAGGCGTGCAGCACGAATTCACCACCATCAAGGGCGTGCTTGAGGATGTCACCGAGGTCATCCTCAACCTCAAGCAGGTCCGCTTGGCCATGACGAGCGTTGAGCCCCAGAAGCTGGTGCTCGAGGCTAAGAAAAAAGGCCCTGTGACTGCCGCCAACATCAAAGAGAATCAGAACGTCCGCACCTTGAACCCTGAGCAGCATATTTGCACCCTCTCCGAGGACCGCGAGCTGCGCATGGAAATCGAAGTGCGTATGGGCAAGGGCTATGTGCCCAACGAAATGCATGAAGGTCTGGAAGACGAGATCGGCCTCATTGTCATGGACGCCAGCTTTTCGCCTGTGCGTAAAGTTGCCTACATGGTGGAGCAGGCTCGCGTCGGCCAGATGACCAACTACGACAAGCTTCTGCTTGAGGTCTGGACTGACGGCTCCCTGTCCCCCGAGGACGCGGTTGCCTACAGCGCCAAGATTTTGAAGGATCAGCTCTCCGTGTTCATCAACTTCGATGAGCAGTCCTCGGACAAGAAGAAGAGCGCTGACCTCGACATGGACCTCAATCCCAATCTGCTCAAGAGCATTGACGAGCTTGAGCTGTCTGTGCGCGCCACCAACTGCCTCAAGGCCGCCAATATCACATATGTTGGCGAGCTGGTGCAGCGCACCGAGGCGGCTATGCTCAAGACCAAGAACTTTGGCCGCAAGTCCCTGGATGAGATCCGTCGCGTTCTGGAGAGCATGGACCTGCGCTTTGGCATGACCGACGAGGTCGTCGAGAAAAAATTCCAGGAACTGCTCAAGAGGAAAGAAAGAAATGAGGCATAACAAGTCCGGGCGCAAGCTCAACCGCAATAGCTCTCACCGCAGCGCCATGTTCAAGAACATGGCCCGTGCCGTGTTCACCTACGAAACCATCCGCACCACCGAGGCCAAAGCCAAGGAACTGCGCGGTGTGGTGGACGGCCTCATCACTCTGGCCCTCAAGGACGACCTTCCGGCTCGCCGCCAGGCTTTCAAGGTCCTTGGCAACCACCAGCTGGTCAAGCACCTGTTTGATGAAGTCGGTCCCCGTTACGCTGGCGGCGTTGGCGGCTATACCCGCATCGTGAAGCTCTCCCAGCCCCGCATCGGCGACTGCGCCCCCATGGTCATCTTCGAGCTGACCAAGCTGGCTGAGAAGAAGGTCGAAGCGCCTGTTGCTGCTGCCCCAAAGGCCGAGGAAAAGGCTGCCGAATAGATTCCGGCGGTTTTTCCGCTGCAAGTTCGCGCTAGTGAAGTTGAAAAAAGGACGGTTCGCCGTCCTTTTTTTTTCTTGCGTTATAGGCAACACAAATGCTATCGCTCCCTGATATCGGAGGTGGTTAATGGATTTCCGAAAACTCGAAGCCTTTTGCAAGGTCTATGAACTGAAAAGCTTTTCCAAGGCCGGGCTTGAGCTGCAGCTCTCCCAGCCGACCATCAGCGCGCACGTGGCCAATCTTGAGGAAGAATTGGGCGTGCCGCTTTTCGACAGGCTTGGCCGCACCGTGCTCGCCACCCAGGCGGGCGAGGTGCTCTACCGCGGCGCCAAGCAGGTGTTTCAGCAGGTTGGCCGCATCAACTCCGAGATCGGACTTCTGCGTGACATGGTCGTCGGCGATTTGCTGCTTGGCGGCAGCACCATTCCGGCCAACTACATCCTTCCGGGGCTGCTCAAAACCTTCCTCGCGTTGTACCCTTCGCTGCGTGTGCATATGACCATCGGCGACACGGACTCCATCATCCGTCAGGTGGGGCAGGGCAGGCTCGAACTCGGCATCGTGGGCTCGCAGCCGGAACAGCAGGGCATCGTTTCCTACCCGCTGCAGCACGACGAACTCGTGCTCGTCGCTGCGCCTTGCCTGCGTGAGGGCCGCGCGGAACCCAAGAACCTGCGCGACCTGCGTGCCTGGCCCTGGATTCTGCGCGAGCGCGGCTCCGGCACGCGGCGCTTCATGGAAACGCTGCTCAAGGCTGCCGGCATCTCCATCGGCGACCTCAAGGTGAGCCTCTGGGCCGAGAGCACCGAGGCGGCCATCCAGTGCGTGCGCGCAGGCCTTGGCCTCAGCGTTGTGTCGCGGCTGGCTGCGCAGCATTACATCGACCGCGGCGAGCTGCAGTGTCTGGACATCATGTCCCAGCGGCTGGAGCGCTCCTTCTTCCTCATTCAGAGGCAGGGGCGCGAGCTTTTGCCCGCTGCTTCGCTCTTCATCGAACACGTGCGCAACTCCAGCAAGGAGTAACGCCGCGGACAGCCGCCCTACAGCGGCAAAAACGCGAGTTCTGGCGGGGCCGGGATCACTCCGGCCTCGGCCAGGCGCTCGTAGAACAAGCGCAGGCCCGCCAGCTCCTCCAGCCCAAGATCATACACAAGCCCTGCAAAGTACGAGCGCATCTCCTCCTCGCTCAGGATGCTGTCCCTGGCTGCCACGGCCGAGATGAGGCCCAGGTGCCCCTGCCCCCACTTCTTGGCCTCGATGAGCAGCCGGGCACCGGCCTTGACCTCCTCGCGCCTCGTGCAGGCCGCCTCGCGGCTGGCTATCCACAAGCCGAAGATGAAAGGCATGCCGGTCCATTGCCGCCAGGCCTCGCCCAGGTCCATGCGGTGCGGATAGTCCGGGTGCCTGCGCAGGTTGAGCGCCTCGTCGCCGATGCACAGGATGGCCGCAGGCCTTTCTCCGGCCTTCAAAAGCGCCGTGGCGTCGCCTGTGCGGTATTTGGGCGTCACCCCTATGTGCTGCTTGAGCAGCAGGTCCACCAAAGCGGCTGAGGTGTGCGTCTGCGCGCTCACCAGGATGGTCGCGCCATCCAGGTCCTCCGGTTTGGTGCGGCACAAGAGCAGCACGCTTTGCACCGGTCCGCGGCTGCCAATGGCCAGGTCGGGCAGGATGAGGTACTTTTCCGGGTGCCGCGCGTACTCGATGCACGAGCAGCCGGAGATGTCCAATTCACCGGCGTCCATGCGGTTGTTCAGCTCGGCGGGGGGGCCGGCGATGAGTTCGAAGTCGCCGTTCAGAATGCCCTGCTCCAGCGGGTAGTGCAGGGGCAGCACGTTGAGATAGCCGATGCGGCCTAGACGGATGGGGGGATTGGTGCTCATCAGGCCTGTTCCTCCGCGGCGCCTTGCGGCACCAGGGTGTAGTTCATGCGCCGCTGCCGTGGCGTGAAGCCAGCCGCGCGCACCAGCGTGTCGATTTCCTCACGCGAGAGCCTGAAGGTCACTCCGGCCGCGCGCACGACGTTCTCCTCGATCATGGTCGAACCGAAGTCGTTGCCGCCGAAGTACAGCGCAAGTTGCGCGATCTTCGGGCCCATGGTGACCCAGGACACCTGCACGTTGTCCACGTTGTCCAGCACCAGGCGCGAGAGCGCGAGCAGGCGCAGGTACTCCACGCTGGTCAGGGGCCGGGCGCTTATGGCCGTGTTGTCGGGCTGGAAGGTCCAGGGGATGAAGGCCGTGAAGCACCCCGCGCCTTTTTCGAGGGACCGGTCCTGGCTGGCGCGCACGTTGAAGAGATGCTCCAGTCGTTCGTCCTGCGTCTCCTCATGGCCGAACATCATGGTGGCTGTGGTGCGCAGGCCCTGGGCGTGGGCTTCTTCCATCACCGCCAGCCATTGCCCGGCCGGGCACTTGTTGGGCGAAACCTTGCGCCGCACGTTGTCCACCAGAATCTCCGCGCCGCCGCCAGGAATGGAGTCGAGCCCGGCCGCGTGCAAACGCGCGATGACCTGGGCCGTGGTGAGTCCGCTGATCTTGGCGAAGTGGACGATCTCCGGCGGGGAGAACGCATGCACGTGGATGGGGTAGTTGTCCTTGATGAAGGCCAGCATGTCCTCGTACCACGAGAGCGGCAGGTCCGGGTGGTGGCCGCCCTGCATGAGGATCTGCGTGCCGCCGAGGGCGAGGGTCTCCTCGATTTTTTTGCCGATCTCCTCAAAGCTGAGCACGAAGCAGTCCTTGTCGCCCGGGGCGCGGAAGTAGGCGCAGAAGCGGCAGGCGCAGACGCAGACGTTGCTGTAGTTGATGTTCCGGTCCACCACATAGGTGACCATGGGCTCTGGGTGCTTGCGCAGGCGCACCTTGTGCGCGGCGTGGCCCAGGGCGTGGAAGTCCGCGTAGCGGTAGAGGGCGCGGGCGGTGTCGAAGTCCAGCCGCGACCCCGCCGCTGCGGCGTCCAGCAGGCCGCTTAAGGTCGCGGGCGAGGGCGCGTCGGTCCAGGCCTTGGCCTCGGCCTTGGGGGGCTCAATGGGATTGTAGTGCGCGTCGCGCTCCACAGGGGTGAGGCCCATGCCCCGGATCATGGATTCGAGCTGGCTCTTGGTCTGCCCCTGGGCGCTGGTGGCCCCGGCCATGTGGCCGATCTTCTCCTCCACCACGGTGCCGTCCAGGTCGTCGGCCCCGAAGAATAGCGCGGCCTGCGCCTGCTTCACCGTCAGCATGACCCAGTAGGACTTGATGTGCTCGATGTTGTCGAGCATCAGGCGGCTCACCGCGATGGTCTTGAGCTCGTCCACGCCGGTGAGCGGCTGCTCCACCTTGATGGCGCTGTTCTCGGTCTGGAACGAGAGCGGCACGAAGCAGGAGAAGCCCGCGGCCCCCATCTGCAGGGATTGGTCCTGCCGCTTGCGCAGCATGTCCAGATGGTTCAGCCGGTCATCAATGCTTTCCAGGTGGCCGAAGAGCATGGTGCAGTTGGTGATGAGCCCCAGTTCGTGGGCCTCGCCGTGGATGCGCAGCCACTCCTCGGCCGTGGACTTCTTGGGGCAGATGCGGCGGCGCACCTTGGGCTCGAAGATTTCGGCCCCGCCACCGGGCATCATGGCCAGACCGGCGTTTTTGAGGGTTTGCAGCACCTCGCGCGTGCTTATGCCCTCCAGCGCGGCAAAGTGGGCGATCTCCACCGCGGTGAAGCATTTAAGGGTGGCTTGCGGCAGGGCGCGCTGCACGCTTTGCAGCAGCTCCACAAAGAATGACAGGCGCAGATCCGGGTGGCAGCCGCCCACGATGTGCACCTCGCGCGGGGGCAGGGGCGCGTTTTTGAGCCGCTCCACGGCGTCGTTGATGCTGAGCTCGAAGCCGCCTTCCTCGCCCTTGTTGCGGTGGTAGGCGCAGAAGGCGCAGCCGTTGATGCAGACGTTGGTGTAGTTGATGTGCCGGTTCACCACGTAGAAGGTCTTGTCGCCGTGCAGCTGGGTGCGCCGCAAGTGCGCCAGGGCGCCCACGGCGGTGACGTCCGGGCAGGCGTAAAGCTTGCGCCCGTCCTCGATGCTCAGCCGCGCGCCGGCCTCCACCTTGCGGGCTATCTCCAGCAGGCCCAGGTCGGCGTAGCGCTTTTCATCAATCTTGGTTGCGGGCATGGTCGTCTCCTTTGTGGGCCGCGGCGGCAAGGCCCCGGCACATGAGATCAGCCAGGGCGGTGAGGCCGCGCTGGCGGGTTGGTTCGTCATCCGAGGCGAGGCCAAAGCCCGCGTCCAAAAGTGCGGAGTCCTGGGCCGTCAGCGCCCGGTCGAGCACGGCCTCCATGAGAAACGCCGCGGCCAGCGGGTCCACGTCCGGCCGCACCTCGCCGCGTTTTTGGCCGCCCTCGATGAGTTCGCGGAAGTACGTCAAGGCTTCCTCGCGCACCTTTAAGAGCAGCGTCTCGCGCAGGGGAAAGTCGTCCTGCGTGGTCATGCGCCGGTACACGCGCCAGATGAGCGGATGCGAGCGGGCAAAGGCCGCGCCCGCCACAAAGACCCGGCGCAGGCGCTCCGGAAAGGGCTCGGCGCTGTCCGCGTCGCGGATGGCCTTGAGCGGGGCCTTGATTTCGTCGAGGGCGCGGGCGAACAGGTGTTGGAACAGGCCTTCCTTGCTGCCGAAGTATTGGAACAACGAGCCTTTGGCGATGCCCAGGCGCCCCACGATGCGGTTGACGCTGGCCTGATGGTAGCTGTTGTCCGCGAATTCGCGCAGGGACTCGTCCAGCACGCGGGTCTGCTTTTGCGGGTCCAGATTGTCGAAGGTGGAGCGGGGGCTGTCCATCGGGCTTGCCTCTCCGGCCTCGGCCGGGTACTCTGCCCGGAGAAATGACCGGGTGGTCATTCCTATGCCGCAGCCCTTTGTGTGTCAACCGCCCGGCCCAGACGAGCAACACAAAAGTCCGGAGGACTTCCATGCGCCCATCCACGCGCCCTTCCGAGCGCCCATCCATTCGTCTTTCCCTGGCCTATTCCCCCTGCCCGAACGACACGTTCATCTTCCACGCCCTGGCCAGCGGTCTGGTGCGCGTGCCGGGCGCGGAGCTCTGCATCACCCTGGCCGATGTGGAGCGCTTGAACGAGAGCGCGGCCGCGCACGCGCCGGACATCTGCAAGGTCTCCGTGGCCGCGGCTGGCGCCGTGCTGGACGAATACCACCTGTTGCGGGCGGGCGGCGCCCTGGGACGCGGCGTGGGGCCGGTGCTCGTGACGCGCGACGCCACACGCCTGGAGGACCTGGACGGCAAGCCCGTGGCCATTCCCGGCCGCCGCACCACGGCCGCGCTTATCTTCGGGCTGCTGTGCCGCGAACGCGGCATTGCCCCAAAAATCGTGGAGCTGGCGTACGACGAAGTGATGCCCGCCGTGACAAGCGGCCAGTGCGCCGCGGGCGTGGTCATCCACGAGGGCCGCTTCACCTTTGCCGAGCACGGGCTCTCCCGCCTGCTGGACCTTGGCGCGTGGTGGGAGCAGGACCGGGGCCTGCCCATTCCCCTGGGCTGCATTGTCATGCGCCGGTCGCTTGGGCTCGACCTTGCCCGCACCGTCACCACGGCCATCCGCGAGAGCCTGGCCCATGCGCGGCTGCATCCGGAGGCCAGCGCCCAGTATATCCGCGAGCACGCCCAGGAGATGGACCCCGGCGTCATCGCCCGGCACATCGCCACCTTCGTCACCGAGGCGAGCCACGACATCGGCCCCGAGGGCGAAGCCGCCACCCTGGCCCTGCTGGCCGAGGCGCGCCGGGCCGAGGGGCTTTTGGAACTCCCGGCGGACGCGTTCGCCTAGGGCAGGGGGAAAGTGTCGTTTTGAGGGACGTGACATCGTCCCTCCTTGCTCTTTCATCCTCTGCCGCTGCGTTCAAAGCCTCGCTCCGGGGCTTTTGGGTCATGTGCCGTTTTCCGTGGCGAGCACGGTTTTCGTGCGGGCAGAAGCCTCCGCGAGGGGGGAGCGGCCCTGGCGGAAGTTCAATAAAACTGATAGGACCGGGCGGAACAGAACAGCCTCATGGCGCACGGCGTGCGTTGGCGTTCACTGCCGACAAGGCGGTGCGACGGACGCCGCACAGGGAGGGATGATGCTCAGGTTGAAACGGATTCTTGGGGTGCTTCTGGGGTGCGCGATTCTGCTGGCTGCTGCCGCGCAGCCCCTGCTCGCCGAGGGGCGCAAAGCGCATAGCGCCCAGCCCAAGGTGTACAGGGTCGCCATTCTGGAGGCCGGGACCAATTGGGTGCACGACAAGATGCTCACGGCTCTGCAAAACGCCCTTGCCGAAAAAGGCTGGGGCGACAAGGTCGTGTTCCCCAAGGATGCGCGCGCCATCGGCTCCTGGTCGACAATGGGCAAGGCCGGAACGCGCAGCAAGGCCATCGAGCTGATGCAGCGCAAGGATGTCGACCTCATCATCGGCATGGGAACCGGAGCTGCCCAGGCTCTGCTTGCCTGCAATAACGGCCACACCCCGGTCGTCGCCATGACGCTTTCCGATCCCATTGGGGCCGGCGTGGTGAAAAGCGCCGAGGACTCCGGCGTGGACAACCTCACCACCTGCGTCGTGCCTGACCAGTGGCTGACCATGCTGCGCCTGTTCCACACCGTTGTCGGTTTCAAGAAGCTTGGCGTGCTGTATGAGGACACTGCGGCGGGCCGCACCTACACAAATCTTGAGGACGCCCGCGATGTGGTCCGCGAAAAAGGCGCGCGCCTGATCGAGTACCCGCATTTGCAAACCGGAGCAAGCGTGCGCGCGTGCAAGGACGGGCTGGAGTGGCTGGTGAATAGCGGCGTCGATGCCGTGTACCTGCCCGACATTCCGTGCTTCGACTGGACCGTTGGCGATCCGCGCCCGTTGCTCGACTATCTGCGGGAGCACAAGATCGCCACGTTCTCCCGCACGGGCACTCCCCTGGTGCAGCTTGGCGCGCTCATGGGAACGTGCGACTTTGAGTTGAAGCCCTTGGGCAAGTTCCACGCCTCGCAACTCATCAAAATCTTCCAGGGCACGCAGCCCCGCAAGCTCAAGATGACCATGCCCAACGCCATGGGCCTCTCCCTCAATCTCAAGACGGCCCGCATGATGGGGCACGACCTGAACCCGGACGTGCTTGTGAGCGCGGACGTCATCGTCTCCCGCGATCTCAGCCTGGACACCGTGCGCAAGGGCCGCTAACCGCACAAAAGGGCTAACGGCCCGCATGGTGCGGACAACAGGGCTAATGGCCCGCAAGGCGGAGCTTTCTAAGCCGAGGCTTCGGCGATGGTGAGGTCACGCCGCGCGGCGGGGCGGATTACTGCCGCTGCACAGCGCATTTGCCGGGGCCCGCGACAACGAGCAGCAGCAGCCCGAACACCGGCGTGAGCAGAAGGCTGGCGAAGAAGAATCCCCAGAACCCGAGCTTTTTCCGGCGTCCGAGGAATCCTATGACGAGGCTGCAAAGGGCGATGATGAGGATGAGCGTCAGGTTCATTGCGCCTCCTGCTCCTGCTGGTTCTCGATGGCGTCCGCGCCCCCGGCTTTTTCCTTCACGAGCGGGTTGAACTTGCGGACCGCGTTCTGAATGTCCTCGTAGCGGGACTTGAAGGTCTGCCAGTCGGGCGTGTTCGTCGTGCTGTGGGAAAGGGCCTTTGTGCGGTCATGGCTCGAAAAGGTCTTGAGGTCTTCCTGCTGGGCGCGGCTTTGCTTGCCTTGCCCCTTGGAATTGTCCGAGTCCATGTTCAAAATCACCGGCAGGCCGTCGCGGCCGCCCATGATGACGAACTTGGAGTTGGACGAGGCGGCCAGAGCCTTGGTGGCCTCAATGCCGGCCCAACGCAGGTAGGCGTCGGTCATGCCGCCGTTGACGATGTTCTGGAACATCCGGATGCTTTCGGCGCGGATGTAGTTTTCCTTCATCTGCTCGCCGGCCTTGAGCAGCACATACTTGTAGCGCAAGTATTCCTGCTCCGCTGAAAATTTGAGGTCGATGGCCTGGTTCACCTGGTCCGGCAGTGACATGCCCCGCACCACGATGCTGTCGATGATGACGGGCTTTCTGGCCATTTGCTCCACGGCCTGTACCATGAGCTCGTCCTGCAGCTTGAGCGGCGCGGTGGTGTAGAGGTCCTCCGGCCAGTAGCTGCCGACCGTGTTGCGGATGGCGGAGGACACGATGGGCCTGATGAGGATGTCTTTGTAGTCGGGGCCGATGTCCTGGTGCAGTTCGGCCAAGCGCGCGGCGATGGGTGAAAAGTAGACCGAGACCTTCATTTCCACGGAAAGCCCGCCGCGGCTGAGCACGGGAATGTCGATGTCGTCGTGCTGCAGGCGCGTGTCGTAGTTGTACATGGTGTCCCAGGGAAAGAGCAGGTGCAGTCCCTCGTGGTAGGTCTTATCCATCACAGTGCCGCCGAAAAGCGGCGAGTACTTCACGCCAATCTGCCCGGACTGGATGGTGATGACCATGTACGGCCACAGAAGAACGATGAGGATCGCCAGCCCCAGCACATAGGCGATGAGTCCGGTGCGCCTTTGGGCGAACCATTCTCTCATGCGGCTGCGTATGGCGCCTGCCGGCTTCGGCTCAGTCCCGGGTGACATTTTCAGGCGAACCTCTCCAGTATTTATCCAACGTCCTGTCGATGCACCGGCGTTCGTAATCGATGCAATAGTCCTGCGAGCTCATCTCGCCGATGCACATGTTGTACATGATGGGGCAGTACTGCACCTCTCGAACGAACAGGCCCATCTCCGGAATGGATTTGATGTTCTTCCGCGCGGCGTGGATGATCGCCTCGACGTAGGTGATGTTGCATGGCTTCTTGCGTTCAAGCGGGGTGGTCACCTGTTCGTAGCATTGCACCCTGGCGCGTATGACCTTGCGGAAGTCCTCGGCGCCGATGCGGGACGGCTTGATCTTGCCGACCAGTGCGTAGCTTTCCAACGCCGCGTCGATGTGGGGCGTCGGCGAGGACTTGCGCAACGCGGGCCACGCCCACGCGTCGCTTGCGCCCGCTGCAATGGCCAGGCCGAGACAGAGCATCAGCGCGCGCCATAACACGACCGCGCCGCCATGCGTCAGCACTCGATCGTGAAAAAAACGGCGGAACAATGCATCTCCCCGGAATGGCGCGCTGGGCTGCTAGTTCGCGCTTGGCGCCGCAGCCGTGTCCTGCGTCGTCCCGGTGGCGGCGTCTTTCGCCTCGGGCGACTTTTTGCGCAAATTCTTCACGTATTCCTTGCCGTCGTTGTAATGCGCGCGGAAGCTGTCCTTGAGCTTTGCCGCGTCCATGTTCAACAGGGTGCCCCCAGAGGCGAAGTGGCGGCTGAACACGCGGCCGACCGCGTAGGTGGAGGCTCCGCCCATGATGCACATGGTGGCGGCGCCCGCCGTCATTCCGATAAGCGGAATGGCCTTGAGCAGACTGAAGGCGGCAGGCCCCAGAGCCACGGGCAAGGCGCTGCCCAGAAGCGAGCCGATGAGGTTCTTGGCTTTGTCCTTGCTGAAGGAGACGTCGTATTTCTTCGCCAGGGCGTTCACCATTTCGACCTGAATGCCGAACAGGCCGACCAGGTCCAGGACGGCAACGGGGGCCAGTCCCAGCGCCATGGCTCCATAGACGCGTTTGCGGATGAGCATGTCGATCTCGTCTTGGGAAACGAGCGGAGCTTCCTGCTCAAGCGCCTCGGTGTTGACATTCAGCGTGGTCTCAGGGGATTCCTCAGTGGCGTTCACGGTGCCTCCTCAGTGGGTTGCGAGCGGCGGTGTCTGCGGTGAATAAATGTCTGTTAATAAGCACGTTAAGTCTATGCGTTACGTCCTTACGCACAATGCGTCAAGAAGTAAGTCGCCGCTGATGTGTCCCTGCGGTGTGGCGCTTCCGGAAGAGTCCCGGTCCTGATTCCCGCGTTGCGCAACGCCGTCTGCAAGGACATCGTCCCGAAGCTGCTGTTGGCCGGCAACGGGTCAGCTGGCTGTCTGCGCGGACCCGGCCGGGCCGAAGGTGCCGTCGGCCATGTGGATGACCCTGTCTGCGCAGGAGAAGTATCTGTCGTCGTGGGAAACGGCGAGGATCGTCTTGCCCTGGTCGCGCAGCAGGGGAAGCATTTCCTCGTAAAAATGGCGCCGGAATTCGGGGTCGAAGTCCGCGGCGACCTCGTCGAACAGGCAGACGTCCCTGTCTTCGAGCAGGGCGCAGACCAGGGCCAGGCGCTTGCGCTGCCCGGCCGAGAGGTTCCGGGTGGAAAAGGAGCCGTCCTCCGTAATGCCCACTTTGCCCTGAAGCCGCATCTGGTTCAGCAGCTCCTGCACACGCTGCGGCCCGCTGCGCAGGCCGAGGGCATGTTGGAACAGGTGGAAATCCGCCGGGACGACGGAAAACATGTTGCGGTACGCCTCCAGGCCGAACTCGCCCAGGGGGGCGCCGTTGACGGCGATTTCGCCTGCTTCCGGCGCATACAGGCCGCAGAGCACACGCATGAAGGTGGTCTTTCCCGAGCCGTTGCCGCCGCACAGGAACACGATCTCGCCGCGCTTGAGGTCGAATTCCGGTATGTCCACGGCAAAGAGCGGGGCGCCGGATTCTTCGCGGTATTCGAAGCGCACGCCGCGCAGACGCAGACTTTCGAAAGCAACCGCCGGCAGTTCCGGCCCCTCCCACAGGGTGGCCACATGGCCGCTCTCGCAGGGCTCGACACCCTCATCCAGCTCCTGCTCCAGGGCGTCCAGCTCGCCGAGGTTCATCTCCACCTTGCTCAGCATGGGCACAAAGCCCACCAGGCTCATCATGGGGCTTAGGCAGAACATGACCAGCACCAAGATGGTGGTGACGGACTTTGAATCCACCGACAAAAGCCGCGGCATGAGGAACAGGATGAGCCCGAGAATGAGCAGGTGGAACACAGCGAAAAATGATATTCCCAGGGCGTGCCGCTGCTCCGTGGCGTCACGCGCTGCGGAGGCTCTTGCCAGCCCCGGCAGCAGCCAACGCTGAAACAGGTCCACTGTCTTGCCCAGGTGCAGCTTCAGGTGCTGGAAGCCCTCTTGCAGATCGCGCAGGTTCGAGGCGAACTCCATCTCCGCCTGCCGGGCCGGCAGAATGAGGCTGTTGACGCTGCGCACGATCCAAAGGAAGGTGCCGAGCCCGGCGGCCATGACAAGCAGAACCCCGCAGGTTCCGGCGAAGGACGTGGTGAACATGCGGCCCACGGCCACCACCATCATCACCGAATTGGCCGCCGCGGCCATGAGCATGCGCGCGGCTTCGACCACCATCTCTTGCGCGTCGAGCAGCAGGGCCTGGGTGCGCTCGGTGCGCATCCGGCCGAAGCGCTCCATGGGGATGCCGCGGAGTTTGGCGGCCAGGCGGATGCGCTTTTCCATGACGCCGCGCAGGGCCAGCAGGGCGGCCTTGCCCGTGATGTAGTGGAAGAGGCGGTAGAAGGCATAGAGGCACAGCACGAAGAGCAGGAACGTGCGGAACGAAACGCCGTCGCCAGAGAGCTCGTCTATGCCGGAGAGAACGCTGAATACCGTGAGCCCCTGGGCGACACCGGCCCCCAGGCAGGCGAGCATGAGCTTTCTGCCCTCTGGCCCGGCCTGTTGGCGCAGCAGCGTGATGAAGCGGGAATCCTGCAAGTTCATGCCGTGTCCTAGGAAGGTTTCGGGGCGGTTGGCCATGTTCCGATCGCCGGGCGGCAACGGCCGGGCCGGCGGAAAAAAGCCCGCAACATGGCGAATCCATGCAACTTAGGCGAATAGCCACCTGGGGTCAATGCAGCGCATCACTTGTGCGCGGCGCGCTCGTTGCGCAACGCGTTCAGAATGTCCGCCCCGAGGTGGATGATGCGGGAGACGGCCTTCTCGTTGTTGACGCTGATGGCCACGGCGATTTTCGTCTGGCGGTCAAAGAAATACACGGTCCCGAAGCCGGGAAAAGATCCAAGCTTGCCCACCAGCGTGGTTTTTGGGGCATCGAACGCGAACAGCTCACAGCCATCGAGCTGGCTGACGCTGACGCCCCTCTTCGCGTTGCCCGCAGGGGCTTTCCAGCCGCCCGGCAGCACAAGGGGCTCAAGCTCCGCTGTCTCAAGAACGTTCTTTTGCAGCACGCGGTCCAGGTTGACCAGCCGCACCACATCGCTGGGCGAGGCCTCCAGGTTTCCCGTCCCCTTGGCCACGGCCAGGCTGGCCATAATGGGCAGGATGAAGCCCCTCTCCGCCGCGTTGGTGTACCCGCAGGAAAGCTGGGGCACCACGGCTTGGTCGTTGCCCGTCAGCAGAGACGTCATTTTCAGCTTTTCCGTAAACGTGGTCCGCACCTGCGTTTCGTAGCTTTGGCCGGAAAGCCTCTCGCAGATGATGGCCAGCATGAGGAAGCCGGTGTTGGAGTAGGCCTGCTGCGTGCCGGGGCGGAATTGCAGGGGCTGCTCTCCGGCCATGGCGATGAGGACTTCCGGGTTCCAGCTCTTGGCCATGTTGTCGCGCACGGCGGCGAGGCTCAGCATGTCCACTATGCCGGAGCTGTGCTCCAGCAGGTTGCGGAGAGTGATTGTCCCGCCATTGGGGAATCCGGGGAAGAACCGCGCGATGGGCGTGTCGTAGGCGATCTTGCCGTCCTCGATATAGCGGTGAATGAGCGCGGCGGTGAACACCTTGGTCACCGAGCCGATTTTGAACCGGGATTCGGCGGTCATGGGCGTGGCGTTCTCGAGGCACGCCGTGCCGAAAGCTGCCGTCACGGGTTCGTCGCCGCCCTTTTGCAGCACGGCGATGGACAGGCCGGGAACACCGGGATCGGCCGCGGCCTTGCCGCCCAGCTCCGCAATGATCTGGCGCGCCCTGACCGCGTCAAAGCGGGCTTGGGCGGCTTCCGGCGTCAGGCACACAGACAGTGCGAACACAAGGAAAATGATCGAGCGCAGGCGGTTACTCATTTTCCAGGTACTCCTGTATGTGCTTTGCGACATTGCGGGCAAGGCCCGGAGAAAGCATACCCTGGTGCGTTCCTTCTGTCCAACTGAGGGTGATGTTGTCCTGCTGGAGAAACCGGCTCCAGCCTTGGTAGTCGTCGTCGGGGATGATCTGCGGGTTGCTCGCGAAGTCGAGCGCCCGCACCAGCAGAATCCTCAAGTCGGAAGGGGTGGGGTGGTCGTAGCGCGCCGCGGCGATGGCGTTGCCGCGATACGTCCGCAGCAGGCTGTCCATTTGCGCGGGGGTGAACCCGGAGGGCAGCATCTCGGCGCGCTCGCCGCACTGGATGAGATACGTCAGCTTCTGCGCGCGCGGCAGCGCCGACAGCGTCTTCTCCTCAAAGGTATCGCCCAAAATGCTCTTGAGCAGGCCGACTTCATCCTGGGCCGCCATCTGCTTGGCCTTGCTGTTGTCAGCGACGGAATCCAGAATCAGCACGCCGCCCGGCCGCTTGCCCATGGCCGCGTAGCGGCAGGCGGCCTCGTAGGCCAGCAGCCCGCCGAAGCTCCATCCGCCGAAGACCACGTCCTCGGTCGTGACCTTGAGGATCTCTCCCAGATAATACTCGGCCAGGTCCTCAACCCGGTTGAGTTCGGTGTTGAGCGCCGTGCGCTCCGGCTGGAAGCCCGCCGCCTCCACCGCATACACCGTGCAGGAATGGGAGAGCATCTGGGCCAGCTGGCTGTAGCAGAACACGCTGCCGCCCACGGGGTGGAACAAAAAAACGGTGCGGCCCCTTTCGCAATGGCACAGCCTGATCACCGGACCTGCCTGCGCGTTCTTCTTTCCCGCGAGCAGCCCGGCCAGCCCGGCAATGCTTGGGTGCGCGAACAGCTCGGTCACGGCGATGTGCGCCCCGAGCTGCTTTTCGATCATGGCGGCGAGGCGGATGGCCATGATGCTGTTGCCGCCCAGGTTGAAGAAGCTGGCATCGGCGTCCTGGGCCTCGAACCCGAGCAGGCGCTTCCACATTCCGGCCAGCTGCTGCTCAAGGGGGCCCGCCGGCTTGCGGCCCCCGGTGGCCCGCTTGTCGGCCAGGGGGGAAGGCAGCGCCTTCTTGTCCACCTTTCTGTTGATGGAGAAGGGCAGCTCCACCATGGGCACGTAATAGGCGGGCACGCAGTACGAGGGCAGCAGCTGCTCAAGGTAGCTGCGCAGCGAGCCCGCTTCGACCTTGCCGACCACGTATGCCGCCAGGCTCTTGCCTTCCTCCGCGCGGAAGGTGTCCGCGACGACGACCACCTGCCGCACCCCGGGAAATCCCGCGATGGCGTTCTCCACCTCGCCCAGCTCCACGCGGTTGCCGCGGATCTTGACCTGCTGGTCCTCGCGGCCGGAGTAGAACAGCAGGCCGTCTTGCGCGTGGCCGTAGTCGCCGGTCCTGTAGCAGGGCCGCCCGTCCGCCTCGGCGAAGGTTCCGGGGCTTTCTCCGTTGAGGTACCCGCGCGAGACTCCGTTGCCGGAAATCCACAGCTCGCCGGTGGCGCCGTCCGGCAGCGCTTCGCCGTTTTTGCCGCGGATGGTGACAACGGCGCCTTCAAGGGGGGCGCCAATGGGATAGGCGGAGAATGCGGCGTGGTTGCCGTCATCGATGCGGAACGCGCTGGTGTCCACCGTGCATTCCGTGGGGCCGTACACGTTGAACAGCACCACCTGTCCGTTGCCGGGAATGGAGTAAAACTTGCGAATGGTGTCGGGGCGCAGCACCTCGCCCGCCAGCAGGATCCGCGCGACGGGCAGCGTGAGCCTGCGCTCGAACAAATGGTCCACCAGCACGTTGAAAAACGCCGGCGTCATGTCGCACAGGTCTATGGCGTGCCTGCGCACGCTTTCGCAGAACTGCTCCGGGCTCTTGCGGGCCGCGTCGGACATGATGTGCAGGGGCTTGCCGCAAAACAGCGACACGGCGATCTGCTGTACGGAGGCGTCGAAGGAGAGGGGCGCCACCAGGGCCACACTTTGGCAGCCATCGGAAAAAGCGCGCAGCGCGCGGATGATGTGCAGCAGGTTGCGGTGCTCGACCACGACTCCCTTGGGCATTCCCGTGGAGCCGCTGGTATAGACGATATACGCGGCTTGCCGAGGTTCGCACGCGGGCAGGGCCCCCTTGGGCAGCGCCCGCGCGTCGGCGATGCCGAAGCGGGTTTGCACCCCGGGCGTTGCGGGGCGCCGGGCTTTGCGTATCTCCACATTGAAGCAATAGCGGGAGAGCTCCTGGTTCTCCAGACCAGGGCGTGAGACGGAGACCTCAACAGGAAGGCCGCACTCCGCCGCCCATTCCGCAAAGAACCGCTCGGGAACGAACAGCTCCGCGCCGGCATCCAGGCGGAGCAGCCCTCCGTTTTCGCCGGTGCGCCGCGCATGTTCTTTGAGCGCCGCGCGGAAGTCGTCCTTCCGGTCAAGATCGCGCACGGCGCCGACAAAGAGGACCCCGTCGTCCGCAAGCAGTCGCACGGCATGGTTCAGCACGCGCCGCAGGTAGTTGTACCCTGGAAAATTTTCCACCACGCCGTTCAGGTTGATGAGGTCGTACTGCTCCCCGGCGAGGAAGCAGATGTCCACGGCCTCCATTTGGTGCAGCTTGGGCGTGGAGGGCGAGGGCAGGCGCTCCACGCGGTCCAGCTCGTTGCGCGCCAGGTCCACCGCCGCGTATAGCTCCGCCGTTTTGGCCAGGGCTCTGGCGACTGCGCCGGAGCCGCTCCCGATGTCGAGCACACGCCTGCGCGGACGCTCCGCGAGCCGCGTGGTGGCGAGGATGTCCGCCGCCATGGCCTCAAGGGCGTCCTGGGGCAGCGGCTTCTCGTCGAACCAGCTTTGCCAGCCCCGGTCGCTGCCCGCCTCGGCCACGCGCTCCCAGTAAGCCGTGCTCGCAAGCGCGGAGCCCTTTTCCAGAAAGCCGCCGCAGTCCGGCGCGTCGATGCACAGGATGTGGCCGATGCCCGGGTTTCTGTAGCGGAAGTATTCGGCTTCGCGCAGGCATTGGCGGTCCGTGATGATCAGCTTGACGGGCTGCAGCATGATCTCCTGCCGGGTCAGGGCAAGTTCCCGCTCCACCGGCAGGTAGACCGCGCCGGCCCGAAGCACGCCAAAGGCCGCCGCGACGTATGCCGCGCCTCTTTTGCACAAAACGCCCACCGCCGCCTGGCCGCCGTAGCCCCGCGACAGGATGAAGTTCGCCACGGCCGCGGAGAACTCTGCCAGCTCGCCGAAGGTCAGCGCCACGCCGTCGTCGCTCAGGGCCACAGCGTCCGGACGATGCCCGACGGCTTCGCGGAACATCTCCTCCAGCGTGGCAGCGTCCCGGCAGGCTGCCGCAGCCGGGACCTGCGCCACGCCGGGGGCGTCAATGGCGAAGTCGGACAGTTTCATCAGTCGCTCCCCTTGGATATTCCATGCAGGAATGTTCCGTAATATCCCAGCCAGCTTCCGGCCGCATCGGCGGAAAGGGCCCGTGTGTCGTGATCCAGGCGCACGCTCATGCCGCTTCCGTGATCCTCGACGCGGCACGCGAGGTCGTGCGCCGCGTCGAGCCGCACCTCGGCCGAAGCAGGCGCCGCGCCCGCGTCAGTGAAGGAGAACGCCGCGCGCAGCAGCGGTCCGCCGGTCGAGGCGTCCTCGGCCTGCGCTTCCGGTCCGGTCTGCGCTCCTTGCTTGGCTTGCTCCAGACTCTCGCTGGTCAGGCGCAGCAGGTCGTCGAACTCGGTGTCGTCGGTGACCGCGAAACGGACCGGACCAGCTGGGACAACGTCCACCGCGAAATCCCGCCGCGAGGTGACGCGGCTGAACAGCGCCGCGAAGGTCGCAAGCAGCACCGAGGCCGTGCTCACGCCCTTGCGCGCGGCCACCCGCCGGATGTCCTCGGCCAGCCCGGCGCCGAGTTCGCGCCGCACCGAGCCGACGGCGCGCCGCGCCGGGGGCGAATACGTGAAGGGCACCGGCTCCTCCGCGCCGCCCGTGGTCATAAGCTCCAGAATGCGCGTGAAATCCTCGGCCATATGGACGACGTTGGCATGGCTGAACAGGTCCGCGTAGTATTCCAGCGCGAAGCTTATGCTCTCGCCCGTATCGCTGGCGAAGATGGAGAGGTCCGTCTTGCTGGCGTGCTTGTCGAAGTGCAGCGGCTCGAAGAGCTGCGGCTCGCCCGAGGCGAACTCGAAGTTCATGTAGGAGAGGATGACCTCGGACAGCGGCGATCTGTCCAGGCACGCCGGCGGCTGCAGATCAGCGAGCAGGTTGTTCAGGATGTACCCGCGGTGGCGCAGCGCCTCGTTGCTGGCTTTTTGGGTGTCCTTCAGCAGAGCGCCCAGGGGCGTGCCGATTTTTGCTTCAAGGCGCAGGGGCAGCAGCGAGGCCAGCATGCCCGCCGTGTTCAGGTGCTCGTCGCGGCTGTCCACGGAAATGGCGATGACGAGATCGTCCTGCCCGGTGTAGGCGTGGGCCAGCAGGCTCCAGGCCGTAAGCGCGATGTGGTAGTTGGTCACGCCTTCGCGCCGGGCCAGGCGCTTCATGCCCGCCACCAGCTGCGCCGGGAGTTCGAATTCGTGCATGCCGCCGCGGCTGGTGTGCGCCAGCGGCCGCACATGGTCCGAGGGCAGGTCGAGCTTCGGCAGGTCGCCCTTGAAGAGAGCCAGCCAATACTCCTTGTCTTCCGCGTTGGGCCGCGTGAACTGACGCCAGGCGAAATCCTTCTGCTGGGCGCCGACGGGATCAAGGGGCAGCCCGTGGTAGAGCCGGTAAAGCTCGGCGTTGAGCAGGGAGATTGTCCTGCCGTCCGCAAGGGCGTGGTGGACGTCGTAGAACAGGATGTTTTCGCCTGCGTCCGTCACCAGCAGCCGGACACGGAACCCGGTCTCCCGCTTCAGGTCGAAGGGGGTGATGAAGGACTCCTTGCGCGAAAGGTCCGCGATGCGCGACTCCTCCAGCCGGAATCCCGCGAACGGGTGGATGATCATGTTCGGGTGCGGCGCGTCGAAGTCGCAGAACGTTGTCCGCAGCACCTCGTGGCGCTGCACCAGAACGCCTATGGCCTCCTCCAGCCGCTTCTTGTCCAGGTCGCGCGGCAGCTTCAGGAAGGCCGGAAGGTTGAAGCCGAGGTGCCCTTCGCCCAGCATGTCGGCATAGAGGATGGACAGCTGCTCGCGGCCGACAGGGTACTTGTCCCGCACCGGGGCCGGCTCCAAGTCCGGACGCGCGGGCGCGTCCTTTTCGCGATCGGCGAGCACCCGGTCCATGAAGCCGCCCAGCGTGTCGCTCTCCAGCAGGTCCATGACGCTCGCCTTGACGCCCAGGGTCTGGTCGATGCGGCTGACGATGCGGGTTCCGGCGATGGAGTCGCCGCCCAGCTCAAAGAAATCGTCGTCGCGGGTCAGCGCCGTTTCGTAGCCCAGACAGTCCCTGAATATTTCCAGCAATTCCGTTTCGATTGATTCCATTGGCGCGCCCTGCCTTGGCCTGCTTGGCGCGGGGGGGGCGGGGGGCGCAGCTGGCCGTCGCGGCGCGAGATCCTCGCCGGGCATGGCGACCACGGCCAGTTCGCTTCCGCTGGCAAGGGCCGCCGCAAGCACGCCTATGGCCTGCTCCGGGGCCAGGGGGAACTCGCCCTTGTCGGCCTGGCGGCGCGCGGCCATGCCCACGCCCGACCAGGTGTTCCAGCAGAGGGCGGTGGCGGGCAGCCCGAGCCCCCGGCGATACTGCGCGAAGGCGTTCAAAAAGGCGTTGGCCGCAGTGTAGTCGCACTGGCCCGGAGCTCCCGTCAGCGACGTTCTGGACGACGCCAGCACGAAGAACCGCAGACCGTCGCCGCGGGTCGCCTCGTGCAGGTTCCAGGTTCCGGCCACCTTGGGCGCCAGCACCGCCTCATAGGATTCCCGGCTCTTGGTCAGCAGATAGCCGTCGCCCTCCACTCCGGCGGCGTGGATGACGCCCTGGATGGGGCCGATCTCCCGGCGGATGGTCTCCAAGGTCCGGGCCACCTGCGCGGCGTCGGCGACGTCGCAGCGGTAGCAGGCAAAGGGAATGTCCGGGGGCGTGTCCGCCCTGCGGTGCAGCAGCGCCACGCGCACTCCGGTTGCGGCGGTAAGCTGCCGCGCCAGCGTGAGCCCCATGCCGCCAAGCCCGCCGGTTATAACGACGCATCCGTCCGGCTGGATCGCGGCGGCGGCGGTGACCGGGGCCGGCAGCGCGGCAAGCCGCCGCACGCGGACGCCTCCGTCCGCGCCGATGACGTATGGCCCGTCGATGCGGCCCAGGGTCTCCATGAACGCGCGCATGACCTCGGGGCCATGCGAGGCCAGCTCCGCGTAAGCGCAGGAGATGAGCGGCTCCTCCTGCGGCAGGCACAAGAGCGGCCCAAGCAGCAGGGCGTGTTCGGGCGTGGGTGCGTCTCCCAGCAGTGCCCCGTGGCCCACGGCGGTTATGCGCAGAGGGCGCCGCAGCCGGGCCCGGCAGAGTTCCTGAAGCAGGCTGGAGAACGCCCAGGCGGAATCCTCGGGCGCGGGCAGGTAAATGATGTGCCGGATGTCGCTGCGCAGGATCTCTTGGGCGAGGGCCTGCCGCTGCTCCGGCAGGGGCGGAAGCTCCCGCCGCAGGCTGGCGCGGGCCGCGAGTGCTTCGCCGGGCCCCTCGCCGCCACGGCCCAGCAGCATGATGCCGCCGTTCTGCGCGGGGGCGTGCTGCAAATCGGCCGGAGCCCACTCCAGGGCGTAGAGCACGGGGTCCGGCTTCGCCGCCGCCTGCTCCGCGGAATTGGGCCTGGCCTGCCGCAACGCCAGAAAGGTCAGGTCGTCCATCTCGACCAGCACGTTGCCGGAAAGGTCCGCGATGACGCAGCGCGCCGAAATCATGCCTTGCCGCCTGTGCGTGACGGTCACGTGGGCGAGGATCCGCGCGGGCAGGGGCCGGTGCAGCCGCACCTCGCCGCAGCTGGCCGGAACGAAGCCGTCCGCGCCGTGCAGGGCGAGGCTTGCGGCCACGTCGGCCATGGCGGGGTGCCAGCGGAATGAATGCAGGTCGTGGCGGAACGCATCCGGCAGGGCTATCTGGGCCAGCAGCCTGTCGCCGCCGTCCGCGATCCAGAGCCCCTCGCGGCATTGCCAGCGTTCGCTGACGCTGACGAGCTGCGGCCCCCCCTGCGCCTCAAAGGGGTGCATACCCTGGCGCACGGCCGCAAGATCGAGCGGCTGGGGCGGCTGGGGCGCGGCTGGGCGCACCGTGGCGCTTGCCGCCACATTCCAGGTTCCATCCTGCAAATGATGCAGCTCCAGGGACCGCGCGCCTTCGCGCTCCTGCGCGAGCAGGATGGCCCGGCTGCCCGCGGCGAGCGTCACGGGCCTGCGCCAGCGCAGCTTCTCGATGCGCAGCGGCAGCGGTCCCGCGGTCTTGCCGATCAGGTCCAGCATGCCCATGCCGACCAGCGTCGGCACGCCGTTGAGCCTGTGCTCCGCAACGGGCCAGAAGTCGGGCCGGTCGATGGCGATTTGATAGACCTCGCCCGTGGGGGTTTGCGTGGGTCCGGACACATACTGCGCGGCGAAGCGCGGCCACAGCGGCACGCGGGAAAAAGGCGTGGCGGGCAGGTGCAGCCTGTGCAGGGGGCGGCCGCCGGGCCAGTGGAGCGTCTGCCCGTTCAAAAAGCCCTCGGCAGCGGCTTCGGCCTCGGCCCGCGAGGCGCAGACGGCCGGCGCTCCGGCGGAATCGCTGCCCGCGCGCCCCTGCCGGTCGGCGCATGCGCATGCAACGCAGTCTTCTGCGAGGGCGTCCAGCAATTGCTGCCGGGATTGCGCGACAATGGCGCTGCGGACTTCGAGATGCTCCCTGCCAGCCGTCAGAGTGGCGGCGATGGCGTGCAGGGGCCAGGTTCCGTTGCGGAGCAATGCTTCGCGCAGGCGCTGGCGGTAGCCGCGCAGCCCGGCCTCGTCCGGGGCGGACAAGGGCACGCAGAACCATGAGCCGTCGTCCGGCGGCAGGGCGGCTGGGGGCTGTTCCGCCAGGACCACATGCGCATTGACCCCACTGAGGCCGAAGGAGCTGACGCCGCAGCGCCACGGCCTTTCCGCCTCGGGCAGCGGCTCCAGGGTCCGGGGCACCCGCACCGGGGCGGCAGCGAAATCAATGTGCGGATTGGGCTGCTCGAAGTGGGGCTGCGGCGGCACGAAGCCCTTCTCGAGGCACAGCACCGCCTTGGCCAGCCCAACGGCCCCGGCTGCCGCGTCGAGGTGCCCCAGGTTGCCCTTCACGGATCCGATGGGGGCCTTGCGGAGCACCTGCGCCCCCTCTTTGGCGAAGGCCCGGCTCAGACCCTCGATCTCCACCGGATCGCCGAGAACCGTGGCCGTGCCGTGGGCTTCGAAAAAGCTGATGTCGGCCAGGGAGACGCTGGCGTTGCGCGCCGCCTGCGCAATGACCCCGGCCTGGGCCTCCGGATTGGGCGCGGCCATGCTGGAGGACTTGCCGTCCTGGTTGACCGCGCTGCCCGCGATGACGGCGTGGATGGGGTCGTGGTCGCGCAGGGCCTGGTCGAGCAGCTTGAGCACGAACACCGCCGCGCCCTCGCCCGCGCCCACGCCGTCGGCGCTGGCGTCGAACGTCCGCGTCCGGCCGGAGGCGGCCTCGATGGTGAACGCCTTGTCGGCTTTGAGCGGCAGGTCGATGGTGTGCGCTCCGCCCGCCAGGGCCACGCAGCTTTCGCCCAGGCGCAGGCTGGCGCAGGCCTCGTGCACGGCCGTGAGCACAGAGGAGCAGGCGGTGTCGACGGTGGACGCAGGGCCGCTCCAGTTCTTGAGGTAGCTCAGGCGCGCCACGACGTTGGAGGGCACGTTCAGCAGGTAGATCTGCTCCGACTGCTCCGGAAAGGCCCGGGTCACCGCGTCTTGGAACAGCCGGCAGGGGCTTGCGCCCACAAAGGTCCCCACGTTTCTGTCCTTGAGCGCCGCGCCGCCGTAGCCCGCGTCGTCCAGGGCCTGCAAAGCTGTTTCAAGGAACACGCGCTGCTTGGGGTCCAGCATGGCCGCATCGCCGGGCGAGAGGCCGAAGCGTTTGTTGTCGAACGATGAGATGTCGGAAAGATACGAGGCCTCGCGCAGCCGTGATTCATCGTAGGCGTAGCCCACGGTCTCGAAGATCTGCCGCACCTCGCGCCGGCGCTTTTCCGGCAGCGGCACGTTCTTGTCCGCGCCCAGGGCCAAATCCTCCCAGAAACGCTCCGTGTCCTCGTAGTCACCCACGCGCACGGCCATGCCGATGACGGCCACGGGAGCGTTGGGAGCCGCGGCGGCGGCGTGCGGCTGCGAGAGCCCCCGCGTCTGCGCGATGTACCGCGCCTGGGCCCGGATGGTGCTCTCGGAGAACAGGCTGGCCAGCGAGAACACGCCCGGCCAGCGCTCCTCCAGCAGGGCGTGCAGCTGCACCAGCAGCAGCGAGTTGCCCCCGGCCTCGAAAAAGCCCAGGTCTGCGGCGCGCACGTCCACTTCCGGCATCACCCGCTGCCAAAGGACGCGCACCGCATCCTGCAGCGCGGCTTCCGCGGCGTTGCCGCTGACCGCGCCGACCGCGCAGGCCGCGTCAGGTTCGGCGAACACACCGGGCGCGAGCGGCACGCCCTTGAGGCGCTTGCGGTCCGCCTTGCCGGACGGGCTCAGAGGAATCTCCTCAACGGTGTGGAACAGCGCGGGAAGCATGTAATCGGGCAGCAGGGCGGCCAGATCGGCCCGGATGCTCCGCAAGGACAGGACGGCGCCGTCCCGTGGCAGCAGGAAGGCCTCCAGCGCGTCGTGCCCGCCGATGCGGCATGCCCGGACCACAGCCTGGGCGACGCCGTCGCAACGGCCCAGCGCCGCCTCCACTTCGCCAAGCTCGATGCGGTAGCCGCGGACCTTGACCTGGTCATCGTTCCTGCCAAGATATTCGATGCTGCCATCGGGCAGCCAGCGGCCCAGGTCGCCGGTGCGGTACATGCGCCCGCCTGGGGTGGCGGGGTCGGGCACGAAGCTCTGGGCTGTCAATTCCGGCCGGTTCAAGTAGCCCCGGGCCACCTGCACGCCGCTGATCCAGATTTCTCCGGCCACGCCGACGGGCGCCTGCCCTTGCCGCGCATCGAGCACATGCAGCCCTGTGTTGGCTACAGGCCTGCCGATGGGCACGGCGTGGGGCGGCGTTTCAAGGCAGGGCTGCCAGGAGACGTCCACCGTGGCCTCGGTGGGGCCGTAAAGGTTGTGCAGCTCCGCGCGCAGCAGGGCGTTGAACCGGGCGACGAGCTCCCTGGGCAGCGCCTCGCCGCTGGTGAACACGTAGCGCAGCGAGGAGAGCTTGCGGACATCCTCCGGGCGGGCCTCCAGATAATCCAAAAAGACCCGCAGCATGGAGGGCACGAAGTGGAGCACCGTGACGCGGCGCGCGTGGACGGTCTCGATGATGCTGGCCGGGTTCTTTTCCCCCTCCGGCTCCAGCAGCGCAAGGCTGGCCCCGCACCACGACCACCAGAACAGCTCCCATATGGACACGTCGAAGGTCACTGTGGTTTTCTGGAGCAGCACGTCATCCGCGCCGATGGGGAACTGGGACTGCATCCACAAGAGCCGGTTGCACAGGCTGCGCTGCTCTATCTGCACGCCTTTGGGCCGGCCCGTGGAGCCGGAGGTGAAGATGACGTACGCCACGTCGTCCGGGGCGCTGCCGCCCTTGTCCCTTGCGCTTGGGCCGTGCGCCTGCGGCAGGTTCCGCAGGTCCGGGGCGAGCACGCGCTGCCCGCACCCGGAGAAAAGCGCCGCGGACTCCGGCGCGCAGACGACCGTGCAGCTGCCAAGGTCCTCGAAAATGGAGCGCCGGCGTTCCTCCGGCAGGCTGGCGGCCAGGGGCACGTAGATGGCCCCCAGGCGCATCACGGCGAAGACGCAGGCCATCATGTCCAGCGACCGTTCGAAGCAGACCGCGGCGTAATCGCCCCGGGCAAGCCCGCCCTGCGCCAGGTGCTCCGCCAGGGCGGACACCATGGCGTCGAACGCCGCATACGTGCACGAGCGTCCGGAAGGCTCCAGTATGGCGGCGTGGCCGGGCGTTTTGCGCGCCTGGGCAAGGAACCTGCCGTCCGCATCCCGCTCCAGGTCGAAGGGCATGGCCGTGTCGTTGAAGCTCCGCAGCCGCGCAAGCTCTTTTTCGGGGAGGATGCTCAGGCCGGACAGCGGCGCGCCGTCCTGCGCGAGCACGGCCTCCACCAGCGTCGACAGGCGTTCGCACATGTCGCGGGCGGTTTCCTTGCGGAACAGCTCGGCGCAGTATTCCAGGTGCACCTCGAAGACATCGGGCGCGACCTCGCGGAAATAGAAGCTTAGGTCGAACTTGCTCCTGTCGTGGGGCAGGGCGATGGCCCGCATGCGCAGGGGCGGCTGGTCGTAATTCGTCCAGGATGCGTCCTCCAAGGCCACGAACACGTCGAACAGCGTATTGCGCGAGGGGTCGCGCTCCACGCCGAGGGCGTCGATGATTTTTTCGAACGGGCAGGACTGCGCCGCAAAGGCGCGCAGAAGCGCCGCGTCCGCCGTGCGCACGAGGTCCGCGAAGCCACGGTCCGGCTGCACGGGCGTGCGGAGGGCCAGGGTGTTGACGAACAGGCCGATCATGCTCCCGGTCTGGTCCAGCCCGCGGTTGGCCGCGGGGCAGCCTACTATCATGTCCTCCTGCCCGGTGTGGCGGTGCAAAAAGGCGCTGACGAGGGCCACCAGCACCGGAAACAGCGTCACGCCCGCGCCGCGTGCATAGTCCTTCAGCCTTTCTCCCTGGCCGCGCTCCAGCCGGAACACCTCCACCCCGCCGGAGAAGCTCTGCATGGCCGGCCTGGGGAAGTCGAGGGGCAAACGCAGCCGCTCCGGCAGGGGCAGCAGGGCGTCCTTCAGGGCGTCGATCCCGGCGGGCTCCTGCTGGCGCTCCCACGCGGCGTAGCTCAGGTAGTCGAGGTCAAGGGCGGGCCACGTCGGTGCGGCTCCGCACAGCACGGCGTCATAGGCCCGGTTGAGCTCGCGGACGAAGATCTCCGCCGACCAGCCGTCGAACACGATGTGGTGCGCGCTGAACAGCAAAACCGGGCCGTTGTCCGGCTCGTTGAACAGCGCGACGCGGACCAGCGGACTGTCGAAGCCGAAGGTCATCGGCGCGGGGCGAAGCTCCTGCTCTGTGCAGGGGCCGTCGTGGCATTCAAGCTTCAGCCCGCCCGGCGGAACGAGCCGCTGCACCGGCTTCTCCGCGGAAACGCGCAGCCGCAGCGCGTCGTGCCGGGTTTCGAGCAGCAGCAGCGCCTTTTGCAGCGCGTCTTTGTCCACAGGCGCGCCCAGGCGGGCGGCGAAAGGAATCTGGTAAACGGTGGCGTCCTGGTGGAGGCGCTGCAAAAACCAGATGCGCTGCTGGCTTGCGGAGAGCTTGTGCTCCCCCTGCTGCGGAACGCGCGGAATGCGGACAGCAGGGGCCGAGGCGGAGCGGATGCGCGCCGCGAGCTTGCGAGGGCTCGGGTTGGCGAGAACGTCATCGATGCCGATCTTGACGGACAGGCGCTTGCCCACCTGCGCCATGACGCTCATGACGGAAAGGCTGTGCCCGCCCAGCAGGAAGAAATCCGCATCGGGCGAAGGATCGGGATATCCGAGCACGGCGGCGTATATCTCGCGGACCACGTCCACCACGGCGGACTCGTTGTCCGCGGGATTGCGCGCTTCCACCGGCGCCTGCGCGGGGGGCTTCTTCCGGCCTTGCTGCGCAGGCGTCGGCGGGGCGGAAGCGGCCGGTACGCCGGGCCGCGCGGCTGCGGCTTCCAGCTCCCGGCAGGAGACGTTCCCGTCCTGCGTCGCCACGCGCATGGCGGCGAGCAGCCTGTCCTGCAGCCCGGCCACGCGGGCGGAATCCAGCGCGGCGGGGTCGTACAGGAAGCGCAGTTGCAGCTTTTCTCCGGGAATGACCGTGATGCCCAGCGGATACGGAATCTTTTCGTGGCCCCGGATGCTCAGAAGCCTTGGCCCGCCGTCGCCGAAGGGCATCTCGAAAGGATAGTTCTCAAAGACCATGAGGTGGTCCAGCAGGTTTCTGCCGATGACGGCAAGGGGCAGATAGCCGTGCCGCATCTGCTGCAGGCTTTGCTCCTTCACGTCGGCCAGCAGCTCTCCCAGGGCGCTCGCCCCGGTCCAGCGCGCCCGCAGGGGCAGCGTCTGGATGAACAGCCCCACGGCCCGGTCCATGCCGGTCAGCTCGGCGGGCCGCCCGGAGGCCACGATGCCGAACACGACATCCCTTTGGCCGCCGTTCTCCGCGCCGAGGACGAAAGCCCAGAGCGTTTGCAGCAAAACGGACAGGGTGACCGCGTGCGAAGTGGCGGCCGCGGCGAGCCGGTCGCTCAGCCCGGTGTCCAGGGTCAGGGTCAGCGTTTCCGGGTCGCTGCCGCCGGGCGCTGCCGACGTCTTGGCCACCCCGGTCATGGTGGTGAAGCCCTGCAGCAGCGAGGCCCAGTAGGCCCTGGCGGCCGGTTCGTCGAACCGGGAGCGCCACCGCTCGTATTCCGCAAGGGGAAAGGGCGCGGGAAGCGGCTGGGCGGGGCGGCCGGACAGGGCGTTGAACGTGGCGGAAAGCTCCTGCAGCAATATCCCGATGCACCACCCGTCCATGAGCAGATGGTGAAAGCACCAGCTCAGCACGACGGTGCCG
>Ga0209800_10001254_pt1 | contig 28072 bp, 24 predicted proteins | sample Higcelweek8metaG_FD_187174 | JGI IMG/M metagenome (GOLD analysis project Ga0209800, IMG submission 187174) | Freshwater pond sediment microbial communities from the University of Edinburgh, under environmental carbon perturbations - High... | ecosystem: Environmental > Aquatic > Freshwater >...
CAGCACAGGAGCAAGATGAGATAAGATTTGAGGATGACTCACCAGCACAGGAGCAGGATGAGATAAGATTCGAGGATGACTCACCAGCACAGGAGCAGGATGGGATAAGATTCGAGGATGACTCACTGGCACAGGAGCAGTCAGCAGTTGAAAGTAGTAGCCTGATGACAGCTGATGACATGGTTCCATATAATTTTGAGGATGAGTTCTTTGACGATGATATTGAGCCATTACCGTCCAAAGATAGCCAGAAAAGAGAGCCTGCCAATATACAGAAGGCAGTAGAAGAACAGATGGTAGCACCAGATATAGAGATAGAGATAGCAGAGGAGGATCTGAGTATAGCAGAAGAAGATGCTCAGCTGGAGGTAGCTGTGCAGAAAATCGAAGATTCAGACATGACCGCAGATATGGTGCTGATTGAAGAGCTGAAAACAACTATTGCAAAATGTATGTTTCTTCATGGTGCCGCAAAGGAGCTACAGACCCTTGATGCAAATATCACAGCACTGGAAGAGCTATGGAAAAGAGAGTTGCCAGAAACATGTATTCTGCTAAAAGTGGTCAGATCACTGACCGGATATTTGGGCCTACCCTCATCTGTCAACCAAAATGAAACTTTTGAGCTTATGCTACATGTTGTGGAATCGATGAAAAACAGAGGAGTTGAATCCTCTGGTGTAGAGAATGGTTCCAATTTTCAGCAGAGTGCCCTGATTGATATTTTTTCCAAGTACATTGACTTTCAAAATACAGTTGTAGATAGACAAACTTCCAAGGCAACATCTGAAAGAGAGGTGATCCTGGAACCTGGCCAGATGGGTTTACCCGAAAAACATCTTAAATCTGAGAACAGTAACTCTGAAACTGAGATCTATTCCGATCTGTTCAATCAACCAGAAACTCTGGCAGACAAGGAGATATTCTATGATAGACCTTCTGAAGACACTTCAGAGATTGAAAAACAGCTAACAGAACAGAGAGGCTTCTGGCCAAAAATCAGACGCTTTCTGGGATTTTGAAAAATAGTCGGGCAGAACGAGTGAGAGATCTCTGAACTCTAAGCCATCATAAAAGCAGATGGAAACAAAAAACATCAGGAGAGAGGAAGAGTGATTTTTTTTTGCGAAGATTGCGGAGTGAAAAACAGTTTAACAGAGGAGTGTATCAATCAGGGGATTGTCACGTTCAGATGCAAGGCGTGTCATTATCTAAATTCCTATCCACTGCCGGGAACTACGCGTGCTTCTGCTGTAGATAAAACTCCGGCTGCTGTGGATATATTCCCGGAACAGGATACAGAGACAGATAATTTTATTATAAAAAAGGCCAACTCCAAAAAGAGAAGATAACAGCCAGTTAAAGAATCATCAAATCAATCGGAGGTCTCAATGTCAGCCCAAACGGTCATTCTAATTTTCACTTTGGTCATTTATATGATTATTATTTTTGTATTTAATAAAGCACGTAAAAAGTATGCAGGGGGAAAGGTTGGTGAGGTTATTAATCTGATTCTGGTGACAGTTGCCCTTCTGTTTATTGCAGACTATGCAGGTATGCTCTCATCCTACGTTGACCGGGAGATTATTGATATTGTCAAAGCGCTCTTCAGAACGGCTGGCCTCTCGTTTCTGGCCTATGGCGGAGTACGGGTTGCTGACTCATGACGAATAGCATAAAAAAAGATTGAGTGGCAACATACAGCAAAAAATAGAGAGATTACAGCAATTGGGGGCACTCTTTACAGGATAGTGCTTTTGGGGGCTATCCACCGGTTTTTATACATTGTGTGATATGTGAGGTCTGAGACTTCAGCACTATTTTAAATAAGGTCTCTTTCAGCTGAAAAATGAGAATATCCCCTTTGTTTTTGTACGCTTTGGATTACTGTTTCCCTGCTGTGTGGTTATATTGTAGACTATCCTGGTGATATCATTGACAATTCTGTTTTTTTCAGGTGATTCAGCATGATATTTCTTAACGTAACCAATGATGTTTTCAATATCCTTTAGAATAGTCTGCATTGGGTTCATCCCCAGAATATCGGCAATTTTTTCAAGTACAAGAGTTGTATATCCATTAAAACCATTGATCAGAATCTCCTTACCACTCTCATCTTCCCCCTTCTCGATTGCCTCTATCTGAGAAACCATGTACTTGATATTAGAACTCACATGATTTGAAGGGTGATAATTTTCAAAAATGGTTTTGTAATCATCGGTAAGATCATCCTTGATCTCATTAAAAACAGATGAGGCCCTCTCCCCAAGTTCATGCTCAATATTCCTGACAACTGCCTGAAGAATATCATTATAGACTGTTATAACCGCAGAATACTCCTCTTTCCCGGTGCTGTCACTTAACTGAACCTCCTCTTTCTGTTCAACCAGTCCATAGGAGTTGAGTGAGAATATGATCTTATATACGGCGAACTCATCATAACCACTTTGTGCAACTATCTGACGGATAGTACGGTTGCCATCAATTAACGACAATATTCTCCACTCATTGGCATTTAACCGGATCTCATCCTCCTTGTTCTGCACCTGTCCTGAAATTCTGAATACAAGATTATCACTTGTGATGACAGTATTTAATACAGACATCTCGTCAATTCGCCTTGATGCTTCGAGAATGAGCTTCATCGGGTTCAGCTGGGTAATGACCATACCTTCCAGGTTCAGCTTGATATCTTTATATTCAAATTTTCCTTTTTTCCAGAGCAGCAGGCTGTAAAGTATCTCTTCAACCTGTTTTGTATTATATTTTTTCAGAGTACTCAAGGTGACATAACCCTTGTCAACAAGTATTGTGCCAAGAGAGAGCTTCTGTTCACGAGCAAGAGTCAGACATTTTTGCAACTGTTCTGCTGAGATAATACCATCTCTTCTGAGTATATATCCAAGCCGAGCCTCTTTCTGGGAGCCCGAGGCATAAACAATGGTTCCTGCCTCAAAAAAGACCTTACACTCATTCTCTCCACTTGTTACCCTGAGCAGACCGGTTTTCTGGTCATTGCACAGAAGCTGAAGAATGCTTGTCAGAAACAAGCCCTCAAAATCACCTTGAAGATTCATAGTCAACTCTCTTGTTTAAAATTTTTTATTATATTGCCCATCCACGACATATTATAATAATATGGATATTGATGACAACCGGAAAGATCATTCAGAGATTATCCCTTTATCTTAAACTGCATAGCAGATTGTTCTGCCACAACCAAGAATGAAAGTCTTCATGATTACAGCTATTTGAAAAGGCTTTCATATGATTGTATGAGGAACAGGAGAAACCACCCTTTAATGCTTGACATAATGATTGAATTTACAGCCTGCTGCCGATCCTATGGCCTCAGAGTCTCAACAAGCGAAGTGCTTGACTGCATAAAACATCTTACTCTGATTAACCCTCTTAATGAGATGGAATTTAGAACCGTTCTTCAGAGTAATTATGCAAAAAGCAGGCGGGATCAGAGCCGGTTTAACTCTCTATACGACCTTTTTTTCCATGGGATCAAACCGTTAAATTCAGATAATAGTTTCACACATCTTTCAACTACATTCAATGAAATTATAGAACTGGTGAAAAAAAACCAGGAGAGTAACCCTGAAGAAAATAGCTCCACAGATGAAGCTCTTATATCATTTATGCAGGGCAGGCCAGCCCAGTTTCTGGATCAGATTCACAAGCTTAATATAATGGCTGTCAGACAGCAGAAACTCTTCAAATCAAATATGGATCAGCTCTCAGCAAAGCTTGGTATCATGCTTGCCATTAACCAGACAAGAGAAAAAATTACAAAACTTACCGGAACCCATTTTGACAACCTGGATCAGGAGAGTATAAGAGTGGTAAATACCCATTTCACAAAGATATTGGATAATGCCTATGCCCTTCTGACAGATGAACCCAGAGAAGATAATGATAGTATTATGGAGAGTAAAGCCTTGATATCAAATGTTGAAAAGCTTGGGCAGAAGCCACTCTCCTCTTTAACCAGCCTTGAGGTGGCAAAGGTGATGGAGATCATTGAGCTGTTTGCCAGAAAGCTCAGAGATCAGTCAAGCAGGCGGTTCAGAGTTAAAAAAAGAGGTGCCATAGATATCAAAAAGACCCTTCGCCACGCAGGAAAATATCAGGGGGTTCCTCTGGAGATAATATTCAAGGATAGGCCACTTAAGAGAAGCTCTCTTATCATCCTTTGTGATATATCTGGATCTGTATGGTCATCAGCAAGGTTCATGCTCAATGTTCTGTATGCTCTGCAAGAGTGTTTCACACGGGTCAGAAGTTTTATTTTTGTTGCTCAACTTGCCGAAGTTACAGACTATTTTGAGCAGGCTGACATCAACTCACTCAATGGAACTCTTGAAAAAATAGTGAGCAACCAGGTAATCAATACAGGTGAACATACTGATTACGGTGCTGTTTTTAACTCATTCAGAAGAGAGCATATAACTCTTTTAAACCACAAGACCACTGTAATAATAATGGGAGATGGCAGATCAAACTATCTCAACCCTCAGGCTCATATCCTTGGAGAGATCAGAGAGAAGTGCAAAAGGGTGATATGGCTCAACCCTGAACCTCACAACACCTGGAACAGCGGAGACAGCGAGATATTTGCCTACAAGCCCTACTGCCATGAGATCCGCACATGCATGAACCTGAACCACCTGACTCAGTTTGTAAGAGAACTTGTGCTTTAGAAAAACTATTTGATGCCTGAGACAGATTTACAGAAGGCTTATCTCTGCCTTGAAATTGCAGCATCATCAAATGATGCCATCTCGCACATAAGCTTACATGCTGCCTGTGTTGTATTGATGGTCAATGCAGCCCCTGTTCCCTCTCCAAGCCTCATGCCAAAATCAATGACAGGTTTGAGCCCCATATGATCCAGAGCTACGCTATGGGCAGTCTCAACAGACCTGTGGCCAGAGATCAGATAACCTCTGATCTCTGGATTGATCAGGAGCGCCACAAGAGCTGCTGCGGTTGAGATAACACCGTCAAGCACAACAGCGCAACCCTTTGAAGCTGCAGCCAGCACAGCACCTGTGATTCCGGCAATCTCATATCCTCCAACTTTTCTTAATATGTCAAACCCATCTGAACTATCCGGCCTGTGAAAATTGAGAGCCTTCTGAATAACTTCTGCTTTATGTTCAACACCTTTATCATCAATACCAGTACCTCTGCCAGTTGCCTGTTCAGGGGTGATACCGGTAATTGCGCTTATAATTGCAGATGCAGATGTTGTGTTGCCAATGCCCATCTCTCCTAGCCCGACAATATCAGGAGAAGAGGCTCCACAATGAGTCTCCAGAAATATCTCCATGCCATGCCTCACAGCCAGAAAAACCTCTTCATGGGTCATGGCAGGTTCAATGGCAAAATTTCTTGTCCCTTTTCGCACCTTTCTCTTTATAAGATCAGGGTGATCCTCAAACTCACCGTTGACACCCATATCCACAATTTTCATTGTAATGTCATGGTGGCGACATAGAACATTGATTGCAGCCCCTCCATCGAGAAAATTTTTCACCATCTGACGGGTAACCTCAGAAGGGTAGGCAGATACCCCCTCTTCAGTAACACCATGGTCACCTGCAAAGACAAACAGAGCGCTTCTCTCTACTCTGGGAAACAGGGTCTGCTGAATCATGCTCATCTGAATGGCAAGATCTTCAAGAGTGCCAAGTGCGCCAAGAGGCTTGGTCTTGTTATCGATTTTTCCCTGTGCAGCAGGTCGTATGGTCTGGTTGACCGGAGTAACAGTTGAGATCAACGATCGACACCACCTCTCATCAGAGTCAACCACTTGATCTATATTGGTGGTAGAATCTGTCAGATCTTTCTGACTCTCAGGTGCTCTACCATCAACTCTCTTCTCTTTGGAATCATGGAGTATTTTGCCTTCTCTGAAATCAAGAATATATTTAAGATGGCTGCCTGAGAGCACCTGTGGCATAAGCTCAACACCCTTTTCAGGTGCAACCACATCTTCAACAAGCAGCTCAAGAAAACGGCTGTTGGCCTCCAGAAATGAGACAGCATCAAGCATGTTCTTTCTGGTAAGTCCATAAGCTCCGGCAAGTTCAACCTCTTTATAGTGGAGAAGGTTGATAAGGTTGGTCTCAACGTGCTCATTTTTGGTAATGCCACTGAAAAAGGAGAATTTTCCCCCTCTTGCCACCTTGACAATACCAAGATCAAAGGCAGTGTGGTCTGCGCAGCAGTTTATCACCGCGTCAAACTCACTCTCAACCGTATCTTTGAAGCAGAGGATGCCGGTTGCCTCAAGGAATGGGGCAATCTTCTCTATCTTCTCCTCTTTTTTCTCAACAACAGATGGTAAAGCCCCGACATTGAGGCATGCCAGAGCAGCTATAAGCCCGACTGTACCTCCACCGTAGATGATCACCCTCTCCCCTTTTTTGAGTCTGAGTTTATCCAGAGCGTTTAAGATGCACCCGACAGGCTCTGCAAAACAGCCAACAGTATCAGAGATCAGATCAGAGGGGGGAAGTGGCACAAGAGAAGAGGTTGGAACCACAATAAACTGTGCAAACCCCCCATCATGGTGAAATCCGGTTATCTTCATCTCTTCACACAGATTTTCACGCCCTTCAAGGCAGTAACGGCAGTTGCCGCAACTCTGACCAGGCCAGACAACATAGCGCTGCTGACCACTATCAAGGTTATAACGACTTGCACCATCATGGTTATCAACACCAGCTGCTGTGTGATACTTACCATCTATGTGGTACAGATCATCTGTATGCCCACGAAAATCGACCACCACCATCTCATGACCTGGCACACGGGGAAAGACCAGATCTCGGTGTCCCTGACTCCACATCTTTGCATCAGTTTTACAGATGGCACAACAGAGCACCCTTAACAGGGAGAAACCTGTGGGTGGCAGAGGAATTTCAGACTCTTCAGCTTCAAGCTGTTCAAGCCCCTTAAGGAGTAATCTCTTCATTTCTCATCCCTTTAAAAATCTTGAATTACAGATCCTGCAACTCCTCTTCCCTGAGCAGAAGCTTGAACAGGGAGGGAGAGAGACTCTTCTTATCTCTTATATTTTGCATATGCTCTTTAACCTCCTGAAGTCTGTCCATTGTAAATACAGATGCCTTGTCAAGGCCACAAAGCAGATATTGGCCATCTTTTACCCTGATATAATCAGAGCTGCTTTTAATGATTAAAAGTTCTCTCTCCATACAGAACGCCCCTTCTGCTTCTCAGTTTATCAATTGTGATAGCCGTTTCAAGCCTGACTCCGGATCAAGATTCTGAGCCCTTACCCAGCTCTCCAATGCATCAAATGCCATGTTATGTTCAAGCGCTCTTGCTGCTTTTTCAATTCCATCCTCAACTGTTCTGGCTCTGCTGGCAACATAATAGATCAGGCCAGCATTGAGAATTGCCGCATCCTTTCTGGCACCGTTTTCTCTGTTCTGAATAAGAGAGACAAATCTTCTTGGTTCAATGGCAATATTGATATCTGGTGCAATGGCACTGCAGTCGTGAAGATCCATATTGAACTGCTCAGGTCTGAAGCTGTACTCACGGATAGAGCCATCCTCTCCAAGCTCTGCACACCAGGTAGTTCCGCAGACAGATGCCTCATCCATCCCCATCTCTGTACCGTCAATTGAGCCGTGAATAACCAGCGCACGCTCAAACCCTATAGCCTTCATCACCTCAACCACAGGACGGATCATTGCCTTTGAGTAAACCCCTCTGACAGCTACTCTTGGCATGGCAGGGTTTGCAAGCGACGCAGCAATGTTCAATGTGGAGCCAAAAGAGATCTGGGATAGAATCCTTCCAAGAGCCTTTGGGTGAACCTTTGGGCTCATGCCATTAAAAAGGCCTATTCCTGCAGTTTCAATGCTTTTTGCCACAACATCTGCCTGACACTCTACATCCACTCCAAGAGCTTCGGCCATGTCAACTGTGCCACACTTTGATGTTATGGCGCGTGCCCCATGCCTTGCCATACGAATGCCGCCTGCTGAAGCTATAAGAGAGGCAGCGGTGCTGATGTTAAAGGTCTTGAAAGTGTCCATTCCTGTGCCACTGTTCTCAACAACTGGCAGCTCACAATTGAGTTCAACCTTGTTGGTGTCAAGCTGGTAAATTGCCTCCCAGCTGCCAGCCACCTCATCTGCGGTCTCTCCTTTTGCATTTAATGCGGCAAGAAAAGCTCCCTGCTGCATCTCAGTAACCTCATTATTCAATATACTTGCAAAAGCATCCTCTGACTCCTGACGTGTCAGAGATCTTTTCTGTATAAGACGGGTAATCAGGGTTCCAAAGCTTCTGTTTTTTTCAATATCCATCACAACCACCCCTTTGACTTTTTTCCAGCATATCCACAATAACTTTACAGACTGCCTCAGGAGTGAGACCTGTGGTATCAACCTGCACAAATTTGCCATAGATCTCTTTACGTTCATTGAGCAGTTCAGCAACCCTGCCTTCTGGATCAGCCACCTTGAGAAGAGGTCTCTCAATGGTGCTATCACCTGAAATACGGGCAATAATCTTCTCCGGCTCTGCAACAAGGCAGAAGATTTTTCCCTCTTTTTCAAGAGAGTCCACATTTGCAGAGTCCAGCATCATCCCGCCTCCTGTAGAGATCACCAGACTCTGCCTCTGAGCCAGCTCCAGAACAAGATCACGCTCTCTCTTGCGAAACACCGATTCCCCCTCTGTTTCAAATATCTGAGCAACAGTGCTGTTGCTCTGTGCCATAATCATCTCATCAGTATCCACAAACTCATATCCAAGTACCTCTGCCAGAAGTTTGCCAACTGTGGTTTTGCCTGTTCCCATAAATCCTGTAAGGATGATATTCTGACCCGTCATGAATGGTTAATGTTCCTTATATTCTGGTTGTTTTTTGCCTATTGTATGTAAAAGAAGTTCTTTAAACATTTTTTTTAAATTTTTAAAAGCACAATTTAGAGTCAATTCCATAAATATAATTTTCCAGATAATTAAATTGGCAGAAACACTGCTTGAGGCCACGAGGCAAGGCTTTTTTTAACCAAAATAGTTTTCTGAAAATTGGCATCCTTCACGGAAGATATCCAACTATCTGAGATTATTAATCCCAATACACTTGAAATGAAGGATGTCTGAAAATCTATATATCATTCAAATACCCTTTGTATTTGGTGAATCTGTTATATCTACATTGATATCTACATTGCAATACCACGTATCAACCCACAGATTGCCCTTAAACCAAGCAGATAACTCTCAACCCCCAATCCGGCTATCTGCCCCTTTGCAGCCGGGGCGATCACTGAAACGTGTCTGAACGGTTCACGGGCATGAATATTAGACATATGTACCTCGATAACTGGAATTGAGAGGATTGCCAGAGCATCCATTATGGCATAACTGTAGTGTGTCCATGCACCGGCATTGATGATCACTCCATCAACACACTCCTGGGTATCAGGATAGCTTCTGCCATCTGGGCTGTTCTGATGGATCTGATGGATCTTTTCCACCATCTGGCCTTCATGGTTAGTCTGGAAACACTCCACGGAAACACCAAGCTCCAGAGCAAGCTCTGCTATCTTCTGATCAATCTCTTTGAGAGTAATAGATCCGTACTGAGCAGGATCACGCTTTCCAAACATGTTCAGATTAACTCCATGCAGAACAACAACTTTTCTATCAGCAACTTTTTTCATAACTCCATCCTCTGTACAATTTTTCATGTCAATCAAAAAGAGTTTACCTGAATCCAGAACTCAACACAGATGCTTCTGAAGAGAACTATATTCAACAATTTTTAATGTCAAACGTTTAAAATTTTATGCTTGACAGCCCCAATTACTCTATCTAATATTAGAACCTGTTTTTACAGGCTGAATCGTGTTTCGTTCCTATCACAGAGAACTCCAACCAACCAATGCAAGTCAAAATTCATAATATACAAAACTAAAGTGACAAAAAGGAGAGAGGTTGGCAGATGAATTTTTTCAATGACCTGAAAATGGCCACAAAACTGGTGGGTGCCTTTGGTATAGTACTGCTCCTGTTTGTCTGCGTAATGGCTATATATCATGTGACAGTAAAGTCAACCGCTTACAACTTCCAGGAGTTGATGAGAGTCAACATTGCCATTGCTGCACACTCTGCTGATATTAAGACTCTTATGAAGCAGTGCCGTATTGATGAAAAGAACTTTCTTACAACTTTTGATACCATACACCTGAAAAGTCTTGAGCAGAACATAAAACAGCTCATCCTCAATTCCCAGAACATTGTCAGGAAAGCCAGGGATTCTCACAACAGCACCACTGCGCAGAAGGCAGAGGAGATATCCCGATATATTGAGGCATATGCAAAATCATTCAATGAACTCAGTCAATCCTATGAACATAGAGGTCTTGACATCAATTCAGGTCTAAGGGGTAACTTTACCAAGGCTGCTCAACGGCTTGAGTCAGAGATGTCCTATCTGGATGTGGAGGATCTTTATCTCCAGATGCTCAAAATCGTCCAGACGCAGGATAGATACTGGTCAGATGATGATGGGCACTATCTTGATCGGCTTGTGGTACTGACAGAAGAGTACCACAAGATTATTGAGAGTTCCAGAGCCAATGAAGAGATCATCAAGGATCTCTTGAGAGATATGCTAAGAACATATCTGGTGGCACTTGAGAAACTTAAAAGCGCCGATAGCTTTGAAGCTGGCAATGTCCATTTCAAAGAGATGCAGAGTGCAATCTCTGAGATTGATGACATTTTCACTGTAACCTATCTTCCCAATGCAAAACCCCTTCTTCTTGAGATCAGAAGCAGAGAGAAAGACTATCTGATATTCGGAGGCAGAGAGTATGCAGCCAGAGCTCAGCAGGGCATCACAAACTTTTTAAAAGCAATAGAGAAGTCAACTATTGAAGATGATTACAAGAAAAATTCCACAAAATATCTGATTGAATATAAGAGAGCCTTTGATGCTCTGGTTGCACAGGATACGCAGATTACAGATCTCTACACAAAAATGAACGACGCTGTCAACAGCACTGAACCTCTGATTGACGAACTCTATACAGATGCAAAAACTGTGGCGGCAGATGGGACAAAAGAGGTTATTATCAAGGGTGCTGTAAGAGCAAGAGTTGCCATGATAATAGGAATTTGTGCCATTCTCTCTGGTTTTGGACTCTCTTTGTTTATTACAAGAATGGTCACAGTGCCAATTACCAGAGCTGTTACATTCTCAAGGCAGATGTCAAAAGGAGATTTTACCCACAAACTTGATATCCATCAGCAGGATGAGATAGGAATTCTGGCCAGAGCGCTCAACGAGGTTGTAACCAACATAGGCGGAGTGGTAAAGGAGATCAGCAGAGAGGTAACGATACTCTCCTTATCTTCAATAGATCTGAAGGATATCTCCAACCACATCTCAAAGAGCGCAGATGATACTGCAACAAGGTTCAACACTGTTGCTACTGCAACCGAAGAGATGAGTTCAAACCTCAACTCTGTGGCAGCAGCCATTGAGCAGACCTCTGCTAATCTCAATAGTGTCTCTGCTGCAACAGAAGAGAACACATCAACAATAAATGAGATCGCAAAACAGTCTGACAAGGCACGCACCATCTCCAATAGGGCAGTCTCCCAGGCTATGAGCACATCTGTGGATATAAAACGCCTTGAGGATGCTGCAAAAGATATTGGAAAAGTTACAGAGACTATTGCAGATATTTCCGGGCAGACAAACCTTCTTGCTCTGAATGCAACCATTGAAGCTGCAAGGGCAGGAGAGTCAGGTAAGGGGTTTGCTGTTGTTGCCAATGAGATCAAAGAGCTTGCCAATCAGACTGCTGATGCGACCAGAGCGATCAGCAACCAGATAAGAGAGGTTCAGAATACCACAGAGAGTACCATCAGGGGGATTGAGGTGATCACCTCAATTGCAACTGAAGTCAACGATATTATCTCAACCATTGCCCAGACCATATCTGATCAATCAGCTGCAACCCAGGAGATCAGCACAAATGTTGCTCAAGGGTCTCAGGGGATTCAGGAGATTGCGGAAAATGTTGCCCAGTGCTCTGCTGTGGCATCAGAGATCTCAAGTGATATCTCTGGAGTCAATCAGGAGGCAGCTGAAATGTCAAACAGCAGCACAAAGCTCAGCAGCAGTGCTGAAAATCTCTCCAGAGTTGCTCAAAAGCTCAAAGTGATGATGGAACAGTTCCAGGCGTGATCACGTTTGTCTGAATATCTTTCAGACATTTAATTCAAATAAAGTTCTACTGAAATTTAAAAGGAGTCAGCATGTTGAGAAAATTTGTAATTGCAGTGGTTGTACTGTTCATCTCAGTCGTTTCCATCTCCTCACCTGAGGCAGAAGAGATTCAAATTGCGGAGAAACTTACACTTGATGGCGGTAAGGGAGAACTTCTGCTCAATGGTACTGGTACACGTAAGAAATTCGGCTTCAAAGTTTATCATGGTGCACTCTACCTTGGTGCCAAGAGCAGTGATTCCAAAAAGATCATTGAAGCAGATGAGCCCATGGCGATCACCATGTCCTGGATAAGACAGGGTGTGCTGGAGAAAACCACTGAGGTGTTTTCCGAAGGGTTCAAATATGGTGCTGGTGCAAATTACAGTGCGTTGAAAGGCAATATTGATACATTCATTAAAAGCCTTGTTCAGGCAGAAAAAAAAGATGTCTGGAAGTATCTCTATATTCCCGGACAGGGCACTTCAATATACTATAATGACAAGCTTGCAACAACTATTGCTGGTCTTGACTTTAAAAAGGCACTCTTTTCAATATGGCTGCTGGAAGGGGAGACATTTACCGGAGATGCCGGGCTTCGAAAGGGCATGCTCGGTAAATAGAGATTCTGCTATGTAAATATTTAATTTCTTAGAAAAGGAGATCTTTTGTGAAAAAATTTTATAGTTTATCCACTCTTTTTTCTGTTCTGTTTTTCCTCTGTGCTTCTCTTGCCTTTGCAGGTACAGATACAATCAAGATAGGTTTCAACATCCCCCTTACAGGTGAGATTCCCAAGGTTGGCGAAGAGTCCAAGTTTGCTGGCCAGATGCTCATGGATGAGGTTAATGCAAAGGGTGGCCTTGATGTTGGGGGCAAAAAATATAAACTTGAGTTCATATATGAGGACAATGAATCAAAGGCAGAATCTGCTGTTGCAGTGGCACTGAAACTGATTGAAAGAGATCAGGTGCTTGCAATGGTAGGGCCCAACTCAAGTAAACAGGCCATACCGGCAGGTCAGGTTGCCAATGACAACAGAACTCCAATGATCTCTCCATGGTCAACCAACCCAGATACAACCAAAGATCGACCCTGGGTTTTCCGTGCAGCATTTATCGACCCGTTCCAGGGGCCTATTGCTGTTGATTTTGCAATCAAGACATTTAAAGCAAATAAAGCTGCCGTACTCTATGCCCTTGCAAATGATTACAGCAAAAACCTTGCTGAGATATTCCAGGCTGACTTTAACAAGAAAAAGGGGGCAGGAGCTGTAGTTGCATTTGAAAGTTATGGTGACAAGGATCAGGATTTCAGTGCCCAGCTTACAAAGATCATTGCTGCCAAACCAGACTGCATCTTTCTTCCCAACAACTACAATGAGGTTGCCCTTATAGTGAAACAGGCACATGACCTTGGATGGAAAGGCCCTTTTATGGGTGCTGATGCCTGGGGGAACTCTGAGCTTATGCCTCTTTGCGGCGATGACTGCAAGGGTCACTACTTCACAACCCACTATGCAGCAGCTGGTGCTAAAGGTGCTACCAAGGAGTTTATTGATAAATATAACAAACGCTATGGCTATCTGCCTGCTGATGTAGCTGCCCTTACCTGGGATGCTATCAATGTTGTACTTGCAGGAATACAGAATGCCGGGAAACTTACCGGTAATATCAGAAAGGATCGTCAGGCACTAAGAGACGGTATTGCTGCCATCAAAGAGGTTAAGGGTATTACTGGCAATATGAAGTTTGATGAGCAGGGTGACCCGATCAAATGCGCAGTTGTGGTAAAAATCAATGATGCTGGTGAATTTGAATTTGCAGAATCAGTCTGTCCATAGAAGATAGATAAGAAGGTTCTTGTGAAACCAAAACAATAGTGAGCAGTTACGATGGCAGGGCATTATCCCTTTTACGGGACAATGCCCTTGCTTGTCTGACTGCCCGAATCCGTAAGGGGATGTGTTAACGTGTTTGACAGTATTATTCAAAATCTATTCAATGCTTTGCAGTGGGGAAGTTTCTACTCTCTTATTGCATTGGGTTACACCCTTGTTTACGGTGTACTGAGACTTATTAACTTTGCCCACGGCGATATCTTCATGGTGGGCGCTTACATTGCATATTTCATTGCCATCTTTTTTTTCAGAGGCTCTGCTGCCCTTAGCGGAGCAACCACACTCGCTCTGGTGATCCCTCTGACCATGATCCTTACAGCCATATGTGGAGTGGCGCTTGAGCGTATCGCCTATAGACCTCTAAGACGCAAGGGTGCCAACCGGCTCTATGTTGTAATAACCGCTCTCATGTGCGGTCTGATACTGGAAAACGGCAACCTGGCCTTTCTTGGTGCCAGCCGTAAGAGCTTTCCCGAGCTTATCGACAAAGTGGTCTATAAATTTGGAATGATAAGCATGACCAACCTCAAGATCGGAGTCATCCTCTCCTCTATTGTTGTCTATCTGGTTCTTAATGCCATCATCTCAAAAACCAGAATAGGGATGGCCATGAGGGGCATATCATATGACAAATTTGCCATTCCTCTGATGGGGATTCCCATTGATACTATTATCATGTTCACCTTTATTCTTGGCTCATCACTTGCCGGGCTTGCAGGGATACTCTTTGCCATGTCCTATCCCATATTAGACCCGTTCATGGGGGCACTCATCGGGTGGAAGGCATTTATTGCAGCTGTTGTTGGAGGTATAGGCGATATAAAGGGGGCATTTGTCGGTGGCTTTCTGCTTGGCATTGTCGAAATCCTGGTGGTTGCAGTATTTCCATCCACCTTCAGGGATCTGATTGCATTCTCAATACTTCTCATGATTCTGGTCATAAAACCTACAGGGTTGTTCGGCATTGCAAAAGCCACAAAAATATAACGATTTCAAGTAGAAAGGAGGGCGGCAACTACTACCTTTAAAAGGATAACAGATCCAATTGCAGAGCCAACCGATCCTTTTTAAGGCTAGCTGATTCTTTGCCGCATTTTTATGAAAAAGTTCTCTGTACCTGCCATTCTCACCATCCTTGCCGTGGGAACTGTGGTTGCGGCACATTTTGAATTGGTGGATCTCTATGTCCAGACAGTTATAATGTTCATAGGGGTCAATATCATACTATCATCAAGCTTTAACATCATTAACGGCTATATGGGGGAGTTTGCCTGCGGCCATGCAGGATTCATGGCTGTTGGAGCCTATGTAACATCAATATTGAACATAATGTTCTTTACAAGCAGTAAGACCTTTGGTGACCCGATCTTCTCACCAGAACTTGCTCTCTGGTTCTTTCCTCTCACCATGTTGATAGGAGGCGCTGCCGCAGCAGTGACCGGCCTGCTTGTTGCTGTTCCATCATTCAAGACCCGTGATGACTATCTTGCCATCATCTCCCTTGCTGCCAACTTCATACTTGTAAGCATGTTCATCAATATGGATTCTGTTGGTGGTGCCAGAGGCTTCATGGGTATGAAGCAGATTATATTTTCCATGGAAGATGTTATCTTTCTTCCCTGGATGCTGATCTGGACATTTCTTTTCACCTATTTTACTGTTTTTATTATCCGACGATTTGTATCATCCACCTATGGCAAAGGGATAATTGCGATTCATCAGGATGAGATAGCTGCCGAGATCATGAGTGTCAACACAAACAAGATGAAACTTGTAGCTTTCATGCTCTCTTCTGGTCTTGCGGGAATTGCAGGGGGTCTGTTTGCCCACATTCTGGGATACATAAACCCCAACTCATTCAACATTCTAAAATCAACTGAGTGTCTGGTGATGGTTTACCTTGGTGGCATGGGATCTTTGAGTGGCTCAATCATTGCCGCCATAATCTTCACTCTGCTAATTGAGGGGTTAAGGTTCATCATCCCTGCCGCCGATACACTGATCCATATTCTCCCGATAATTCCCGACACCTTTCATCTGAGTCAGGTGCTCAAATGGGTCATCATTCCTCTGCTTCTTGTTATTCTGATGCAGTTTCGCCCTGAAGGAATAATGGGTAACAGAGAGCTCTCTGATTTTTTCCCCAAACTTAAAAAATACTATGAGTTCAAGTAATATGGAGAGATGATCTATGTCGTTACTTAAAATAAACGGTCTGACCCAGCAGTTCGGAGGTCTTACCGCAGTATCCAACTTTGCAACCGAGTTTTATGGTAATGAACTTATGGGGCTGATCGGCCCAAATGGTGCTGGCAAAACAACTGTGTTCAATATTGTCAGCGGTTTTTACAAACCCACCCATGGTAAGATCCTATTTGAGGAGAAACCACTTGATGGTCTCAAACCCCATCAGGTGACTGGAATGGGAATTGCCAGAACCTTTCAGAACATCAGGCTTTGGCATGACATGTCGCTTCTGGACAATATTCTGATCTCCCAGCACTACAATCTTGGCTATAACCTCTTTGATCTCTTTGTAAGAAACAGGCGGTACATGGAGAATGAGAAGAGGATGAAAGAGATTGCCATGCAGCTTCTTGAGCAGCTTGATCTGGTTCAGTTCATGGATGAGAAACCAAAAAATCTCCCATATGGAGTTCAGCGTAAGATTGAGATTGCAAGGGCTCTCTCTGTCAAACCATCTCTTCTTCTCCTGGATGAACCGGCAGCAGGTCTCAACTCTTCAGATATTCAGGATCTGATCAGGCTGATTGGATGGATTCACAAGGAGTTCAAGATTGCCATCTGGATGATTGAGCACCAGATGGCTGTGGTAATGTCTCTCTGTTCATGGATACAGGTGATCGATTTCGGTAAGACCATTGCTGAAGGGACACCGGAACAGATTCAGAATAACCCTGCTGTTATCAAGGCATATCTTGGGGATGATAAAATCTGATGTTGCTTGAAATCAAAGATCTATATGTAAAATATGGTAATATAGAGGCTCTCCACGGCATCTCCTTTACCGTTGACAAGGGGGAGATTGTCACCCTGATCGGTGCCAACGGTGCTGGAAAAACAACCACTCTTCATGCCATCACGCGGGTTCCGCCTCCTGAAGGGTCAAAGGTATCTGGTGGAGATATTCTCTACAACGGTAAGAGTCTGCTCAATGTGCCAGCACACACCATAGTATCTGATTATCACATAGCCCTGGCACCGGAAGGCAGGCACATATTCGGCAATCTCACAGTGGAAGAGAATATGAAACTTGCCACCTACTCAAGGCCTGACGATGAGGCTCAGAAGCGTGACTATGAGCGGGTCTATGATCTCTTTCCCAAAATGGCGGAGAGACGCTATCAGCGAAGCGAGACATTAAGCGGTGGTGAGCAGCAGATGCTCTCTGTAAGCCGTGCCATCATGACAGCCTGTGACTTTATTCTGCTGGATGAGCCATCAATGGGGCTCTCTCCCCTGCTCATGTATGACATGTTCAGGGTGCTGAAAAAGCTCAACGAGGAGGGGATGACCATTCTTCTCATTGAACAGAACGCCAACCTTGCACTTAAATTTGCCCATCGGGGATATGTGCTTGATACCGGAGAGATTGTTGCCCAGGGGAGTGCATCTGACCTTCTGAACAACCCTGATGTTAAGAGGGCCTATCTTGGGGGGTAGGTAAGTTATGAAATTCAGGCCATGTATTGATATAAAAAACGGTAAGGTTGTTCAGATTGTTGGTGGCACCCTGAAAGACAGTAACGCAGATAGCACAATCACCAACTTTGAAAGCACAGAAGAATCCTCATATTTTGCAAACCTTTATAAAGGTGATGGTATCTATGGTGGCCATGTGATCTCACTTGGCCCTGGCAACAGTGATGCTGTTCTCTGTGCACTTGAGGCGTTTCCCGGAGGGTTGCAGCTTGGCGGAGGTGTAACCCCTGACAATGCTGCTCTTTACCTTGATGCAGGAGCAAGTCATGTGATTGTCACCTCGTTTGTCTTCTCAGGCGGCTCCATTGATATGGAGAGACTTGCCCTTTTAGTTAAAAGCGTTGGAAAAGAGCATCTTGTCCTTGATCTGAGCTGCCGTAAAAGAGATGGTCAATTCTGGATTGTCACAGATAGGTGGCAAAATTTTACAGCTCTCTGTGTGACTGAGGAGTCTCTTGAAAATCTTGCCATCCACTGTGACGAGTTTCTTGTGCACGGGGTTGATGTTGAGGGGAAAATGGGGGGAGTGCAGTCAGATCTTGTGGAGTTACTCGGCAGATACTCCCCAATACCAGTCACATATGCAGGTGGTGTCAAATCCTTTTCTGACCTTGACCATGTGAAAAAGATAGGAAATAACCGCGTTGATCTCACCATTGGCAGTGCGCTTGATATATTTGGAGGCAACATACCATACAGAGATGTTGTCAATTGGCACAATTCAAACCTTTAAACTTACCTCTGGTGAATATAACAGAATCTGGCATTAAATCAGAGATACGAATCTAATCACATTAAAGGAGAGTTGTCATGGTGCCATCTCTGGAACTTGAAATATTTTCAGACTATGTTTGACCTTGGTGTTATTTCATTACCGGGAGTATTGAAAAGCTTGAAAAAGAGTATGATTTAAATGTTAAATGGCGGGCATTTCCCCTTCATCCAGATACCCCTGAAGAGGGTATAACTCTGGAAGAGCTTTTGAAAGAAAAGGGCGTTATTGCCAGTGTGGATGAGATTATTGCCAGTCTGAGAGCCACAGCTTCAAAGTTCGGGGTTGAGATAGGAGATAGAAGAATGACCTACAACAGCCGCCTTGCCCAAGAGGTGGGGCTCTGGGCAGAGACTAAGAGTAGAGGTCATCAGTTTCACATGGAGGCATTCAAGGCCTATTTTGTGGAGGGGAAAAATATTGCTCAGAAAGAGGTTCTCTTGGAGATGATAGAGCGCTCAGGGCTTGATTCAACTGATGGGCTGCATGTCATTGAAACAAGAGCATTTTCAGATACTGTGGATTCGGACTGGGCAATGTCAACTGCAAAAAGGGTGACAGCAGTTCCAACCTTTTTCATGGGAACTGACAGACTTGTGGGAGCACCCTCCTATGAGGCTCTTAAGAGAATGGTTGAAAAATACAGTCTAAAGAGATATAAATTAGGTTGCAATCTTTAACTGACGGGTAAAGTCCCATGTACTTGAGAAACTGAAGGGCTTGAAAGAGAAACAGGAGAGAATAAGAGGAATGATATGATACGTGGAAGTTCGAAGCTGACAGTCACGAGCGAACTCTCATATTTGCCTGCGATTCAGGCTTTTGCCAGAGAAGTTTCTAGGGAAATAGGTTTTGATGGCTCGGATCAGGAAAAGATCCTCCTCGCAATTGAGGAAGCTGTAATAAATGTGATCGAACACGCTTTCGAGTCCGCAGAGCAATCATTTCAGATATTATTTGAGCCGTCTCCAAAGGGTATCAGGATCATTATTAAAGACATGGGTCTGCCGTACGATCCCAGTCTGATTCCCGAATATGAAGCACCTAAGGAGATCGAGGAGATACCGTCTAAAGGCCTTGGATCTTTTATCATGAGAAAATGTGTTGACGAGGTGCTTTTCTGTAATCTTGGAAAGGGAGGGAAAGAGCTTCACCTTATCAAACATCTTGTGACTGAGAGCGTCGTCGAACTCGTGGAAGATCCGGAGCCGATTCAAGAGATCCAAGATAGAAAAACAGTTTTTTCGTCGTCTCCCTCAATTGAGCTGAGGTTGATGAAACCGTCGGAGGCCTTGGAAGTCTCCAGACTTTTCTACCGTACATACGGGTATTCTTATTTGTCGGATGTAATGTATTATCCGGAAAGACTCGCGGAACTCAACAGGGAGGGTCTCATGACGTCGGCTGTTGCAGTATCGGAGGAGGGAGAGATTGTCGGGCACCTTGCCATAACGAGAGAGACAAAAGATGATATGATTGCCGAGGCAGGGAAAGGAGCCGTAAATCCCAGTTTCAGGGGCCACGACATTTTCACGGGAATGCAAAAGCTTCTCAATGATGAAGCGAGAGCTATGGGCCTGAAGGCCATTTACGGGAGGTCGGTTACGGTTCATAGCGCAACCCAGAAGATGACGGAGAAAACAGGGTATAAGGACTGCGGCATTCTACTCGGTTATGCACCAGCAGATATTGCCTTCAAAGCGATCCAGGAGCAGCTTGCCCAGAGGGAATCGCTTGTATTCTGTTTTCAGCCTGTGGTCGGACTACCAGCCACATCCGTATACCTTCCTTCCCGCCATGAATCCATTTTGCGTAAGCTCTACGAAAATCTAGGGTTGACCAGAAGTTTCGAGACTCCGGAAGGCTCCGCCCCGATAGCGGATTTTTCCGTAATGAAATTAAAGGTGTTTTCCGAAATCAACATTGTGGAAATCGTAATTCAACAATACGGCAAGGATGTGATAAGAGTTCTTCGAGACCATCTCAAGGATCTCTGCGCAAAAAGAATCGAACACTGCACTCTTTTTCTGAACCTTGGCGATCCGATCACGAGTCAGATGAGTGAAGAGATCGAAAATCTCGGCTTCTTCTTGGGCGGAGTCATCCCGTGTCTTCACTTTGACGATACTCTGATACTTCAATACTTGAATAACGCCATTGTTGACCCTTCCAAGATAAAACTATATTCCCCTATTGCAAAAGAAATAGTTGCATACCTGACTGGTGAGATTAATCTGTGACTAAATTCTAAGAATTGGGTGTAATGAATGGATTTTGTACAAAGTACCTTGTTTGAAAATATGCATAGAGCCCCTTTGGCCGAAAGGCTCAGGCCAAGAACTCTGGAGGAATACATTGGTCAGATACATATCCTCGGTAAAGGCAAGGTGCTGAGACAACTGATAGAATCAGATAATATTACCTCTATGATCTTATGGGGGCCGCCTGGCGTTGGTAAAACTACCCTTGCGATGATTATTGCCAATATAACCAACTCTAAATTCATGAGCTTCAGCGCTGCAACCTCTGGTATCAAAGAGATTAAGGAGGTAATGGCAAAAGCGGAACAGAGCAGGCTGATAGGCAGGCGGATTTTAATCTTTGTAGATGAAATTCATCGCTTTAACAAAGCACAGCAGGATGCTTTTCTCCCTCACGTCGAGAAAGGTAATATTGTTCTCATTGGTGCCACTACCGAAAACCCCTCTTTTGAGGTTAACTCTGCTTTGCTCTCAAGAAGTAGAGTGTTTGTACTGAACTCTCTGCAAACTGAAGATATTGTGACGCTATTAAGGCATGCTTTACAGGATCAAAGAGGCTATGGAGGTCAAAATATTGAGATTGCCAGTGAATTGCTGGAATTGATCGCAGTATATTCCAATGGAGATGCCAGGACGGCGCTTAATGTATTGGAAATGGCTGTGATGAGCGGTGATAAACAGAGTAACGCCACGATAATAAGTAGAGATATCATAGAAGATTGCATCCAGAAAAAGGCGTTGTTATATGATAAAAATGGGGAAGAACACTATAATCTTATCTCAGCTTTGCACAAATCCATGCGCAACAGTGATCCTGATGCCGCACTCTACTGGCTGGCTAGAATGCTTGAAGCCGGAGAAGAACCGCTGTTTATTGCCAGAAGGCTTATCCGCTTTGCTTCAGAAGACGTTGGTCTGGCTGATCACAGAGCACTGGAAATGACCATTGCCGTGTATAATGCCGTCCATTATCTGGGCATGCCCGAGTGTAACGTGCACTTAACTCAGGCGGTAGTATATCTTTCTGTTGTTGCTAAGTCCAATGCGCTATATATAGCTTATGAAAATGCCAGGAAAGATGCGCGGAACACACTTGCAGATGGTGTGCCGCTGCACCTTCGGAATGCTCCCACCAGACTTATGAAAAGCCTGAACTATGGTAAGGGTTATCAATATGCACACGATGCTGAGAATAAAGTTTCCAATATGCAGTGTCTGCCGGAAAATCTGAAAGATCGCCAATATTATCAGCCTACTGATCAAGGCTTTGAAAAAAATATAAAAGAACGCCTGGCGCTTGTGAAAAAACTGCGTGACGGGGTCGGGCCAATATAGAAAAATGCAACTCTTCAATCTTCTTAACCATCTTCCAATCTCTTTATTTTACGTTTTATCGGGTTTGAAAAAAGTTTCTTACTGGAAGGAGAGATATTATTCAAGCTCAATATCCCCTGCTCCAGAGCCTTATTTATAGAGGGGATTTTACAGAGCTGCTCTCTTATGGCAAGTGCAGTACCAGAGTTAAAACTGCCACAAGGTGCTGACCAGAATCCAATGTTCAACAGGAATCTCTTCTCCTGTCGCTCCATCCACACCTCATAATCCACGATCTCATTTAGCTTAAAAATGGCCTCATCCATCTCGTCCAGGCGCAGCTCAACCCCTTCGAGTTTATAGAGACTGCGGCCAAGTACCCTGTCCAGACGTCTTAGATTTGATCCACATGCGCACCTGCTGGTAAAAAAACGGGAAACATCCCCGGTACGATAACGGATCAGTGGCATGCCTGTTCTGGTCAGAGTGGTGATGACGATCTCTCCATAGTGCCCATCTGGTACTGGCCTGCCCTGTTTGTCCAATATTTCCAGGTAAAGATCCGCATCTCTGAGGTGGCATCCTTTTAGGGCATGGCATTCAACCCCTCCTCCAAGTCCGGTTTCGGTAAGACCGTAATGGTTGAACACAGGGCAGTTCCAGCCCTTGCTGATAGCCCCGATTATGGAGCGGGAGAGATAATCCCCGCTTAAGAGCACACTTTTGATCCGACCCGGAGCAACTTTCCGGGACCATCGAACAAGGCTGAGCACCTGAACCGGCAGGCCGATGAGGCAATCAATGGCAAGGTCATTTATCTTTTCGATCACAAGCCCGGGATCTTCCACCAGGCCGTGGACAACAGCCTTGCATCCGATTCGTTCAACCCCTGTGGCCACCCTTTCACCCACAGAGCCAAGATTGGCTCCAGGCATGAGCACCATCACCTTTTGTCCCGGGTTAACAAGAGCTTTCATGCCCTGACTGAAAAAATCTGCAGTCAGTTCAAGGTCGCTCAAGGTAAAATAGATCCGCTTGGGGTTGCCTGTGGTGCCTGAAGTCTGAAGGGTGGTGACCCTTGCGATCTCCCCCTGAGAGACACAGAGCATCTCCAGAGCCGACTCTGCCAGATCCTCAGGAGAGGTGAACGGCAGGCTGGCAATATCTGCCATGGATTTCAATGAATGGGGATCAACGTTCTTCAACATGCGTTGGTAAAAGGGGCTGTTCATCAGGGCACTGGTCAGACTCTTTTTCAGCATGGCCAGCTGATAGTCGTGCAGAGATGCCGGGTCTGGCATAACTCCTTTGGCAAGGCCAATTTTCACACCTATCCACTCCTCCAGTGGGGTAATCTTCATAGCCATTGCCTCCTCTTCATAGCCATTGTCTCCTGTACAGGCTTCTGCCCTGGATATCGGTTAAGTTATACATGCAGAACGGGATCAACCTGCCGTCAGGGGAGAGCACGTGGACGCAGCAGTCTCGTACCCGTTCCAGATCCAGATTCCACGCATCCTGAAACGCCATGCAGGATATAGAAAAGATGTGGCTCTTCAACCGGCTCAGGAAGAGGTCAAGATCCAAAGGTTTGCCCGCTCCTGATGAAGCAGAGAGCATGGGCTGCAAAGAAAATGGAGGAGTTGACTGACCAATCTGTTGCGATTTTCTGGTCTCACTGTTTTTTCTCTCCATATTATGTTGATCGTCGTTCTCCTTTACCAAAGGAGAGGCCCATTGTCTGGCAATAAACCCTATGGTTTTGCTTGCGCCTTTGTGACCGTCTTCAAGTTCTGTACCAGGTTGGTGGCGGGTCAGAGGCTTAAGCTCTCCATCTGGCATAAGCACAAAATTGCCATGGAATGAGCATAGGGCGTTCTCTCAACCAGGGGGGCGAAAATGGGCAGCCCTTATCCCGGTCTGCTCCTCTATGGCCTGGATCACCTGTGGCAATGTGATTCTGACTTCATCTGCAGGGGGCTTGGGATAGCGCCCAAAATAGCTGATCGGCTGAAAGTGGACGCCCCGCACATCAGGAGAGTTTTCCAGGCCAAAGCGTATGATATCTCCGATCTGATGGTCGTTTACCCCGGGCATCAGGGTTGGCACCAGCACCACACCAAGGTTATGGGAGCGGCAGTTTGCAATGGCCCTCTCCTTTACTGCCTTAAGTTTTCTGCCTCGAAGTGCAAGGTGGACTCTCTCATCCACCCCGTCAAACTGCAAAAACACACTGTCAAGTCCTGCCTCTTTCAGACGGCCGACAAAATCACCATCTTCAGCCAGTCGAAGCCCGTTGGTGTTGATCTGGATAAAGCCAAATCCCATCTTTTTGCCCATGGCGATGATCTTAGGAAGGTCATCTCTTACTGTTGGTTCCCCCCCTGAGAGCTGGATATTGCACCCGCCACCAGTGAGGTTTCTGATCTCATCATACCAGGCCTCTACCTGGTCAACTCCAGGATCAGCAACTTTGTCACCACTGTCGGCAAAGCAGACAGGACAGTGAAGATTGCAGCGCCAGGTGACCTCTATGAGCGCTGTACAGGTGCGCTGCCGGTGTTCGGGACAGAGCCCGCAGTCAAAGGGACACCCTTTTTCCACAGAACTTGAATGGGTTTTTGGCCCGGCCGGGGTTTTGCTTCTGGTCCAGGTTTGCATCTTGGGCTCTCCCTGCCAGATGATGGTGCTCATCAAGCCGTGCTCAGGACACCTCTTGATGAGAAAGACCGCCCCCTTTTTTTCGACCCTTGTTGCGAAAAGTTTTTTCATGCAGTAGGGGCAGAGACTCTCTGTGTGGGCCAGGATAAGCTCTTTTTCAGTTTTCATCTGTTGCCTTCCCTATATTTTGATTTCATGCTCTACCAGCAGCTCCACCGCCTTGTCATAGGAGTCTGCAATGGTATGGCCACAGCTTTGGGCTATGATCCTGAAATACCCGGGACGACTATTTTTGATGGTTTCACAGGTATTTCGGGCAGATTGACACTCCCGGCCAAACACAGTGGCCCAGAATTTTTCAAGGGAACCATGGTCAAATACTGCCTGGCCTGCCAGCTGGGTCAGGAGCGGGGAGAGATCTTCCCATATAATATGGTCAAAGCCTGCCTCTGCCACAAGCGACTCCATCTCCTGCCTGCCTACAGCCTTGCGGAACCCGCAGGTTAGGGGGATATTCTCCAGCTGGTAACTATATTTTGTCCCCCTTTGATAGAGATCGCACAGTACAAGTACCCCCTCAGGTTCAAGTACCCGCTGGAACTCGATCAGGGTGGCTGCCATACTTGGAGTCAGCGATAGCACGCATTCACAGAACAGGGCATTGAAGCTTGCAGACCTGAATGGCATGGCCTGGGCCGTGGCCTGGAGAGCCGGAATCTTTGCACCTGAACTGAGCAGTTCAAAATCCATATCAAGCCCAAGGGAGCAGACAGAGAACTCTTTTGCCAGCATCTCTGCTGCCGCGCCATACCCGCACCCCACATCAAGAATCCTCTCCCCAGGTTTAAGCCCTGCTTTTAAGGCCGACTCCCTGGTGAGTTCAAGCCCGCCTGGCCTGAGCACCGGTCCGGTCAGATCCTGAAGAGCACGGCTTTTATACAGAGGTGTTGAGATCCGGTTCTCCATCAAGGTTACTTATCCTCCAGCAACTTTTCCACCTCCAGCATCTTGCCAAGTGCGATCTCCTCCGGTACCAGGGCCATGCCGCATTCAGGGCAGCAGGGAAGTTCAACCGTAAAACTGCCGTTCATATAGTCGATCCTCACCTTGGCAAGCTTGAGCAGCTCATCACATAAGAGGCATCTCCACTCTCTGTTCTCCTCTATTCCCAGATTGGTTATCATCCTTTTCCCCCCATAACCTGCATACGGTGACAGTAGCTGTTATGAATATGGTACCCGTTTTCTGCCAGTGAGTATTCGACCCAGAATGTTACCATGAAGGGGCGGTGAGAGGCCAGAAAATGGCCGCTTACCTGGCTTTGCATTTTGCGGCCGCTCTCTTCGGCATGTGCTATGGTTGCCCTGATATCCTGGTGCAGTATCCGCCTCTGATCCAGTGTTGCCTGAACCTCCGGGCTGATCTGGAGCATGCTCTCACTTTCTGTTTCCAGCGGTTCGTTCCACACCTGACTCAAAAGATCTTTCCTGAGCCTTGATCGGTTTTCCCGGCTCTCCGACAATCCGGTTCTGGCCCGGTCTGCAGGGTCAACCCCCATTACTTCCTGAGGAAATATAAAGTCAAGCAGATGAGCCGTGCGCTTGCCAGCCCCTTTGAGACTCTCCCTGCACATGGCGCAATAGGCCAGATAGTCAAGATCACTCTCAGAGGTTCTGCGCTCAAGTTGTTTCTGGGCAAGTGCCGGGTTGGCATTTTCCATAAGCCCCCCAAACCCGCAACATTCGGTCTTTTCCCGGCTGAACTCAAGCTCTTCAAGCGTGATGCCAAGCTTTAAAGCAAGACTCCTGACCGCTGACTGAAGTTGCGGGTCATGGCGTGAGGTGCAGGGGTCATGGAGCGCCATGGTGGTTCCCACGGGTTTTGCAGCATAGTGCGGCAGCTGGCATTGATCCATCACCTGCCACAGGGAGATAACCTCTATGTCTGGCAGGTATCTTCTGAACATATCAAGGCAGGAGGAGCAGGCCAGTATCATCCGGGGTTCTCCCATGGTCTGCCACGTTTTTTCAAGCAGCGATATGGCTGCCTGAGTTTTTGCCTCGTCCCCGGACCAGTGGGCAGGGGCTGCGCAGCACTGGAGCATGAGGCCAGTATCTTGAGCCCAGTTGTTGCGTAAAAAAGAGTAGGTTTGGATCACATGGTCAGGATCTGATCCACTTAACTGACAGCCTGGAAAAAATGCAAACCCGCTCTTTGTCTGGCCTGGGGCGTGCCTTGTCAGCATGAACTGTTCTGAGTTGCTGAACTGCATATCCTGGATGGCAAACTCATGAGCAGATGGCGGCATTTTATTGTGTTGAACAAGGTCTCTTCTGGCAGAGAGGCAAAGCTCTGCCATGGAGAAGTTTTCCGGGCATATCTTCTCACACAACCCGCACAGGCTGCAGCTGTTGACCATGAGGTTTGCAGAGTGGTTGCCAAGTACAATGGATGCGTTGTTATAGATCTCCCTGGCATACCTTTTGGGATAGCCCTTAAAATAGTCCAGATAGGGGCACACCTTCAGACATTCCAGACACTGGCACTGAATGCAGCGCAGAGCCTCGGCACGGGCCTCGTCAGTGGTATATCCCTTTTCTCCATGAACGGGCGGCAGAGCCACGGGCAACGGTTCTATATCTTCTATATTGGTAAAGAGCCTGGTGGGGTATGGCCCCTCGTCCCGGCGCCCCTCCACCAGGCTGACATTCTGGCTAAACCGCTCCATGGAGAGGGCTGCGGCTCTGCCCTGGAAACTCTGGTACACTGGAGAGAGTCTGCCATGCTCATCACAGGCTCCGCCAGCAAACACCCCCTCCTTTCCAAGGGCAAAAGTCTTGCCAGACGGTTTTCCCCCCTGAGCCATGGCAGCACCACTGGGGCTGTCCAGGCCAAGATAGAGAGCAGAGAACTCTTGCTGTAACTGGGTTAGCAAACTATTGTCCAGCATTGTTTTTTCAACCTTGAGTCCAAGGGTCTCAAGGATCTCCAGCTCACTTTTCAGGATATCCTTGGGAAGTGTTTCATCTGAAAGCGACCACAGGGTTCCCCCAAGTCTCTCCTGAGAGCTAAACAGGGTGACATCATACCCTTTGCGCAGAAGATCCAGAGCTGCCACCAGGGAACTTAAACTCTCTCCCACTACAGCCATGCGCCTG
>Ga0209800_10001258_pt1 | contig 27944 bp, 28 predicted proteins | sample Higcelweek8metaG_FD_187174 | JGI IMG/M metagenome (GOLD analysis project Ga0209800, IMG submission 187174) | Freshwater pond sediment microbial communities from the University of Edinburgh, under environmental carbon perturbations - High... | ecosystem: Environmental > Aquatic > Freshwater >...
GCGTTTCTTTATTCAGTCACTGGGCAGCCTGGCTTTAGGGTCAGCCATCGTGTTCCTGTGCGGTATGCTCAGCGGCTGGATCTCGCGCTTGTTTGTCAACCTCACCACGCAACAAGCCATGTACCACACCCGCTTCACCGTCCCGGATTTTATCCTGCTCACCATTGGCGCAGCCCTGGCCATTTACCTCACGGTTCGTGTGCCCAAGCAACGTTCACTGGTAGCCAGTGTTGCCCTCGCTTATGAAATCTATATACCAATTGCCGTAGCTGGTTTTGGTCTCACCAGCAAGCTCAACGGGTTCTTCCCTGAAGCACTCAAAGTAGCTGGCGTCCACCTGTTTTGGGTGCTGCTGGTTGGCGCAATCGTGTTGATCATCCTCAAGTTACGCCCATTTACCTTCTTTGGCTTTCTCCTCACTGCTGCTCTGGTCGGTGCTGGTGTTTATGCCCTGGTGGTCACCAGTGCGCTTGGTTCTGCAGTGCAGCGTCAAGTTGCACCTTTCGTTACGCGTACCCCCAAACCAACGGTGCAGGATCCCAACGTGATCGTTTTCACGACACCCACACTCACCCCAGGTCCGGCAATCGTCGTTATCGCCACGCCCACGTTGTCTGGCACTCCCACCAACACCCTCGTCCCCTCACCGACAGCCACGGTCACCATCACTCCAAAACCAACACCTGTATGGGCAAAGGTTTACAGTGAAAAATATTCCGGCGTGATCGTCCGCAAGGAACCCGGGCTCAACGGGGCTCAACTGACTTCATTACTAAATAACGCGATCGTGCAGGTTTTGCCAGACACGCAAACCGTAGATAGTTACGTCTGGGCGCATGTGGTTCTTGAAGACGGCCGCGAAGGCTGGATCGTGCGCAACCTGTTGGTCACAGCAACACCAGTTCCAAACTGGTAAATCACCCTAATCTTAAAAACGGAGTAAACAATGACAATCCATTTTGGAACAGACGGTTGGCGCGCAGTAATCTCAGATACCTTTACCTTCTCCAACCTCAGACAGTTGGCACAGGCAATAGCCGATGCTGTTGCTTCTGGCAAATGGATGAACGGGACTGCTCTGGAGAACAACCCTGATCCACGTAAAATGGTAGTCGGATTCGATACCCGCTTTCTCTCAGACCGTTACGCCTCGGATGTGGCGCGCGTATTGGCTGCCAACGGGTTTACCGTATATCTGGCCCAGGCTGACGCCCCCACCCCGACCATTTCGCATGCGGTACGCAACCTCAATGCCATTGCGGGCGTGATGATCACTGCTTCGCACAATGCCCCACGTTACAACGGCGTCAAATTGAAATCGGCTTACGGCGGTTCTGCCCTTCCCGAACAGTGCCGGCGCGTTGAAGTGTACCTGAACGATAACGAGGAATTGGGGCGCGGACCTAACCTGATGGATTATGAACAGGCACGCGAAGCAGGCAAGATCGTACGCTTCAACCCCATCCCAGCCTATTATGACCATTTACGAAAACTGATCGATTTTGACGCCATTGCGGAAAATCCCCAGCGTTTCGTCATAGATTCCATGTACGGCTCCGGGCGCGGCGTCATCCGTGGCGCATTGCAGGGGTCAGGCTGCGAAATCTACGAAATCCGTGATGAGATGAATCCGGGATTTGGCGGCGTCCACCCAGAACCCATTGCACGCTACCTCACCCCCCTGGCGGGAGCCATCGGCGCTGGTAAAGGCAACTTTGGTATCGCTACTGATGGTGACGCCGACCGCATCGGTGCCATGGACGAAAAAGGCAACTTTGTTGATCCACACAAGATCATGGCGTTGGCGTTGAAACACCTGGTTGAAAAACGCAAACTGACCGGGTCAGTGGTTCGCACTGTATCCACCACCCGCATGATTGACCGCCTGGCAGCCAAATATGGGCTGACCCTGCACGAGACTCCTGTTGGCTTCAACCACATTGCTGATTACATGATGAAGGAAAACGTGCTCATTGGCGGTGAGGAATCCGGCGGCATTTCCTTCCGGGGGCACATCCCCGAAGGCGACGGACCGATCATGGGTTTGCTCATCATTGAAATGGTCGCCATGGCAAAAACTTCGCTTTACGAAATGGTGGAAGAATTACAGAAAGAAGTTGGTCCTGTCTATTATGAGCGCACCGATCTGCGCCTCAAGCACCCGGTGGCAAAAGATGCTATGGTGAAAAAACTCGTCCAGGAACATCCAGCTTCCATTGGTGGTGAAGCAATCACCCAGGTATCCACTATTGATGGCGTCAAATATATCCTTGCGGATGACTCCTGGCTTCTCATCCGCCCTTCCGGTACTGAACCAGTGCTGCGTGTCTATGCCGAGGGTCGTTCAACCGAAATGGTCAAAGCCCTGCTGCAATATGGCGGGACCGTGGCAGCCAGCGTTTCATAAGAATCCTTAAATACAAACTCCGGGGAAATCTGCAAAAGAGACCCCGGAGTTTTTGTTTTTGTTTAATCTAACGGGTAGACGTCCGCAGTCTGCGGCTGAGGAGGATTACCGCCACCAGCACGATTGCCAGACCGGCCATCATGGGCAGGCCAACTTCATCAGCAAATCCGGAGGTCGGTAAAGCTGTAGCAGTGGGTGCTGGTGTTCCAGCAGCGCCGCTGCTTCCTGCCATTTGAGTTTGCAGGGCTGATACGGTCGCCAGTTCAGAAGCTGTAAGCCCTGAACCACCTGTACCCTGGGTAGCCTGCGCCACAACAACAACTGGCGTCTTGGTTGGGACAACCACTTTCGTCGAAGTCGGAACAATAATAGTTTTCGCAAGTAAAGTCGCTTGCTGCGCCTGGACAATCGCAGTGGCAGCCATGGCGGTAGCCGTATTGGCAGCATTGATCTGGGCAGCCTGTTCCTGTTGGGCAGCTTGCTGGTTTGCCAGCAGGCCGGGGCCTAGCAAGAGAAGCAGGATCAGCGCCAGTATGAAAAGCACACCTACGATGCCAATGGCAATCAGAAAGTTCTTATTTGACGGTTTCTTATCAGGCGGAGGGGGTAACTCCTCTCCTCCCAAACTCTCCTGGTCAAACTGGTCCTCATCGAAATTAGTTAGTGCCATGGTATCCTCCTTATTTGGATTTTCCGATATATCGGTTATCCAGATCGATCAATTCAAAATTATTCAGCGGAATCGCTGCGTTTTCATTATTCAAAAATTTCAATCCTACGGCATTGGCTTTGATACGATTCGGAAGTGCGGTCATGCCGTCGTTTAGTTTGTTCACATAAGCCAGTTGACCTACAAAAGGTGAGGTATGGACTCTGGCTAATTGACCCAATTTCAATTCCACGATCTGGCGGTAGGCATCGCCTTCTGCAGGCAAAGAGATGATCAATTCAGGCCGTTCACCAGTCCATCTATTCCATTTTACAGCATTGACTGCAATTTCGCGTCCGGCATTCGTGATTAGCAGCCGTTTTGCGTAATCATTGATCAAATTCATCCCATATCCCTCCATCACCAGGATCGGGAAGGATTGTTTTTGGGCTACCTGGATCAAGTCAGGATTGATCGAGCCAAGGATAAGACCGCCTACTGGCAAACTTGCAGCGGATTCGATCAATTGGGCAGTGGAGCAAAAAGCAGCACAGACTACCAATCCACGGTTTTGGATTCCCAGGCTGGAAGTCTCCAACTCGGAATCCAATTGGTGCTCATCGATCTGCAAAGGACCAAAACCGGTTTTTCCATTACCCCACATACCCTGAATTAAAACACCATTGGTTTCAATAACAGCGCCGTGGTCCTTGATGATTTCAACTACTTTGCCATTGAACCCGGCATTCACGGTTAATTTGATTTTCGCTGTTTCCACCAGCATCTGGCCATTGCGGATGGAAAGGATGGTTCCAGCTCTGGGCGAACGCACGATCCTGGAAAACATACCGCCTGTTTCAGCCAGGATATCATTCTTATCCACCTGGTCCCCCACTTTACGGTTGATCAGTTTTTCAGCCTGCGCGGGGGTGGTTAAGCCAAATGAACGCATCACATCCACATAGTGAAATTGCGAAGGCATCTCGGTTTCAGCGATCACTTCATTGGTGGTCACCTTTTGCCCAATACGCACCAACACCGTTCCAGACACCGGCAGGGTTCTATTCCGGCGTATCTGGATCAACGGATGGGTTTGAACAATAGAAGCATTCATCATTTCACCTGACGAACATGTTGCAATAAATGTACCAATTAAGCCCCCAACATAAACATCCAGCGTTTGTATCGCTCGCGCCTGGTTGTTACATCTTTGGGGAACGTAAGCGGCCTGCCCCTGGCATCGATAACAACACCGCAAACTCCTCCGTGCACCTTAAACGGTTCGTTAGGATTGATCAACCCTTCGATCACCGTTCGCCGCATCAAGTTGAGCGAAAGGGTTCCAACTTCTCCAGAAGGCAGCGGCAGTGTGGCAATTGCCCCCTGTTTGACCTCAATATCCATATAGTTGCCAGAATGATATGTCAGCCGGGCATTAGCAATGGGCGTTCCGTCTGAAGCTTTGCTTTCGACATTGATGACCGTTGCCAGGTTAGTGAATGCACTTGTTTCCATCACCTGCACCGGCAAGAGGGAATGTGCACGCGAGATAGCTCCCAGGATTGGCAACAGACCATGTTTGTCAATGATCAAGGGAGTAATGCCGATCGGTTGAATCCCATCCAGCAAGGTAAGCAATATTTGTTGAGGAGTTGGCGCGTGAGTAATGGTGGATCCGCTGATAAAAATAGGTTCGAATATGGAAGACGCTAGCAGGGATTGGCGCTTCATTTCATTTAAGCCATATTCTAGGATAGCGCGGGCAGCAGCCAGGTCAACCGCTAATCCTTTATCATCTACTGGAATACTTCCTGGCGTTAGGGTTTTTTGCCAGAGAATTTCCTTGAATTCATTTTGTGGCAAACTTTCTGACAGCCATTTAGCAATAGCTTCAATTTTTATCCTGGTTAAAGCTTCCTCAAAGCCGTCACCCATACCCAGTGGGACAATGTTGATATTGCATTGGTTTGCATTGGATGATGAAAAAGTACAATAGGATGACCCCAGGTCTATCCCAAGGACGGCTTTAGAGGGATCATACAGTTTCCCAAGGAAGCGCATCATACGCTGGTAATTGAGACTCGAAATGGAAGGGGCTTCAGTACACAATGGCGTGATCCGGTTTATTCCGTCCATCCGCTTGGTCCAAACGCGCAATACCATCCTGGCAAGTTCTTCGCTGCTTTTACCCAGATCCTCCACCTCGAGGGTTGGGCGGATGTTTTCGGTCAATGTAACCCGGGCATGTTTTTCCAGGATTTCCATGATAGTTTTTGCCACTACCCGGTTGCCACAATAGAGAACTTCCGGACGGTTGTCTTTGGGAAGAGTTGAAAGCACCAATGCGATCATCTGTGCCACCCGGACCATAGAACGTGATGCGCCCCGGTTTGTGCCACCCCCGAAAATGATGATGTCCGGTCTGGCTGCCAGCAGGCTTTCCATTTGTAGCTGGGCTGATCGGCGATCATTAATCCCAAAGCTATCCTTAACAACGGCATAAGAAGTTTGAGCTAAACGAATGGTACTTTCCAACGACACTTCGTTCAATAAGCCAAAAGTGATTATTTTCACCTCTGGTCCGCCGGAGACTGTAACAAACAAACGGTCAACACCCTCTCCGTTGGGTTGAGATGGCATGATCAAATTGCCGTCGTGGTCCATCAAAGTGCGACCAATTATCAGCTGCAATTGGGTAATTGCTGCAAGAATACCTTCCCCTATATCAAAAAATGGGGCTTTTTGCGTTGAAGGTGCCACCCCGCTGGCCAGAAAATGATAACTTCCATCAACGACATCAAACATGACTGCCCGGGTATTTTGGGTGCCAATTTCAATTCCAAGAACAGAACTAGTGTCATTAAAAGGTTGGGTCATGAAATCCTATTTACCTGCCAATAACTGGATGGTCTGGAGAATGAAATCGGTGCGCTCGATCAAAGCCGTGGCTGCAGCAGTGAGCACGCTAGCAAATACCACACCCAGCGTTATCGAGATAAATATTTTCCCGATCCAGGCAAAAATCGCAACCAAAACTGTTCGCTTCCCGCTAGTGGCACTTCCCTTTTTGGCATTGAAATGGAAATATGCCAGGGACGCCAACGTTCCAATTAGCAGGAATCCTCCCTCCAGGTAAGCGAGGAAAGGAGATTCTCCTGATGAAGGTAAAAACGCACTCCAGGCACCTTTTACCTGACCAAATAGAGTGCCCATTACCGCTCCGCCTACCGCAATCGCCGCACCTGCCCCTACCAGGTAAGCCATGGGGATATTTCCCATGCGCGAGAAACGCGGAGTAAGTTTAAACATCAGTAAACCAGAGAGTACCAGCGGGACAAGAACCAACCGGTCGCCAGATACCAACGGTACAACCAGGTTCGGAAGAATCACCTGGAAAATCAAGACCACAGCAAAATATCCTGCGCTAACCCCGATGAACAAAGCCATCACAAAACGGTAAACGGCATTGTCTCCCAGGAAATAACTGAATACAAGAAAGGTCAAAATAAAACTGACGATAACCCAAACCAAATCCAAGCCTGTCGGTATCATTGGCGTTTTCCCCCGGTTGAGTCTGGTTTCACCAAACTGATGAATCCACCTCCTAAAACCAGCGCTGCCATAAGGACTGATAGTAATTGAAGAGAGGTATGATTTCTCCCCGCCTCACCAGTTGATCCCATTATGCGTTCATAGACCAGCCCGCCTGCCATTCCAGAAACTATTCCACTCACCTGGCCGCTTTGATAATAAGGTTGAATTAAAGGAGATGCCTGCGCGCTGGTAACCATCAAGAGCGGAGTGCCATTAAGTGTCGGTTGAAGTTGTTCGATCCATACGCGCGCTGTTTCGGCTTTATCAGTAATAACAATGATTGCTCCGAAATCCGCCATATTTTGGATATTCTTTAATGAATCTATCGAGGAAGTCGCAACAAGATCCGCTGTCAACGGGACTGTATTAGCGAACGAATTTCCCAGATCTTGAACCGCTATCGCTCCTCCCGGGAAATAACCCAAATCAACAACTTTGCCAACCGCTTGATAAGTTGGAACAAATGCCAATCCTCTTTCTATCTGGTCTGCCAATAAAGCAGAATCAACCGGGTTGATTGACATGAGTGCAATATTGAGATTACGGCGCATAATATGTTCGATAAGCGCTTGTGAAGTTAATCGGATCTCCCCCGCAAAACCTGCTTCAAAATCACCTGCGATGAGAACTGTCTTGTCCGCCGCGATGGAATTGATCCGATCAAATGTATGCACCACTTCGCCCGGGAATAAAGCTGGTTGAAGCCCATACCCATTAAGAACTGTTCCACCCAAGAAAGCTACAACTATAAACACCAATGCCAACAGCGACCGCCAAAGAGTATTCTTAATTCCAACCGCTGAGTTTTTTTCAGACTCCTCGACGGTTTCAGCATTTGCTGCGATCTCAGAAAGCAGGGCAGCGTTTGTCTTTTGCCGGTTGCTTACCCTTAGACCTCCACTCAGGTCAGAAGGTTTTCCAATAAAAGTGGCTGCAGATATTTCTAACATCACATTCGCAGCCTGATCACCATCAGTGGTTTCGCCCTCTTGAGCTTTTTCCTCTGGTATTGCTACCATTTCTACAGCCTCAACCGGCCGTAACGCCGCAAGCCACACAGGCAAATTCCCTTTCTCAGGTCTGGGGCTTCCATCGTCCACCGCAGGTGTCACACTTCTTGGTTTTTCCTTAACCGGTTTTTCAATGGGTTTTACATCTGTCAACCACTCCGGCAGGTCATCAGGTGCAAACGGTTCCAGAAGAAGATCATCACCCTTGAAAGGATTAATGGGAATATCCGCTGAAACCTCGTCAGTTGGAACATTTTCAACAATTTCCTCAGGCTCAATCAGAATGTTAGGTTGAGGTTGAGTAACATCGATTAGGTCATTGAAGAAATTAAGACCGGACTGATCCAGAGATTGACTAATATCGATTTGGTCATCCGAGAAAATTGGCTGAGCCGATTCCAGAGGTTGCACAGGACTATCTTCTATGATGGGTTCCAAGGAAATCGCCAAATCCTCGTTAGAGAAATGGTTATCAACATTTTCATTTGGTAAGACAGGCGCTGATTCAATTTCCAGTTCTTCCTGGGGTCGGCTATCAACCGTTGACGATAAGTCAGAGTCAACCTGCTCAGGTTGTCTGTTTGTTTCCTGAATCTCTGTTTCATCAAAGGTTAAATCGAATGGCTGAAATCCCTCGGGTAGTACAACTCCTTGTGGTTCTGCAGGTTTTTCTGACTCAATTACAGGTTCTTCAATTAGCGGTGAAAAAATCTTTCCCAGGTCAAATTCAGGCTCCGGCAGTATTTCAGGGAATTCCTGGGACTCTGGTTGAGGTGTAATTTCAATTTCCGCTGGCGATTCAGTGATTTCTAGATTTTCGGGTTGGATTAAATTGTCAGTCTCATCAGCAGACTGCCATGACTTGAGGCTTTCAAGCCAATCGTCGCCACTTGCGAAAGTGGTCGAAGGTTCCTCTATTGGAGATGCAGATTTCACTTTATTCGGGTCAGGCGGTGCCGGTTCAACTTCGTTGTTTGTCTTAATTTCTGCATTGTCTTCATTTAGTGATTGCAACCAATCGGGTACCCCGCTATGGGATTGTTTTTCTGCCCAATATTTGTCTTCTTGTGCTTTTTTCTCTGCGCGTTCAACAGCTTCCTTGCTACGAATCCGTGAAAGCCAATCAGGGACAAACTCATCAGGTTTATCTGTTTCATTACTTTTAGTGGATTCTGCGGGAAGAATAGGGTTATTGTCTGATGTCGCATCCTGGTCTTGCCGTAACCCACTAAGCCAATCAGAAGATTGCGGTTGGTCGGTAGAAACAGGCGCTAATTCTGCATGGCAGAACCAGCAGTGTGTTTCCTGCGGTTCATTCAGTCGCGTGCAAATGGGGCAGGGTCTCTTGTCCATGGCTAATTGTTATACGGCCGATCTGAACCGATAAGAATGCGAATTCCGGTTGCAAGGCTGCCAAGAGCAACTCCAAGCAGGATACCCCTTGCGCCCGCGGTCGGAATCATCTGCAGCCCGGAAAGAACGTCCCGTAGGATGGGAATTTGATCTGTAAACGAGAGCAATCCGCTATTGAGGATGAGGAAAATGATCACAGTCACAAAAAATACGATCCCCATCCAATTGCGCTGCCGTTGAAGAAGTTTTAAGCTGGAAAACGAAAGCGTAACTGCCAGGATTGCCAGCAGGCTGCTTTCAATGGGGGTTTGAATATAAGTGACAACTTTCTGGAAAGCCGGATTGGTGGGTTCCAGAAAGAGACCAGCAATAAGTGTGATCAGAAAAACAACGACCACAACCAGGCTGAACCACTGCTGCATGCCTTGTTTTTTAACCTTTTCCCAATGAACCCCAAAAATCAAATGAATAATCGCGACCAATCCAGCCACACCAGAGAGAATAACCGCCCAATCGAGCAATGGGGTCCGAATGCTGGATAAAACAGGATTAGGAATAAAATACCCCAATAGAATTATCAAACCTGTTAAAACAGCAATGATCAATGCCAGGGGTGATTTCATAGGATTCCCAATACTTTCAAAACAGATCCGGCAATTAATGCAGCACCTATAACCATCCTAAAAACATCCTCAACTCTCAGGCTGGCTTGATGGGTTGGGTTGGCTGCCAGGTACGCCGGTAGCGCATACAGTTCCTCTCCGATGAGAGTATCCTGTGTGACTGCGTAGAAAATGGATTGCGCAGTAATAGAATCACTTCCAGTAATTGAAACCCTAGCTTTATTAAGAGTCTCACACAATAGACCTGCTTCTGTGCCAAAATTGCCAATCAACACATTTCCATTTACACCGCGGTCAACAATAGACTCCATAGTTCCAACGGCATACGAGAATGGGGTAGCTCCCGCCATGCTGGCATGATTCGGATCGTAAAATGCCTGGGTATTTGTATCAACTGAAATTCGTTTTAAGGCATCCTGGCTTAATATCAACAGGCTGCCTGATCCGGAGGTGCATATTGGCGGCAGATCACTCGTGGATGTCAGTTGTCCAACACGGTGAAGCGTGCTTAACCCTACCAACGCTGATGCATTGGAAGGGTCAGTGAGTTGAGCACTGCCAAGGGAGATATGCAGACGTGAACCGTCTTCAACAGCCATGCCAATCGCGCGTTTCAATCGATTGATCGCTTCAATTTTTCTAAAACTGGCAGGAAATCTGGTGCGAATACTCTTGGTTGAAAAAACAATCACCAGAATGGTAAAAAAAACAACAACACTGAATCCAATAACCTGTTCAATGCTGCTCATCTCATCTCCAAATTCTTCAGAAACGATGCAAAATTTTGGCTTTGCTGTGAATCATCCAGCGTTTCAGCGAAGGCGCGAAATGAAGCCTGCTGATCGGAGCCAAAAAAGGGACTTACTCCAAATAAGGTTTGCGAGAGGATCATACGTACAGGTGACGCTCCTTCAAGCAGAGTGATGACAAATCCGGTTAAGTGATTCTGTTGCAAGGTTCGCGCCCAATTTTCCCAGTATTCCGGAAGATTCATATTAAAAGTATAGCATAATCATCTATCCGCAATCCGGAAATACCCAGAGAGTGCTGCCAATTGGAGAAGACGCGTAGCGTGCTATTTCAGAGAACAGAATTTCCGTTGATTTCCAGAAAGAGCTGATTTGACTTTGGTATTTCCCGGCAGCCTGTTGCCATAACCGGATCGCTTCAGACGATAGGACGAAATGTGTTTCTAATGATCCGCCGGGAAGAATTAACTTATCGATGGACTCTAATTTCCCGGAATAGGGAAAATCGGCATAAAAACGCTTTTGATTTTCTAATTTGCACCCTATGCGTTTGACGAGCGCATGGTCTACGTGCCCACCAGCACCTAATGGAAGGACGATCTGGTCATCAGGAGTTAGCCGATTCTTGATAACCCGCCAGATCGCTGCCTCTAATTCTTGCTCTGGTTCATGCGTCGGTTTAAATAAGTCGCCAGTTTTCCTGATAACCGGTGAATTATTTGAGGCATAACGTCTGTAGATACAATCCTCGAATCCAAAATGAATACTTTCTACTCCGAGGGACCGGCATGCTGCCTGGTCTTCCTCCCTGCGCTGCTGATAAGGACTGCCCTGCTTTCCCCAACGCCGATGCAGGAGTTTTGCAAAAGGTGTTAAATTTTCTGCAGGTGGATCAGCCGTAAAGATGGACCAAACCTCAACCCTAAACCCGTTTTGAATTTGTTGAGCGATAATTCCACCGCAGGAAAATATTGCATCGTCCAAATGAGGGGAGAAGTAAATCACTTTCATTGGCGTTTGGTTAGCTTGAAATCATTCGGGTTTTAGCGCGGATGGCATTTTGTTCCGCCGATGGTCGAGGATTATTCCCCCGACAATGGTAACAATTGTTAAGACCACATAGAAAATCAGGAGGTATTGAATCGGTATGGCCAAACCGCTGCCAAATTTGCGATTAACATACCAGTTGGTAAAAATGAGAACAAAAACCCCCTCAAGGAGCACGATTCGCCAGAACCAGCCCGCCCGCCCCCGGGATATATGATCCCACACCCACCCCACAAGCAACGCGAGCCAGGGAAGGAAGATGGCACGATAACGTGGATTGTCCCACTGGTCGCCTCCCGCGCGCGCGGAAGAAATAATTACCCAGATCAGTAAAACTTCGATGAACCACACCAGCCCCCAATCCCGGTTTTTCCTGGCAGTCGTGATAACAGCACCAAACCCGTACAGCAGAAATGGGATGACCAGGTACCAACCAATCGCACGGAATATGGCAATACCCTGCCAAACAGGCAGTGATTGATAAACAAGTGCAGCCGGCAGTACAGGTTGGATCAATCCATACAAAAGGACAAACGGGAAACGCCAGGTTTTGCCAACAACACTCAATATCCAGGCTATCAAACCTGATTCAGTCTCAGTCGTATATGCATCAAAATAGAGGGTGTCTTTCAACCAGCGCCAGCCAGCCCATGCAGCCAGTAAAAGTAATAAAGCAAAGATCCCATACAGGATTTGCTTCCGCCGGGTGTCTTGCTCTGCAATTACCGTAATCACAAACAGATATCCGGATTCCACCATTAAAATCACCAGTCCGGCAGGAATGGATATCCAGCAGGTTAATAAAGTTGCCAAACCGAACAAAATGAAAATTATCGGTTGCCGGGCTCCCTTGCTGAAACCCATGGTTGTCCAAAAAGTGAGCGAGGCAAGCCCAATCAGCAGTGGTTCACGCATTTGCGAACTGCCCAGCAATACTCCTTCAGGGTATACAGCCATCACGATGCAGGCGATCAATGCAATTCGTTCTCCCCAACCAGCTCTAATCGCTTTCCAGAGGAATAAGATTCCTGTGCTTATAAAAAAGGCTGCGAAGTAAATCAACAAGAGCGGACGTTGCACATCTGCCGAAAAAAGACGATAGATGCCGACACTCATGGCGGTCATCCCGCCATACTGATCCATGCCAGTGTAGTCCGCGGGATTAAAATCATCCCATCGTTCATGAAACGCTATCATGTAGGCAACTTGGTCACGCTCATAGGCATCGGAATATACATAGCCCGAGTTTTGCACTGTTGTATCAAATCCCTCGGTAGGGAGGGAGGTTGTTAACCAGGTTCCAACACCAACTCGCAGTAGGAATGCGCACACAGCAACGACCACAACAATTTTTGGTGGTTTCAAGTACCAAAAAACCAAATAGAATAATGTCGCTAATATGGAACAAAATAAAACAGATCGCCATACACCGGAAAGAAAATCCCCGGGGCTGAAAGCTGCAAGGACTAATCCCAAGAGAATCCCTGAGCCCAGTACAAGTAGTGCTTTTAACCACAAACGCTCATTCAGTTTCATCTTGTTTTTTCCATTGCATGCATAATCTTACTCATACGGTCCTGCCAGGAATATTGCTGGACATCCAGAAAAGCCCGCCTTGATAATTCCTCACGCATTGATTCATTATTCATCAACTCAGTGAATTTTTTTACCAGGTCGTCAATGTCTTCTGGAATATAAAATGCTGCATTCTTTTCGTTCAACACCTCACGCAAGACGAGAATATCGCTGGTTAGTATGACCCGCCCTGATGCCATGTACTCAAACATTTTCATCGGGCTGGAAACCCCGGCGATATCGCCACCGCTGCTGCCGGCAACCATTTTTCCGTATGGCATCAGCAAAATATCAGCAGCCATCTGGTAAAGTGGAAGTTGATTGTTATCAATAAATCCTGTTAACAGGATATTATAGATTCCTTCCTTCTCCAGATCTTCTTCCCATTTGAAAACCACATCCTCCCTGCCACCCACCCAAATGAATTGAACGTCCGGGAATCGCTGTGCCAATTCCTTTAATGTGCTCAACCCGCGGCCTTCGTAAAAGCCGCCAGAATAGACCGCAGTAAATTTTTCCGCCAAACCTAATTTCGCTCTAGCCTCCACGGAATTAAGGTTTTGCCGATATCGCTCCAGATCAACGCCATCAGGGGCAATGATCACCTCCTCCGGCTTAAAACTGAGTTGATATTCAGATTCGAGGATTTTCCTGAGGGCTCGAGTGATGAGGACAATCCTTTTTGATCCCTGCATAGTCGCAAATCGTTTCAATAATCTTGATCCCATGTGGCCGACAGGGCGATCATGAATCTCCAAAAATACTGGAAATCTAAAAATAACCCCCATCACTGCCGCCCATAAAAGACGGGTATAAACAAGTTCAGCCTGTTGTTTTTTTGCCTGCCGTAATGAGGTTATCACAAAATCCAATTTCTTAAATGCGGGGACAAATCCGATCCAATTAATTGGGAATTCGGTAGTCACGCCATAATGAGCGGAAAGTGCATCCCAGGTTGACCTGGTTTTCCCCGGTACATACAACATGACATTGTGGCCGTTCTGAGTCAGTGCCTGGCAGACTTTCATCACCTGAACACTGTTAGCAGTCCAGGAAGGGAGCACTGAAGCAGCAATATAAGCGATTTTCACACGTCCTCCGCTGCCTGATGCTTAGCATTATTTTTGATCATCATCAGTCCAATAGTGGCCATCAGCCCAACCGATAAAATGAAGTTGCCCGACAATAGCCAGGCTTCAGCATTGATGCCATAGGCGGGGACAAGCCAGAATGACAAGGCGATTTTAACAGCTGCTGCCGCTGCCAGAATGAAAAGGGGAATGTTAGCTTTGCCAAATGCCAACAGTAATTTGCGGTTCCAAAACAGGATATTTGAAAACCCAAACCCTGCCAGAAGGATCATCAGTGTAGGGTATGCCGGGGTGAAAGGTTCGGTATAAGCAATGCGGATGATCCACTTACCCAAAAAAACCATCAGCAGCACAACAAACCCGGTCCATGTGGCTGCAATCAAAGTGGTGCGCTTGAGTAATTGCTTTAACTGCTGCCATTTTTTCAGCACCACGCTGCGGGCAATCTCAGGAAACGTGGTATCGATCATTGGTGTGATGGGCATCATCAACGGATTTACAACATTAAGGGCGATCTTGTACAGGCCTACCGCCTGGTTATTCAAGAACAGCCCCACCCACAAGGGCTCACTTTCACTCACCAGCAATTTGATGGTTCCGCTCAGGTTGGTACTGATTGCAAAACGAAGCATTTCATTTATAAACTCGGGTTTGGAATACTTTTCCCGCCACCAGCCAACCCCCAGTTCGCGCTTCAGGCTAAACCATGCCAGGAGAATTGGCCCAAGTCCCATGATGAATTTTCCTACCAGGTAAGCCCACAATACGGAAAGAATATCTCCTTTTAGCACAAAAGCTGCGGTGATGATCACCAGGGTAACCACTGAGTTGACCAGGGTCAGAGCTGCCTGTTTTTTGAACTGATTGGTGGCTTGCAATATCCCGGTTGCCGTTTCGGTGGTGATGTTCGCCAGAATGGCAATCCCAAATAAGCGGATCAATCCAATAGAATTTGGGTCCTTGGCAAAAAAAGTTGCTCCTAGCGGTGCCAAGAACCACAAGCAAATGAACGCTAAAATGGAAGTCAATCCTTCGATCATGGCTGCGGTCTTGATGACCATTCCAGCCTGCGGCAGGTTCCCCTCGGTCAATTCCTTGCCAAAAAAGCGGATGACGAACTCCCCCATCCGAAATGAGAAGAGTCGGTTCACTGTGGTAACCACGGTCATCACGATGGTAATCAAGCCAAAGGTTTCGACACCTAGCAGACGTGCGGCCAGTATGCTCTGTACGAAAATCAGCACCAGGCTGATGGTGGTTGAACTAAATAAATAACCGGTGTTTTTAAGTACGCGTGAAAGAATCGGGTCTTGCTGCAGGGTTTGCTTTACCCTGGAGATCAAACGATTCATGGGGTTAATACCTGGCTGGTCCAGGTACGCTGCTCCATATACCAATTCACCAGATTGGCAATCCCCTCATCCAGCGAAACCTTTGGTTCCCAACCCAATAACTCTTTCGCCTTGGTCACATCTGCCCAATTGGCATCGACGTCAGCAGGATTCTTTTCAATGAATTCGACTTGCGCTTTACGACCGACTAGAACTTCGATCTTCTGTAATAACTCGTTTATGGTTATCGTCTCGTGTCCGCCCAGGTTGATGATCTCGTACCCTAAGGGCTTAAGTCCGGCAATCAATCCATCCGCGATGTCTTCCATATAAGTAAAACCGCGCATCTGGTTGCCATCGCCAGTGACCTTGACAACCTTGCCCTCTGCCACCCACTGGCAAAATCGGAACATCACCATATCCGGGCGACCTGCCGGACCGTAGACCGTGAAAAAGCGAAAGATCGTGGTATCAAGGTTAAAAAGGTGATGGTAAACATGCGTCATGGCTTCAGCACCTTTTTTGCTGGCTGCATAGATTTGCAGCGGATGACTGGAATCAGCAGTTTCAGGTGTTGGCAGTGGCGGATTGGCACCGTATATAGAAGAGGTTGACGCCAGGATCATTTTTTTGACCCCGGTATTCCGGCACCACTCCAAAACATTTAAAGTACCGTTGGAGTTTGTTTCCAGGTATAAGTGTGGCATTTCTGCCGCCTGGCGCACACCTGCCCGCGCAGCCAGGTGAATCACAGCATCAAAATTCGGATGGACTTTTTGCAAGTCAGTAAACACGCCCTGCCTGCACAAGTCATCTTTAATAAACTCAAAATTCTTGCAATTTTTCAGATATTCCAGCCGCCAGTGTTTGAGGCGCACATCGTAAGCATCATTAAGGTTGTCGATACCTACAACTTCATCCCCACGATCGTTCAATTTCTCGATCAAACGCCGGGCGATAAAACCTGCTGCGCCAGTTACCAGAATCTTCGCCATCTAAAGCCTGACTACCTTTGGGTTGTTCCTGCCGGCAGATCCAAGCGCGTTGCGGGTATCAACGATGAGTGTCGCATCGCGTAATAATGCTGCATAATCGTAGGCTTTGTGATTGGTAACTATCACTACGCAATCTGCTTCCTTGATGCCTTCGGTCAGATCCTTGATTGAGTCAATCGTCCAGCCATCATGTTTGATGTGAGGAATATAGGGGTCATGGTAACTGACGGCTGCGCCTTTTTGCTGCAGCAGGCGAATGACGTCTATCGCCGGGGATTCCCTTAGGTCATCAATATCGGGCTTGTATGCAGCGCCCAGTACCAACACCTTGCTCCCTTTGAGCGATTTTTGATGTTCATTCAAGGCATCCTGCACCTTGGTGATGACAAACCGCGGCATGCTGGTGTTGATCTCTGATGCCAACTCGATGAAGCGCGCAGTGTAATTGAGCGAACGTAGTTTCCATGAAAGGTAAAGGGGGTCAATTGGGATACAATGCCCGCCTAGCCCTGGACCTGGCAGGAATTTCATGAACCCAAAGGGTTTGGTGGCTGCCGCATCAATCACTTCCCAAACATCCACTCCAAGGCGGTCACACATTAAGGCTAATTCATTAACAAAGCCAATGTTGATCATGCGGAAAGTGTTTTCCAGTAACTTTGCCATTTCTGCCACTTCTGTTGAGGAAACAGGAACCACTTTTTCCAAAGCCTGGCTGTACCAGGTGGAGGAGACTTCGGTGCATGCTTCCGTCATACCGCCAATAACCTTGGGAGTATTCTTGGTCGTCCAATCTTCGCGGCCGGGGTCAACCCGTTCGGGTGAGAATGCAACAAAAATATCCTCACCGACTTTTAGACCACTTTTTTCGGTCAGGGTGGGCAGCACCAATTCACGCGTTGTGCCCGGATATGTGCTGGACTCGAGTACCACTACCATGCCCTTATGAACATAAGGGGCAATTCCTTCGGCAGCGCTGACGATAAAGGATAAATCGGGGTCACCAGTCTGGCGCAGCGGCGTTGGTACACAAATCGCCACAGCATCAATCTGTTTAAGTACCGAGTAATCTGAGGTTCCTTTTAGCCTACCTGCGTGAACCAGGCGTTTCACGGTCTCGGTGGGAACATCCATAATGTAGGACTTTCCAGCGTTTAAGAGGTTCATCTTTTCTTCGATGGGGTCAATCCCGGTCACTTCAAAACCGGCTTCCGCAAAAACCGTGGCAAAAGGCAATCCCACATACCCCATGCCAAGCACGGCAATACGGGCAGTCTTGTTTTTCAATTTCGTCATCAATTCAGTGGCTACAGTCATTTTTCACCTTGTATTCTAGAATAAACTCAATTGTTCAGCCGGTGGTTCAACCGGTTTAACAACTTGCGTGGTTTCAATTTCAGTTTGCAGAGAAATGTTGTTTTTCGATTTCTCTTTTTTTGCTTCTTCAATTAATTTTGGCAACGCAGCAAAGTCAGCGATTATTGTTGTTTTCAATGAAGGCTGGTGTAAAGCTGCAGCCGGGTGGAACATTGGCACGATCAAACGGTCATTCACTTTGAAAGGATGCCCATGCACGGCACTAATGCGTGCCGCTGGTAAAAATTTTCCCATCGAGATGCGTCCGAGGGTAACGATCACATGCGGATTGATCGTTTCGATTTGTTTATCCAGGTAAACCGCGCAAGCGGTAAGCTCATCAAGTTCAGGATCACGGTTTTCAGGTGGGCGGCATTTTACTACGTTTGTAATAAATACCGATGAGCGGTCATAACCTGCGGTGGTGAGCAGTTCATCCAGGAATTTTCCCGCCTGCCCGACAAAGGGTCGACCCTGTTCATTTTCGTAAAAACCCGGGCCTTCTCCAATAAAAAGGATTTCGGCATTCGCCGGTCCTTCACCCGGCACAGAGCGCTTGCGCGAAAAATGCAGTTTGCAGTTTTCGCACACCTCAACCTGTTTTGAGATTTCAGCCAATATTTCGACCGCGTCAGTCATCATGCTCCGCACCACTCCTGAGGAATAATGTCTTTATTTTACCTTACAGGAGCGATTTCACCAGTTTACTATTAATGGGATCAAGATTCATCAAAATGGCATCTTCACCATTATCGCTGTAATACTTTTTGCGGATACCAACTTCTTCATATCCAAATTTGCGGTATAAAGCCCTGGCTGCCAGGTTTCCGGAGCGCACCTCAAGGAATGATTTTGTACCCCCACTTTTAATCCCGTCAGCCAAAGTGAATGCTAGCAACCGTTGCCCAACCTGCAGGCGTCTTTGCGAGGGATTGACCGCCAGGGTGGCGATATGAATTTCATCCATGATCAGCCACACTACAATCATGCCAACAATCACAGGTGATTCACCGGAGATTTCCGCCACCCAGGAGCGCGCTGCCGGGTTTTTCTCGACTTCAAAATGGAATGCACTTTCAGACCAGGGAAGCGTGAAGGATTGTTGATCCAATTCAATCACCCGCGGCAAATCGCGCGGTTCCATTTTTCGGATGTTCAGACTCAACGGGGTATCGACCGTATTTACTCCGGGATGGCTTCTGCAACGTGTAAATATATGGGCGATAAAGATACCGGGTCATCTCGTTGACCCGATTGCCAGCGCTGCCAGCCAAGTTCAGCCAACATAGCCGGGTGCCGTATTGACGATGCCGGGCTGGTAAGCATGGCATTTTTCCATTTCCGCCCCAACACCTGGCGGTCTTCGGGAGTCATTTCCCCGATGATGATGGTAGGACCTTCAATTTCGCCTGAAAGCGCATCAGGTGTCATAGCCAATGGACCCCGGTCCTGCTGCCAGGACGGCCCGTTCCATTTATACCAACTCACAGCCAGTCTAGTCCTTCCGGCTGGGAGGACGCATATCAACGGATTTTCAGATTGCGGTTGCCCTGCCGCGAGGAAATCAAATGTTGGCACACCAATGATGGGAATGTGAAGAGACAAAGCGAGCCCTTTGGAAAAAGCCAGTCCAATCCGTAACCCGGTGAATGTGCCCGGTCCGATTGCGCATACCAGCAGAGTAAGATCAACCGGAGAGACATTACATTTAGACATTAATTCTTTTACCGCAGCCGCTAATTCAACCGTGTGGTGGTTTTTGGTTTGCCATTGCATCTCGCCAACCACCTGTGGGTGATCGTAAAGGGCAATGCCTATCGTTTGAGTGGAAGTATCTACCGCCAGAATCACATCACCCTCCAAACGCCTGCCGCTTGAAAGCGGTTAGTAAAGATTCGTATCGTTTTCCTGCCGGCGTGAAGACAAGGTTGCGTTGTTCATCCGCAATCCACGACATTTGAATTAATAGGCGGTCGATTGGTAAAGCGGAATTGATCCGTTCTGCCCATTCCACCAGCAGTGGACCAGTGGAGAGTAAAGCCTCCAAATCCAAATCTTCTGCCTCTATTGCCGATTCAATGCGGTAAGCATCCATGTGGTGCAATAGTTGTCCATTCGGTCGGCGGTAACTGTTGATGAGCACAAAGGTCGGGCTGGAAACTGAATCCACCGCACCCCATCCCCGGGCAATCCCCTGCACAAGGGTGGTTTTTCCAGACCCCAGATCGCCCGTCATCGCAATCACATCCCCTGATTGCAGTAATCCACCCAGGCGCAAACCAAGCCGCTGCGTTTGCTGCGGGCTGCGGCTGATGAAATCAAGGCTGTTGGCGGAAATGATAGGCATAAGAGTATTATAAATTAGAGAATGAAGAATTGCGTGGAGAAATTGTAATAAGGGATCAGGACTGGCTTTCGGAACTATCTGCTGAAGGTGTTAGCGTTTTCAACTTGTGAGCCAATTCTCGGCGTGAGAGAAAGACGCGACGCTGACAAGTTAGGCATTCCAGCCCGATATCTGCCCCCAGACGGTAGATTTTCCATTCAAATCCCCCGCATGGATGAACTTTGCGCATTTTCACCACATCGCCAATTTGAAAATCAGGAAACATGAGCGCATTATAACCCATGATATAATGCCAAAATGGTCGCAGCCCAAGCCTGGGACCAAAAAGGCTTAATGCTTAACCTCTCCCCTTCCCTTTTAATTTCAAGAATTATTACCTTATTGATCGCCCTGACAGTGCATGAGTTTTCTCATGCCTTCGTTGCTAACCGCTTCGGAGATGACACCGCACGCAATGCCGGGCGTTTGACCCTCAACCCGCTCAAACACCTGGATGTGATTGGCAGCTTGATGCTGCTTTTTGTCGGATTTGGTTGGGCAAAGCCTGTACCGATTAATCCCTGGAAACTGGGACAGCATTCGCGTTCTGCTGTTATGTGGGTCTCTTTGGCAGGTCCCGGCAGCAATTTATTGATGGCAATAATAGGCGCACTGGTTTTGCGAACCGGGTTGGTCCCCACCACAACCCCGGCTTCCTTTTTGCCCTCACCAACTGCTTTCCTTTTGACCTTTATTGTAATTAACTTGTTATTAATGTTATTCAATATGATCCCGGTCTCCCCGCTGGATGGCGAAAAGATTCTGGAATACTTACTTCCGGAACCATTGAGAAACGGTTTCGTCAAGATTCAACCATATGGCCCACTAATTCTTCTGGTTTTAATGTTCGTCTTACCTCGGTTTGGTATTGATATTATTAGCTGGTTTATGAACCCAGCACTTTCAGGTCTTTCAAAGATACTAATCGGAGGGTAATCATGGCTATTAATATCACCATCATCGGGTTGGGGCAGGTCGGTGCTTCCATTGGGCTTGGCCTTGCCAAATACAAAGAAAAAATCTTTCGCAGTGGTCACGATCCTGAACCAACGCGTTCCAAGAAAATGGAAAAAGAAGGTGCAGTCGATCGCATATTCTTTAACCTGCCAGAATCTGTGCGGGATGCAGATGTAGTGCTACTTGCTTTACCGGTAGGGCAGATCGAGGACACGCTTAAATACATCGCTGAAGATTTACGCCAGGGAGTGGTGGTAATTGATACCTCCCCGGTACATACCGGTGTAATCGCGTTGGCGAAAAAATATCTGCCAGCCGAAAGGCATTTCATTTCGATTTACCCTGTAGCCAGTCCCCTCTACCTTGAAGAATATTCCACGGATGCTAACAAACCGCATGCCGATCTATTTGACCATTCTGAATTCCTGGTGGCTGCCGAAAACGACACGCCCCCAGATGCATTAAAACTGGTGGAAGACCTGGCTTCATTATTGAATGCCAAAATCTATATCTCCGATCCGCAGGAAGCCGATGGCATTAGTGCAAGGGTGGAGCTGCTTCCCCGCCTCGTTTCTGCCGCTTTAATCAACGCTACAATTGAGCAGGCAGGCTGGCAAGACAACCGGCGTAGCGCCGGAAAATCCTTTGCTAACCTCACGTCGGTGATCAACCATTTGGCTGGCGACGAGAGATCCGGTGCCGAGTTCATCCTCAATAAACAAAATACAATCTCCGCAATTGACCAGTTAATCGACAGTTTGCAGGACTTTCGTAAAATGATCTGGGATGATGATGAAACAGGTTTGAATAAGCTCATTAAAGGCGCGCACACAGGGCATTCCAAGTGGCTGGAACAGCGCATTAGCGGTGATTGGGAATCGTATATTGGAGTAAAACCTCCTTCAACCAGAGAGCGATTGGGTGGACTGATTGGTATCAGGGATCGCAAAAAGAAGAACCAGTAAATGGGGTATTTCTGCTATATCCTGGAGTGCTCTGACGGCTCCTTTTACACTGGGTGGACCACTGACCCTACGCGGCGTGAAAAGCAGCACAACCGCGGCAGCGGGGCAAAATATACACGCATGCACCGTCCGGTGAAAATAGTATATATTGAAGAAATGAGCGACCGTTCAACCGCGATGAAGCGGGAGCATAAGATTAAGACCTACACGCATGACCGTAAACAAAAATTGATTCAGAATATTCATTAGATTAAATGGCGGGGCAACCATGAATGCAATTGAGGCGAAGTCACTGCAAAAGGTCTTCATCACCAGGCGCGGATTCTGGCGCCAGAAACGCAAGAGCACAATTGCCGTCGAGGATGTTTCATTTCAAGTTGAGCAAGGTGAATTGTTCGGAGTGCTGGGACCCAATGGCGCGGGTAAGACCACCACAGTTAAAATGCTCACCACCATCCTACTGCCCACCCAGGGAAGTGGTTCAATTCTTGGTCATGACCTCGTAAAAGATACCAGCGAAATCCGCAAGCATATTGGCTTCACCTTTGGCGGGGCACGTGGCCTGTACGGACGATTAACCGCGATGGACAACCTGCGCTACTTTGCGGAATTATATGCCCTGGATCCTTTGTATTCAAAAAAACGCATTCCCGAAATGCTGGAAATGGTTGGTCTGTTGGATAGGTCCGATGACCGCGTGGAAACTTTTTCCAGCGGCATGCAGCAGCGTCTGCATTTGGCGCGAGCGTTACTGCACAACCCTGATGTTCTCTTCCTGGATGAACCCACCGTTGGAATTGATCCTGTTGGCGCGCGTGAGCTGAGGCAAATGGTTAAGTCTTTACAGCAGGCTGGCAAAACCATTCTGCTGACCACCCATTACATGGCGGAGGCAGAGGAACTTTGCGACCGGATTGCCATAGTCAACCATGGCAAGATTGTTGCCATGGATACACCTTCTGCCCTGCGCCGGCGTATCAGCCCCGAAAGTGTAGTCGAAATCACCGTAAGCCAGGAAAATGCCGTTGTGATTGAGGAAATGATCAAAAAACTTGATGGCAAATTGCGAATGGAATCAATTTCTTCATTGACAGAACAACACTACAGCCTATTTACACCTGAGCCAGAAACGGTGTTGGAAGCACTCAGCCCTGCCCTGCAAACCAGAAGCATCCAGGGATTGCAAGTACGCAACCAGACCATGGAAGATGTGTATATTGCCATCATCGAGGAAACCAGCCGCGATGCTTGATTTCCTGCGTTTTGCCCGCCAGCAGATCAGTGTGCAGCTTCAGATAAGGACCTTTAATCTTTACAGCCTGCTCCTTTTCTTCATTCAGCCCGCCATTTTCAGCGCGGTAGGCATGGTGCTCTCCCGGGCAGCGGGGAATGCAGCGCCTGACCTGGTGTACACCGTCATCGGCGGCGGAATCCTGGGCATGTGGAGCGGTATGGTCTTTACTTCCACTTACGATATCCGCAGTGACCGCCGCGATGGCATCCTGGAGCTGCTCATCGCCAGTCCCACCTCCCTGCGCCGGATCGAAGCAGTCCGTACATTTACCAACATCACCGCCAGCCTGGTAAGTCTTTTGGTTGCGGTTGGAGCTGCTGTTGCCATCTTTCATTTTTCTTTTAACGGTATAGCTATTTTGAGACTTTTATTGGCAGTTGTAATATTACTCTACAGCCTGTGGTGCCTGGGAGTATTCCTGGCAAATTTTTTGGCGTGGTCTCGTTTATCCGGCTCACTGGTTGATTTCCTTGAACTTCCGATGGCATTCCTGTGCGGATTTATGTATCCTATAACTGTACTTCCACAATGGTTGCAGGGATTCTCCACTGTCGTCCCTGTGCGCTGGGCATTGCAAGCTTTGGATGCCACCTTGTTGAAAAATCAGGAGATCAGCCAATATTGGTTCCATATTGGCATGTCGTTGCTGACCGCCACAACCTTCTGGTTGACCTCACTTTGGTTGGACCGCAAAGTACATGATCATATCCGCCTTACCGGAGAGTTGAGTTCAATATGAACCCGGTCAAACGCTGGCTGCGGTTGTACTTTATCCAGGCATGGTTTTCCTACAGGGCATTATTCGCCTGGAGTACCCCATTTAATTACATCGCCAGCAAACTGGGGTTCCCATTCTTCTCCATGCTGCTGTTCATCTTTCTGGGCAAATATGTAGGGTTGAATGATCCAGTTTACATCGTTATTGGAAATATTCTGCTTCTGCCCTCACTTAATGGGGTTATGGGTATTTCCATGACCATTGGCGGTGAAAAACAGTTTGGCGCATTATCTTATCTGCTTGGCAGCCCTGCCCCGCGCAGCGCAGTGTTTGTGGGTCGCGCTTTCTTCCACATAATTGACGGTTTCGTTGCAGTACTCATTGCCCTGCCAATTGCCATCCTTGTATTTCATTTGGATCTGACGCAGACCAATTTCCTCTGGCTGGCGTTATCCGTTCTGCTCATCTGCATTACTTCCACTGGATTAGGCTTCGTCATGGGAGTGGTCACACTTCTCAGCCGCGATGGTTGGATGATCACCTCTACCCTGGCACTGGCATTCTACGTGCTCATTGGCGTAAACTTTCCTATTGAGTTGCTGCCTCCTGTGCTTAAATCAATCTCTCTGGCGCTGCCAATGACGCGCGGCATCCAGGCAGCCCGCATGGCGCTGAATGGCGCTCATTTTGCAGAATTGGCACCACTGCTGGCTGGAGAGGTACTGATTGGCCTGGCATATATAATCTTCGGCTATGCGCTGTTTCGTGGCGTGGAGAGAATAAGTTTCAGGAATGGCGCGTTGGATAACCTGTAATTAAAAGCGAACTCCCGGTTTCTGTTGAACCCGGGAGTTTTTTTATCAGTCAGAAAAAACTGGCAAATGACCCAGTGAAATGATATCTGCCCATTTGGCGCGCTCACCTTCAGTGAAGATCGCTGCTTCAGCCGCTACTTTACCATTCGCTTTTTGAACCAGCATACGCATTGCTTGTAATGTTGAGCCGGTACTGATCACATCGTCAATGATTGCCACGCGTTTTCCGCGGACCAGATCAATATCCTTTTCATCCAGGTAAAGCATCTGCGGTTCACCGGTGGTGATAGACAGAGTCTCCGCACTCATCACGTCTCCCATATAAGGCTTGTAGCTTTTCCGTAAAATGGCGTAGGGTTTTTTTGTTTCTATAGAAAGCGCATAAGCCAGGGGGATGGATTTGGATTCCGCCGTGAGCAGAACATCATAGTTTATCGTCGCCAACTTCTTTGCCAGGGCGGCGGCACAGGCTTGTACAAACTCGGTATCCCCCAGGATATTTAGAATAGCGATTTTAAGACCGGGTTTCACTTCAAACAGGGTCAGGTCGCGGTGCACACCAGCAACTTCAACGGGGTAGGTCCCTCTTTTTACCATTTTTCCACTCCTATACAAAGGGTATCGAATTCTTTTTTTGAGTATACCCGATTTGTAAAATAAACAAAAAGATCCCCGCAGACCGGTGCCGCGGGGATCAATTGGGGGGGAGATAATTGCCTGGAAGATTGCTTATGGTAAAATCATCGAGAGCCGGGGACGCCGACCCCGGCTCTCTTTACTAAGGAGGAGAAGAAAGAAGTCGCCCTGTAGATATAATACAGTGTAAGCCGATTTCTAACTTGACTCTTACCCTACGATTACCCTACGGAATCTAAAAGCAAAACCGGGTCGATATTTTGTTAAAACAAAGAATTTTGGGAAAATAAATGAATCCATCGATCCAATTTCCATCACTAATCGGCCCCATAACATTAACTGCATCACAGATCGGGATCCGCAATGTCGAGTTCCTAAAATCGGAAAATGATCTGGCATTCTCAATTAATACACTGCTTGTAACCGCTCAAACTCAAATTCTGGCATATCTTACTGGAACTCGCAAGTCGTTTAGCCTTGAACTTGATCTGACGAAAATTCATGGATTTCAACAGGATGTACTGGCGGTGATCAGCGACATCACGTTTGGCGAGATACTCACCTACGCTCAGGTTGCTACCCTTTTACACAAACCGATGGCCGCCCGCGCTGTCGGGTCTGCCCTTGCGCGAAACCCGTTGCCCATCCTTATCCCCTGTCACCGTGTGGTGGCTGCCAACGGGCATCTCACCGGGTATCTTGGTCAAAAAGGCATCGAAACGAAAAAATGGCTTTTAGAGTTGGAAGGACATAAAATTGTCGGCGAAAAATTGGGTTAAATTCATCTTACTCGGCCTCATGTGGGGCTCTTCCTTTCTGTGGATCAAGATTGCATTACAGGAAGTGAATCCATTCATGTTGGTATTTTTTCGAGTTCTTTTCGCCAGTATCGGGCTAAGTATTTATTTTATTATCCTGCGCCGTAAGCTGACCCTGCGCTGGTGGTGGGTGTATGCCTTCATTGGCTTTTTTAATGTTGCATTTCCATTTGTCCTCATCTCGTGGGCAGAGACACATATTTCATCGGGTTTAGCATCGATTCTTAATTCCACTGTACCCCTTTTTACCATGATCATTGCCTCCTTTTTTTATAAGGAAGACCGCATTACTCTTGCACGCGGAATCGGGTTGGCTGTTGGTTTTTCAGGCGTGCTCATCCTGAGTTACACTAAGTTGGAAGGGAATTCTGAATACCAGACTCTTGGTGTAATCGCGATGCTGGTGGCTGCCTGTGCCTACGGAGCAAGCTCCGTATTTGCCCGCAAAGCCGATAAATACGTGACCGCGGACGAACATTCCTACGGGCAGATGCTTGCAGGGCTAATCTTCATCACCCCAGCCATGCTCATCACTAACACGCCATTCATCTTACCCATTATCCCCATCACCTGGATTGCCCTGGCGTGGCTTGGATTAATCGGCTCGTTTGTTGCGGCTGTTATGTGGTTTGCCATGATCTACGAAATTGGTCCTAGCCGCACCAGCATGGTTACCTACATGTTCCCTCTCGTTGGGGTATTATTGGGTATCATCTTCCTAGGTGAGACAATGAGCTGGCAAATATATATCGGTGGGTTACTGGTACTCGCTGGAATTTACATCGTGAATTCAAAACGTTTTTCAAAACTAATATCGGCAAAGGCTAATATGCCACAGCCAGGGAGTTTTAATGAGTGAAAGTATAAATCAACATCGGGCAGGGTATGTGGCTGTCATTGGCAGACCAAACGTAGGCAAATCCACCCTGGTTAATGCCCTTCTCGCACAAAAAATTGCGGCAGTCAGTGCCAAACCGCAAACCACTCGCCGGCGCCAACTTGGAATTCTTTCTTCTCCTGAAGCACAGATCGTTTTTGTGGACACTCCGGGCTTGCACGTGCCACAGCACAAACTGGGTGATTACATGAACCAGGAAGCCGTGGAAAGCCTGCACGATGTCGATCTCATTTTATGGCTACTGGACGCAAGTGTTCCATTTACCCGCGAAGATAATCTAATATCAGATCGCCTAAACGCCCTTAAACAGCGCGCCCCCGTGCTAATGATTTTGACCAAAATTGACCTGATCGACGAAGATGCTTTCAAAACTCGCGAAAAGCAAGCCCTGGAGCTTTTCCCGGCTGATGACATTATTGGTCTTTCAGCAATGGCTAGTACAGGTATGGATGTACTTCTTCCGCGAATCACCAGTTACATGCCCGTGGGGGAATCTTTTTTTGATGAAGAAACGGTCACAGATTATTATGAGCGCGATATTGCCGCCGAATTGATCCGCGAAGCGGTGTTGTCATTTATCCGCGACGAGGTGCCACATTGTGTTGCTGTACGCGTTGATACCTTCGAGGAACGCGGTGACGAAGGTGCTTACATAGAAGCAACTCTCTTTGTCGAAC
>Ga0209800_10001262_pt1 | contig 27890 bp, 17 predicted proteins | sample Higcelweek8metaG_FD_187174 | JGI IMG/M metagenome (GOLD analysis project Ga0209800, IMG submission 187174) | Freshwater pond sediment microbial communities from the University of Edinburgh, under environmental carbon perturbations - High... | ecosystem: Environmental > Aquatic > Freshwater >...
CTTGTTCTTTTCCATATTATTCTTTCTATTTTAATTCTATATCGTCAATGTTTTAAAATGTTTTTCTTCGATCACGACTATTTGTTTTAGAATTAATTTTATGTAAACGTTAACAAGATAGCAATCCTGTTAATTAATATTCTTTATTTTTTATCTTCAATCTTTATACCAACGAGAGAACCAATAACTAATCCGAAATTAACTTTAACTAAATCAGCAAGCCATTGCTCTTTTGTAAATAAATATAAAATTAAAAATAGTACTAAAAGATATGTAGCTATTATAACTTTCCAATCTTTTTCGAAAAACAACTTAGAGAGTGAGGGAACAAAACTTAAATCCCATATATTTCGATGGTACCCCTTTTTTTTAATAGTTCCATTTTCATATTCTTCATATTTTGAATCAGTATCAAACATTCGTTTTAATTTATAAACGTAAAGAGCCAAATAAACAAGAATTATAAGTAGTAAACAAATTAAAACAATACTATAGTTTTGACAAACATTCATTAAAAATTGATTCATAATGTCTCCTTGAAGTTTTCGCTTAGTTATTGTATTTATATATACAATTTATATTTTGACTATAAATTTTTGTTTTTTTAAGTCCTATTTGTTTTCCTCGCGCCCTGTCTTTAAAACAGTTTAAGAATGTTGCAACCGGGTAGGTCAGAGGCTTTACAGCCTCGTTCCCCCCTCAGAACCGTACGTGATAGTTTCCCATCATACAGCTCAAGCATTCACAAGGCAACTTTACTCTAAAAGTCACCCGGTCTCTTCAACAAAGCGTCCATCCTGATTCTTACTCTTTCGGATCGTCTTCCTTTTAGTAAAGTAATCATTCCAGACGGGATCGTAGGGATTTGCTTCTGCGCGTATCTTTACATGACGAATAATACTTACCCGCCTCGCTTTAATCAGATCCCTATATTCCGTCAACCCGTTTGCACCTTTACGCGATGAATAAAATGTCCATTGACAGTTGTTTGAGTATCTGAAATACTTCTTGTTCAACCATCGTCGCCCTTTGTTAGGGTGCATTCTGTGAATCCATCGTTTCAGTGCCCAAAATAACCATGAATCGAACTTGTTAAATATACGTGATGAACATGAATGACGGTGATAATTACACCATCCCTGTATCGTTTGATTCAACCTTCGAATCATAGACCATACATCTCCACCACTATGGGCTTTCATTATTTCCTTCACGTTGGCTTGCAATCCTTGCATTGCTTTAAGTGAAGGTTTTATCAGGAATTTACCATCATACTTTCTAATGTTCTGACCAAGAAAGTCAAAGCCCTCATTGATCCCTACAATCTTTGTTTTCTCTTTGGAGAGTAGTAACCCGCGCTCTTTCAGAAATAGTTCAATTGCTGGAAGTACTTTTCCTTCAAGCATCTCTTTACTTTTGCACGTTACCACAAAATCATCTGCGTAACGTATGACATGTATGCCGTTTCTCTGTGTCGTTTCAGGTATATACCATGAACCCGACTTCTTTGCCACGGATTCGATGCCGTCAAGAGTCATATTCATGATTAACGGTGAGATTATTCCTCCCTGCGGAGTGCCCCGGATAGTAGGGTATAGTACATGTTTGTCAATGTATCCGGACTTTAGCCATTGTGTCAACATTTTCTTATCCAGAGGTATGTTGGCAAGTATCCACTCGTGCGATATCTCATCAAAGCATGATGCAATATCACCTTCAAGGATCCATTCCGCACTACGCTTGCGAGCAAGTGTAATGTAGCACTGAACATGTGCATCAGCACAACATCTTCCGGGTCTGAATCCATACGAATTCGGATCAGCAGATGTCTCGGCTACTGGAGTCAGTGTTAATGCATATAATGCCTGCATTGCTCTGTCATGCATTGTCGGAATGCCCAGTGGGCGCATCTTTCCGGATTTCTTGGCAATGTACACTCGTCGTAAGGGTGCAGCTTTATAGCCGCGCCTTTTGAGTTGTTTTACTGCTCGAATCTTCTGACGGGTCGTTTTCCAGACTACTCCATCAACTCCAGGAGTACTCTTTCCTTTGTTTGAAGTCACTTGTTTCACAGCAGTCAGTTTACCGTAAAATGAGTGAGCCAGTAACCACTGAAGCGACCGCATTAAGCGGTACTTCTTTTCTTTGGCAGCCTTTGCAATACGCATCTGAAGCCGCTTCACCTTTAGTTGAACTATCTTCCAGTCAAGACCGTCTGGTAAAGTCAAGTTCTCCTTTCGGCGGGTAGGCGCATAAACTGTCCAGGGCACAGTCCCCATTTGCTTTCCTTCCTTTAGTGGTTCTTCAAACTCTCTCGCAATTGAACACCTGATGGACGTCTGCCTGCTTGCGCAGAGGGTAATGTCTCCTGATGGTTTTGGATCAACCCTTATCTTACGGATTTCCCGCAGCGTTCGCTTCTTCCATCATCTTACACGGTACTCTCATAGGCCCCTCTTTCGATCGGCTTGCCGGATTTACATCCGGCGAGAGTACCGCGTTACCGATTGTCCGTCATGTTAACCCATATCCATATACCTTAGGCCTGTGCTGTCTAACGGAGAAGTCTATTGTCCGTGTCGGGTCCACGTTGAGGTTCCCGAAACCACTTCCCGGCACCTTTTTGGTAAAGCGTATCAGTCCTTTTCGCTTTATGGCGCGTTTACGATAGTTACACACATTAGCATATGTTGACCATAGTATATGTGCCGTTTACAAGTTGCTAAACGGTCTGGAACGAACATCTCACCCAATCGCAGGACTCTTCGGAAGAACCTTTCCTCGCAGTCAGGTTCCCGTCCCGTAAATAGGGACTTCGATGCTATTTCCGGAGAGCTTTACACCTGCTATAACATGATCATAGCACGCATATCTCCGTGAGTTCGCGGTGACGGAACACCGGATCATCAGAGCACCTCCCTGTGCTCTATCGATTTATTATTATTCCGGCAATTAAATACTTCCCAACCTAAGCTGCATATTTGACAAGCGTATGTTCAAAAAACTTCCTTACTTTTTTAGCTTTACGTTGTAGACTTCTCATATAACTATTAAGATTACCCATCAATTCTTTCTGGTCTCTTGGTGCCTTTTTATTACCCAAGGAAGTCTTTACATCATGATTAAGATATTCATCTGGATTATGCTCCGGTGTATATGGCGGAAGGAAAAACACTTCTATTCTTGTTCTGTTTTCTTCAAGCCATTCATGAACTTTTATCGCATGGTGCACTTTAAGATTGTCAACAATCAGAAAAACCTTATTTTTGACATCTTTTATAAGTCTCTTTAAAAACACAAGAAACGTATCTATTTTTAATCCGCCCTTGTAAATCATAAATCTGCATTGCCCTTGATTGGCTATCGCTGAAATCATGCTGGTTGAAAATCTGGCTCCAGTACCAAATCTTACTGGGGTTTTTCCTCTGGGAGAATAACCTCGCCCACGATTGTCTTCACTGGACAATCCTGTTTCATCACCCCAGTATATATCAGCCTTTTCAACCTTTGCACGCTTTTTTATCTCAGGATATATCTCCTCAAGCCACTTTTTTACCACCTGAGGTTTCTGCTCATATGCCTTTTTTAATGGTTTCTGAGGTGTGTAGCCCCAGCGCTTCAAGTATTCGCCTATTGTTCGGATTGGCAAATGCACATTAAATTGACGAATAACAAGCTCTTGTACTGCTTTACGTGTCCACAATGCAAATGGTAATTTCATCTGTTCTGGACATTTATCAACAATAAGCTTTTGAATTTCTTTCTCCTGAGTAGTAGATATGAGCCTTTTCTCTCCTTGACGACGACCTCGAGTTTTGTAGGATAGGCTTTTTGTTCCATTCAAGTTAAATTCTTTAAGCCAAAAATTAAGAGTCTTTCGCGCAACACCAAAAAAATCAGCAGTATAAGTTTGAGTCTGGCCTGCATTTACCATCTTTATCGCAGCTTTTTTTATTTCAAGTTGCGCCTCTACTGAAATCTTTCTGAAATCTCGTTTTTCCATGAATCAAATATAATTAATGGAATGCCATTTTGTAACATATTTAATTGCCGAGGTAATAATTAAAAGATACTGTAAAGAGTTTGCAGTTTTTTTGCAGAATTGTAAAAAATTGTAACATATAATCCATATATAAAATCCGCAATTGAATCGTGGCGCTCTGCGGAAGACAGGATAATCTGATTTTTAAAAAAAATATCAAATCAGTTCAAATCTGTTCTTTCATATTTTCCTTTACAAATTCAGGATATAGTTTTGTCACACATTCCGGGCACAGACCATGAGTGAATTCAGCTTCAGAATGTTCCTTTATATATGATTCAATCTGATTCCAGTAACCTTTGTCATCCCGGATTCGTTTACACGATGAACATATCGGAAGCATTCCGCTCAGTTTATTTACATCCAATAGCGCCTTCTCAAGTTTTAATATGAGTTTTTCTCTTTCCTCATCTGCCTGTTTCGAAGCAGTAATATCCTGATGAGTCCCGGACATAATAAGCGGCCTGCCATCATCAGTCCAGGTTGCAACCTTACCTCTGTCAAGTATCCATACCCAGTTTCCATTTTTGTGTTTCATCCGGACTTCACACTCATAGTAATCTGATTCTTTATTGAAATGTTTTTTAAGCAGAGTATTCGATTTTTCAAGATCCTCAGTATTAATCAGTTTCATCCACGTATCAATCGAAACCGGCGCAAGCTCATCAAGGGTATAGCCAACTATCCGGGCCCACCGATCATTGAAAACTGTTTCACCGGTCTGCACATTCCATTCCCAGGTTCCTACATTTGTGCCCTCCAGAATAAAAGAGAGCCGTCTTCGTTCAGTTGCCAGCTGCTCCTGTACTTTTTTTCTTTCTGTAATATCAAAAAATGTTACAACCGCTCCTGTAATCTTTCCATTTACAATCTGGGGATAAGACCAGTATTCGACATTCAAACCTGTGCCATCCATTTTCCAGAAAACCTCATTATCAACATGTAAACTACTGCCATTTATAAGAGCTTGACATATTTTACAATCCTTCATCTCCATTTTTCGCCCGTCAGGATATGAATAATGAATAAGTTCATGCATCTGCTTGCCAAGAAAAAACTGTGCATTGGCATAACCAAGCATTCTTGCAGCGGACGGGTTGGCAAAAATACATTTATCGTCAATGTCAATTCCCATAATCGCTTCACCTGTTGAATTGAGCAGCTGGCGTATTTTATCTTCGCTCTCCTGTAAAGCAGACTCTGAATTGATACGCGTCCTGATATTGACAAGGGTTCGTGAAAATAATTTCAGCAGATCAAGTTCACTGTCTGTATAAACTTTTTTAATTTTAGCAGATTCGAATCCTACAAATCCTACAATATCTTTTCTGTAAACCATCAGAACTGCTTCCAGACTTTTAATTCCCTGAAGTTCGAACAGTTTTTTCCATTTACTTTCAGGTACAATTGACATATCATACAAGAATGCAACATCCCCCTCAAAATGCGATACAACCCAGTCCAGCAATCCGTCAATAGGTACATTCTGAAGTATATCAATCTTTGAAACAATATATTCATTACACCATTCAAATGTCACTGATGCGCTGTTATTTACAAAATCAAATTCTGCAACATATACCCGGTCTGCAGATACAAATTTGCCCATTATTTTGAGTGCCCTTTTTATTGCATCTGCGGCTTCACCAGACGGAACATTAATATTCTGAGATGAAATCTCCATTATAATTTTCTGCATATCAGATTGATGCTTTAATGACTCTTCAATCTGTCTGTGCTCGGTGATATCCCAGTTAAGACCAATCATATGCTGAGGCTTGCCATCATGATCATATTCCAATCTTGATGCAACACGTATATTTCGGATATTGCCATTTGCAAGAACAACCCGATACTCAGTATCAAATTTCGCTTTTCCCTCAAGAGCATTTTTAAACATGCTGTCAACATTTTGTCTATCATCCTGATGAATCATATTTAGCCATTTTTCATAAGAAGGAACAACACCTGAAGGCAAATCATAAAACTCAAACATCCGATCACTCCAGACCTTCTTACCAGTCAATAAATCCTCATTCCAGATACCAATATTACCAGCTTTTGTAGCAATATCTATACGCAGAAGTGCCTGTTGAAGTTGCTCATCAATTCTCTTATGTTCAATTATTTCCAGTTCCATTTTTTGTTTTACTGCGTTATTCTTCAATGTTTGTGAAATTGACTTCTGATATAATCTCACAGCAATTGAAAGTAGAATTGAAAGCAGTATGCCAAGTGCAGCTCCAATTTTTAAAACCATTATTTTACTGTTGTTAACTAACGAATCTGTCAACTGAACAGTAATGGTGATTTTATGATCCATAACAGAAATGGCAGTATTAATCCCCATTTTATTATTATCAAGTTCATCCCATTGTGCCTGCTTGTAAACTTGTTCATTATCATAAAAAACAGATATTCTGGACTCATTATTCATTAATTTGTTATTTTTAAAACTGAAGACAAAATCAAGCCATTGTTGAATGTTAATAACAGCAATAATATAACCATTAAATTTTTCACCAATAAAAATAGGAACTAAAATTGAAAATCCTTTTTCTCCATTGAAAAGATCAATTATTGATGTAACAACCGGGGTTCTGAATTTTCTGGCTTTTTTCATCTCTGTCTGTAAATTTTTATAATCAATTAAATTTGAATTAATAGCATTTTTCTCTTCTTTTGATAATATGCTCCATCGTATAAAACCATCCTGATCAACCCATCCTAACAATTGAAATCCGGAAACATCAAGCATATATGAACGAGCCCGGTCCAGAAATTCATCCTCTGACATCTCACGCTTAAATACCCATGTCTGCGCAATTTGTTTTACTGCCGATATTCGATTATGAAGATCAACATTTATCATTTCTGCATTATAATCCGTTTCAATTTTTATCTTATTCTGAACTGCGGTTCTCTCTTGTCTGTCAAGAGTATACCATAAAAATATTACCAGTGCTGAAAACAATATTCCGACCAGCGCCGGCAGCCAGCCGATTTTTATTTCAGGCTCATCTGATTTTGAGTAAAAGTTAAATATTTTTCCTGCCATTATTCATCCTGACTTTTATTCACCAAAACAAACGTCTCTGTAATCAAATGTTTATATAATTATTTGTAAAGGCAACATTATAATCATATATGGTAGAAATTATAGCATAGTTACTGTATTTATGCTCTTTTTTAATGTGACTCCTATTGAATAATTTAAAACAGCACAATAATCATTTGCAACTAACTTTTTATTCTTACGGTATGTATAGATTAGGATTGGAATGCAGAAAAGGCGAGCAACAGTATTTAAACAATGATTATAGTAAGTCAATATTTTTTAAAACATAACACCTGCAGACATAAAGAATTATATCTGCCAGACCTGATTACTTTGAGCGGCTGTATATCATAAACCTGTCGCAAAATCTACAGACGTTCAATTTCTATTGATCGAAGATAGGTTCCCTTGTCAACAATTCTAATAATCTTCGTATGTGAAGGTAATACATCAGGAAACATTGTCCCCCATTCTATAAGGCATATTCCATCACCGGCAACATACTCATAGAAACCAATTTCGTAAAGTTCATCAGCGTCATACATTCTATAAAAATCGAAGTGGTACACCGGTATTTTTTCAGTCTGATATATATTAAGAATTGTAAAACTCGGACTGCGAACCGGAATTGATCCGCCAAGTGCATTGACAAATCCTCTTACAAATTCAGTTTTCCCTGCTCCAAGATCACCTTCCAGCGCAAATACATCGCCTGAACGCACCTGGGCAGCCAGCTCAGCACCAACTCTTCGCGTATCGTCAACAGACTTACTCTCAATAATCATTATTCTTCTACCCTTGACTCTTCTGCAATGGTGAAAAAACACCAACCGGCATAATCAGCTCTTCCATTGATATTCCACCCTGTTGAAAACTGTTCCTATATTGCTTATGATAAAGTTCAAACTTCTCCGGATGTATAAAGTAATAATTTTCTTTTGCGATAATGCATGCAACATCTTCACCAAACTTCGGCAGTCCAAAATGCATAGGCTCGCCAAGAAAGAGTACAGTCCGTTCATCACATGATATATCTTTTCCGAACTTGTAGCGCTGATTCTTCCCCCAGTCACTCACTCCGTAAAGTTCAGTGCCCCTGCTGCATGATGTACTTCCATGATCGGATGTCAGCACTATTGTAAAGTTACGTTCAGATAGTTCCTTGAGCAGATGTAAAAGAGCTGATCTCTGAAACCATGATTGTGTAAGTGCACGAAGCCCGCTTTCATCATTGGTTATTTCCTGAAGCATGCTTGACGAAGTACTATTCTGCATAAGCAGATCAAAAAAATCAATTACAAATGTCATAACCCTGCTGTTCTTACATTTGTCTACTTTTTCGATTAATGCCCTGAATTCAGTGGATATATTAATTTTTGTAAACCATGGCTCATCAACAGGACAGTCGATTCCCCTTGATGCCAGTTTCTGCGACATCAGCTGCTCTTCCATACAATTGGCCACGCTGCTGTCTTCATTACCGGTTTTCCACAAATCAGGACAATTTTCGGCAATTTCTGACGGCAATGCGCCTGCAAGAAGTGCATTGCGCGAAAATGGCACTGCTGACGGAATGATTGAAAAGAAATAGCTCCGTTTGACATCATAATACTTTTTCATTGATTGTTCTATGTCAATGTACTGATCAAGTCTCATGCCGCTCAATACAATCAATGCAACCTTTTTATTATCTTTAAGCATCGGAATAATGTGCTTATCAAGAACTCCGGGTGCGAGAAGCGGCATAGGGCCAATACCCCGGATCCACTGGCCGTAATGATCCATGATAAAATTTGAGAATGCAGTATTGCATTCTGATTTGAGCCCGGCATGAGTCTGTCTGAGCCCTTCATTATCGACTTTCTCAAGCTCAAGATCCCACCTTACAATTCTTTCATAAAGCCTTACCCATTCCTGCAGGCTGAGTTGACTTGAAAGACTTTTGCGCATATCACTATAGCTGCGCACAAACTGCTGGGATATCTGTGTTGATATAATTCGCTTTGAATCAAGTATCTCTTTACAAACAAGTAATATCTGACTTGGATTGACGGGTTTTGTAAGGTATCCGTCAATTTTTTTCCCAAGCGCATCTTCCATCACCTGTTCCTCTTCGCTTTTTGTCACCATGACAATTGGCAGATCAGGCAGGAATTCCTTGATTTCTTCAAGTGTTGTCAAGCCATCCTTGCCCGGCATCTGCTCGTCAAGCAATACTATATCAAATTCTTTTGGATTTTCATGCAGCATCGCAATCGCATCATCACCACTGAATACAGGAATAACGCTGTAGCCACGTGTTTCAAGAAACATAATATGGGACCTGAGATACTCAATCTCATCATCAACCCATAGTACTTTTTTTCGCCCTCCAGCCATTACACGCCTCTCTTCTTTTAAAAAAATCGCTACTCGCTGATTGTTTTATTTTCAGCCGGTAAATCGATAGCAAATACAGTACCTTTATCTTTCTGTGACCAGCTTACAAATATTTTACCCCTATGATAATCTTCCACTATCCTTTTTGCAAGTGTCAGTCCAAGACCCCAGCCGCGTTTCTTGGTTGTATACCCTGGCGCAAAAATTGTTTTCTGCACCTCTTTGGGTACACCTTTGCCATTGTCAGAATGATAAATTCTTACTGTACTGCCCTGATCAATATATTCGGTTTTTATTTCAATAAGTCCATCATCACGATTCATTGCGTCAATCGAGTTTTTCATAAGATTCTCAAATACCCATTCAAGCAGATCACGATTGACATTTATAGATTTAATATCTCCAAAGTCAAATTTTATCTCGATTTTTTTCCTGAGAAGTGGTAATCTTACCCGGAAATAATTGGCAACATCTTTCAGAATTTCATTTAAATCACATGGCGTAATTGCCGGTATTGATCCTATCTGACTGAAACGATTTGTCACTTTTGACAATCTTTTCAAATCATTATCCATATCATCACATATACGCTGAAGCTGACTTAAAACGATATGCGCTTCAATAGGCGGATCTGCATCCTGATATGTACGCATATATTCAACCCATCCCATAAGTGATGAAATAGGCGTTCCAAGCTGATGTGCAGTCTCTTTTGCAAGTCCGACCCAGAGATTGCTGCGTTCAGTAACTCTTACAATCCTGAATGCAATATATATAAATGCAAGAAATACAAACCCGAGCCCGATTTCAAGAAATGGCAGCAGATATACACTTCTTACAAAACGATCATTACCGAAAAACAGATACCCGGCCTTTGCCTTTTTTGCCTCATTGTAAAGTGGACGCGGATGATACTTCTTCTTAAAATCATCAATTTTTTCCTCAAGTTCCCTGCGGTTGTCCAGAGGAAGTTTTTTCAGTTCCATCTCATTGTAAAGCATATCAGTAAAAACATTCTCCCACATGACAGGTTTACCCGTTGTATCGGTAACCATAAGCGGAGGGCTGCCTTCACCAATCATACTTTTAAGAACTTTGGACGCCTGATCATAACTCATATCACTCGCGACCATTGTTTCAATAAGCGCTGTGTATGCTTTTGTTGCATCTTCAGTCTCATCACGTAAATCACGGGTGACAATGAACACAACAACAGCATAAATAATCAGAATAATTGCTGCGACTATGAAAAAAAATCTGCTGTTGGCAGTTGATTTTAATTTCATCATCAGAAAATAAAATCCTGAACCAACAGCTATTTTTTTCAGGGTGTGCTTCACCTGACTCCGATCTCCTTTAAACCATGCATGTATGGCTGCAATACATCCGGAACCCTTACAGTTCCGGCTTCGGTCTGATATGTTTCCAATAGAGATACAAGAACTCTTGATGTCGCAAGTCCACTGCCGTTGATTGTATGTACAAAACGCGGTTTGTCACCATTTGACGGACGATATTTTATATTCATACGCCGGGCCTGAAAATCCTCAAAATTACTGCATGATGACACTTCTAAATATTTTTTCTCTGCAGGTGCCCATGCTTCAAGATCGTAACACTTCGTACTTGCAAACGACATATCTCCATCACAGAGCAGAAGTACCCGATACTTCAGGCCGAGCGCTCTCAATATGCTTTCAGCATCTTTACGCAGCAATTCGTGTTCTTCATAGCTTTTTTCTGGAACTGTAAACTTTACAAGTTCAACTTTATTAAACTGATGCACACGCAGATATCCTTTTGTATCTTTTCCGTAAGAACCGGCTTCACGACGAAAACATGCGCTGTATGCACAATATTTCTTTGTCAACTCCGATTCGTTAAGAAGCTCATCTCTATGAAGATTTGTCACAGGAACCTCGGCAGTCGGAATGCAGAACAGCTCATCTTTACCCATATAATACATCTGTTCTTCATTCTTAGGCAGCTGCCCGACTCCAAAATGGCTCTCTCTATTAGCAAGAAACGGAGGGAATATTTCAGTATAACCGTTCTTTACAGTATGCGTATCAAGAAAAAAATTGATAAGAGCACGTTCAAGCAGTGCGCCCTGTCCTTTAAGAACCGGAAAACCGGCTCCTGTAATTTTGGCACCTCTGGGGAAATCAATAATATCAAGTGCTGTTCCAATCTCGATATGATCTTTTGGTTTAAAAGAAAAGACCGGCTCATCACCCCATTCACCAGCAACAACATTATCCTCTGCACTTTCTCCATGCGGAACAGTTACATGCGAAACATTGGGAACCCGGCTCAATAGATCATTAAGCTTTTCCTCAGTAATCTTCTGCTCAGCATCAAGATCTTTAATTTTATCTGATACAACTTTCATTTCATTTATAAGTACAGATGCATCCTTATTTTCTTTTTTAAGCTGAGATATCTCTTGGGTACACGTATTTCGCTTATTCTTTAAAATCTCAACTTCCCGGATCCTATCACGACGATTGGAATCAAGTGCCAAAATGCAATTAATGTCTACAGGACTCTTCTTATTTGCAGAAGCAGTCTTTATCTGATCAGGATTATCTCTGATTCGCTGAATATCAAGCATTTTAAAGCTCCTAAAATAGTTAAAAAATAATTAAATATTTAATATTTGAATATACATAATGGAGGATGGTTAATGATAATAAGGTTGAGGTGAAGACAGAGGAAAACATGAAGTTTTTCTTTTGACTTTTGCTTAAAACTATCAAGAATAACCTGGTAAATTTTAAGATCAGATTTAACCTGATTTGTCCCCATGCCTCACCATAGTGTTTTGCTTAACTTTGAAATTATTGATCCATATTATTAAATTAATGCAGTCAAATGCCAATGATTTTCTATGCGGGTTTCGTATGCGCAACAGAATTGAATAAATAGTAAGTTTTTAAAATGAAATTAAGGAAAGTAAATTTCAGAGATTTTTTACACTTGCAATATTGTCAAGATACGTTTTACGATAGAAGAATAGCTTTGGATCAGTAATACGATAATTCGATGTTCCAAAAGAAATGTCGCTTCTGGTTTGTGATTTAATCCCATACCCGATATGCGTATGCGGACCACTTGTACGACCTGTCATTCCAACAGTCCCAAGCACAGTTCCAGCTTTAATTTTCTGTCCTTTTTTTAAATAACGTTTATCCATATGACAAAAAAACAGTACCATCTCATCACCTACAACACCGATTATATTTCCTGCTGTTTCAGTTGTTTTTATAACAATTTCTCCATCAATTGGAGTAATTACTTTACTGCCAAGTTTCGCAGCAACATCAATACCGTAATGAGGTGATCCGCCGCCCATACCCCGTTCACACCAGTCACCGGTCAGATACGCATATTTATCATCAACAACCTTCATAAAAAAGTTATAAACAGGAACAAGTTGTTTTTCATTGTTATTAGAAATTTTCTGCGGCGGATAAAATGTTATCTCCAATCCGCGTGGAATATTCATAACATTTGTTATACGCGGCTCACCATCAAGTCGGGTCAGATTATGAATAGTAACGATTTCCTTCATGTACTCATTTACATCACTCATCGATGGAACCCGGGCTCTGAAATGGCAGATTGCATATTTAGCAACTTTATAGAGAGCCTCATTATTATTAAATTTATGAGTAAAAATCCCTCCATCAGGTTCAACAAGCTGCTGAGGCGCAAGCGGACGCTGAGCAATATCTTCAGATACAGGGATATTGGCATTAATCAGCATAATGATAATACCTGCGGCAAGCACCTTTGGAATGAATGACATTTTCTGAAACGTCAACACTGAAACTGCTTTCCCTGATGATAAATTCAGTACATACTGTACCTGACGTGCAAGCTCATCAAATGCCCTTGTTACAGCGCCGTACTGCTGGTATTCCGAAACTGTCAAGCCTTCATCCTGCGCATTTCGTACAGTTGCAGATTCAGGAATTTCTATATCAAACATTATTGACTGTGGTAAGAAAGAAACACCTTTTTTTCCATGAAATGATACCTGTTCACATAAGTTGTCAAGATACTTGCGGTTCTCAGCCATGGTCTTTGATTTTCCAACAAGTTTTGAATCCTGCCTGCCAAAAACCTCATTTTTTACAATACGAATTTTAATTGAAGGACACCTGGCAGAAAGCATCTTAACATTCGCAAGATAGTCCCTGAGACTTTTTGTTGATAACGCATTAAGAGTTACCGGTATCAGATTCAGATCGCTTTGGCGATACAACATTTTTGTCAGTGGATTCCAGACAGACGGAGTGTCAATCACGATATACTTGTAATATGCTCTGCAGATTTTGAGATTATAGGCAAGGTTCTGAAGATGCCAGATTGTAGGCACTTTGAAAAGATCTGTTCCTGCTGGAATAAGATCGAGACTTGATTTAATCCTGACAATAAGATCGGTAACTGAGCCATGACCGAATACTTGACGGAAAATGCGCGATTCAAATGCTTTTGACGTTTTATGAGCTTTTTGTAGAAGCGATCGCTCGGCAATACTTGTATCAGTGACAGAAAAACGACTCTTCAGAAGTTCCCATGATGAAAATTTGGAATCTTCTGTATCGTGCCCCAGTGCAACACTTGCACTACCCTGAACATCAAGATCTATTAAAAGTGTTGGCCCATGCTTTGAGAGGACAGCCGCAAGGTTTGTAGCAACAGTGGACTTCCCAACACCACCTTTAATATTAGCAATGTGTATGGTTCCGCTATTATCAGAATCGGCAAAAACAAGCGTGTTTTTTATTCGTTCACTCATACACGTCACTATTGCAATACTAATAATCGGTTAAACGGTTCTGTTTATAATTTCAGAAACCAGTTCAACCGAATGAAAACAGAAAACTTTATCAGTAGTTCTGTTGAACCAGTTCTGCAATTGTTCCAACATCAGTCGGCTTTTGAAGAACACGATCTTTTTCGTGTCTGGAACGATCCTGAACGAAATACATGTCCTCTTCTGCATTATATAATATGACAGGTGTATTTTCAAGTTTTTTACCTATTTTAAGGTAATTATAGATTGATTTTCCTTTTTTCCATGTTTCCATGTCAAGAAGTATAAGATCAGGAATTGATTCATCTATTGATGATATAAAATCGTTTGAGGAATAGAATGCAAGCACATTTTTGTAATGTTTTTCAATTGCCTGCTTTAGCTCATCTCTTCTTTTTCGAGTATCATCCATAATTATGATTTTCATATTTATCTCCCTTTGCAGAGTATGTTTCTGATCTGCAGTGTATTTTCAAAAATGCGTTTAAACCAGCAACTCAGATAATCAACCGGCAATATCTATGACAGCAAGCAGGTTTTCTGCCGGCTGATGTAATTCTATAGCTGTAGTATCTGAAATAATTTCATTACAGAGTTTTTTGGTTTTTGCTTTGTCGGTAGACTTATTCAAAAGAGCAATTTTCCATCGAATTGCACTATGGCGATAAGTTATACGATTGTCTGCAAGTGCTTTTTCAAGATAGGTAACTGCAGATGCCATGTCACCTTTAGATTCATAACAGGCAGCAAGACCCTCAAGTGCCTGAGCACCAATAAATTCTTTTCCCTCTTTTGATGCAATTTCAAAATATTTCTTTGCATCATCATATTTGCCTTCATCATAAAACAGGCCACCCAACAGATATGCACTCTGAAATCCCTGCGGTGATGTAGAATACTTCTCAGCAACTATTTTTAAATTTTCAATCGCTTTATTCATATTCTTGCTCTCATAATTAAGCATAGCGATACCAAATGCATTCTGAATTTTTTTCTCATTTGATTTGCCAAACGTATTATAAGCTATTGTTCCTGCAAGACCTACAAGAATAACAACAATTACAGTCATCATGCCTTTCTGGTTATTTCTCAGATAATCTTTTGATTTGAGTAAAAAGTCCATAATCGGATCGTCTCTGAGTTCATGCTTCTGTTTATTATACTTAATGTCCAACCTAAGCCTCCTGTAGTATAAAGGTCAATATTTTAAAATTGATCTGATAAAATACATCATGGAAAACACAAAACGTATTAACCATATTGTATTGAAAACCAAAAAAAAGTAAAATTTGACCAACAATACAATTTTTCAACTGTTTTTTATCCATTTTTATAAAAATTTCGCTTATTATTCCCTCCTTTACCAAATTCTTTCCAGTAGAATCTTGATAAATCTAATGGAAGATTTTAATCTAAGACTATATACTTTTAATAAGAATGTCATTTTTCTAATTTGTACTATTAAGGTTGCATTTTTTCTGTAAATTGACAAGTCGTAAATACTTACTTCTGATTTATGTAATATGCACAGCGCAATTGTAAGTAAATGCGAAAATCAAGATAACACTATTTAAGATACTTTCCGGAGTTTTTATGAGTCCTGCAGATACAGCCCGTCTGGATAGTTATAAAGAGCAATTTGTAACTCAGCTCAAAGCGCAGAACGAACTATTGAAAACACAGCTTATGAGCTCATCAATGATCCATGAGTTTACCAAGGTTCTTCATACCTGCTCAAATCTTGAAGGAATCACAAAAACAGTACTTCTTGCTATACAGGAAATACTCGAATTTGACAGAGTTATTCTTTTTAATATTGATCGGAATATTTTTGGTCTTAAGCCTCAGTCATGGGTAGGAATTTCTGACTACTCAGTCAATTTACTTTCCATTCCACTGGGTTTTGAAGGTGGAGAAATTACTGATGCACTGTTTTTAAACAAACATGTACTTGTTGAAGAACCGGATAAAAATACAGATCTTTTTTTTAAGATGATAAATTCATCATCATATATTGTCATTCCACTTGTTTGTAAAGTCAATAAAAAGTGCTGGGAAGCAAAAAGTTGTACCAGAAAGAGATGTCCGGCCTATGGCAGTGTCAACCCATACTGCTGGAGCATTCCCGGAAGCGGTCAATTATGCAATACATCCAACGAAAATGACCGCAGAGCTGCGTGCATCGCATGCCCTTGTTTCAAGGTGGAAGGAGTATTCTGGATGGACAGGTCCAGGAGTTCCAAACCTATAACAAGTGATGATATAACAATACTTACTGCAATTATCAATGTTGCCGGGATTGTGACTGAAAACTTTAAAATGATGGATGCACTTGACAAAGCCAACACAAATCTTCAGCAGGCAAATGACCAGTTGCAGATTGTCAACCATGATCTTCAGGTTGCCCAGGCAAAAATAAGCAGTGACCTTGAACATGCCCGCACAATTCAACAAGGCCTCCTGCCCCAGAATCTATCCGATACATCAGACTTTTCAGTAGGTGCACGTTATTTATCTGCAGATGCAGTTGGCGGGGATTACTATGATATTTTTACTATCAATCCCGGTCTTTACGGTATAATAGTTGCGGATGTATCCGGACATGGTGTTGCATCAGCCCTTATTATGTCAATGGCGAAGGTTCTTCTTAAAACATTTTCTACAAACGAACCATCTCCTCAGAAGACTCTTGAAAAGATCAATCAGACATTTTTATCAGAAATAAATACAGACCATTTTGTTACTATTTTTTATGCAACACTTGATATCCAAGAAAAGCTTCTGCGTTTTACATCTGCAGGACATTGTCCAATTCTTTTTATTAATAAAAAATTGCATCAGTGTACAACTATTAAAGCAGATGGACTGTTTATGGGTGTTTTTCCAGACATGATGCTTAATGAATCACAGTATGATTTTGAACCGGGAAATACCCGTCTTGTTCTTTATACTGACGGAATAATAGAATCAAAAAATCCAGTTGATGAAATGTACGGGATTAATCGCCTTGAGGAAATCTGCACCAGAACAACAGATGTAATTCCAAGAGAAGTAGTCGATATTATTCTTAATGATATGAAACATTTCTGCGGAGATAAATCAGTACCTGAAGATGATATTACACTGCTTGTAATTGATTTGTAGTTTTTATTGTCTATTATTTGTCAGTATTTGAATTTTTGCCTGATTTTTTAAATCTTGCTTGTCCAAATAGAATATAAGAGCCGGGCACCATGTCAAAACGATACTGCTTGTCAACCCCAAAGCGGATTTAAATTAAATGCAGATTGCATATCTTAAACATTAGAACCGGTATTTCAAAGACACATTGATCACTTCAAATGCTTTCAGAGTGTTATATTCATAAGATGCATCCAGATCGGTATTCTTGATTTTCAATCCAAATCCGGCAGTAATTTTCCAGGGCGTGAGTGTTGGATTTTCAATTTCTTTCTGCATTCCTGCACGAAGAAAAATAACTTTGAATATTTCCTGTTCAATACCACCAGCCATTTTCCATGGTTGATCATCAGTAAATGGTATCTGTCCATCAGCAATTAGAAACGTTGTATACCCTACCCTGAATGTTCCACCCATATGAAGAGTAGTGGCATTCGTTTCAAAATAATTGTGTCCTGTTGAAACATTTTTCCATCTGTTTACAACTGGGACATCCCTGAATGTCACTCCGTACCGTATCTGATCTGATAATTCAAGAATCAATCCAAGATCAATACCAACGCCGAAAGATGCTCCGCTTACAGCACCATCTCCCGTTCCTTTCACCCTGTTGCTTGCTATCTTTAAGTTTACACCTGCAGATAACGGCCTGAGAAACGGCAGGAGTTGATTGAATTTATACGCTGCTGATGATACAAAATAAATTTCCCTTAATATATTATCCTGATCAGCACAATATAATATTGCATGTCCAAAACCTATTTCACGAGTTGCTTTATTGACATATGATGCAGCTATCATATTAAGTCCGAAACGATACTGATATGCAAGCACAGCCTCCGGTCCCTGGACCCATGCAACACCTGCAGGATTGTATAATACTCCGTATGCATCATCTGACGCAGCAGTATATGCGTTTGCAAGTGCAGCTGGACGTCCGAATATTGGAATCTGATCCGCTGATGAAGGAATCGCGGAAAGATCATCATCACCATATTCTCCTGTCAATTTTCCGACATCACGTTCAATAGCATAATTGAGTATACCCCACAGTAAACCAGCACCTATAAATCCGGCGGATGACAATGCAAACTGTTTCTCATTATGAATTTCAGGTCCTAAATATTTTGTCAGATGTATTGTATCGGCAGCAAGATTTCCGTGCAGTTTCGCAACTGCCGCTTTTAGAATATCAACCGTACCTGTTCCCTGATCCCCGAGTAAATTTACAGATCCGATTGTCTGCTTTAACATTACGTCAATAAGTGCAAGTTTTATTCCGACCCGGTTGTTATTTATATCAATCGATCCATACATCATTCTATCCATTTTCACTGTTTTTCCGATATCCAGAATACAACGCGGATCCCGGCAATGCATCGGCATGCGATCACCGACTTTTTTAAGTGCATCTTCAATCATACTCTGATCATATGTTTCATAGAAACCAATTTCTTTTACAATCTCAATCAGCTGGTGCGATACCTTTTCTGAAAGTTCATTCGCTGCGCCAATATTCTCTAAATTCAATATTCCTATTTTCACCTTACTCTCACCTGGTTTTTCTTCGCAGATTGCCTCAAAAACCAGTGCCAGAATTATAATTACGGTTATTCCGATTGATTTCACGAATTCCTCCGTTTTTTTCTGCTTCATTTTATTCTCAATCCTATTTCATCAACACAACAGGTTTCATATACCGATAATGCTTTTTATCTATCTGTTCAGAGCCTGTAAATAAAACAAAATATCTTCCATTTCTGCACATTTTATCACCTTTTGGAGCAAGTATAATTTCGCCGCCATTTCCAACACCCTTTGTAATTCTCTGGGAATTTATTGCATGTGACACAGCTCTTCCATCCCACCAGACCTGATAAGGATTACTGCTCATATTGTCAATATTCATTGACCATACGACATCTCCTAATACATTGTAAATAACAACTTTTCCATTAACCTGCTTCTGTGATTGAATCTGAAACTGGATGCATGTTCCATAATAAGGTTTAAGTGGATTAACCTGTCCCTGATTAACATAAGGTGAAAATGCATTTGGACTGATAGACAAATATCCGTTATTTTTAGCTTCTGACATTATCGTATACTTTGAAAAATGAGATAGCTTTGCACCAACAGCATCATTATTGACAAACGAATTATTGAGAATATCCCATTTAAGTGAATCTGCATTCCACCATCCAAGATAGAGATCCTGATTTGATGTATTGCTTCCTGAACCATCAGGAATACTTAACAACAGCTGAATACTGTCATTTGATGTATTTAAAGAGATATTTTCAAGTTGTTTTATCTCATAGGCATTTGATGATAATACTTTATATTTTCCGGTATATAATTCCACTTTATTATTCAGCGTATCATGTGCAACTTCAATAACACCAATATCATTTCCATTTACGACATTAGGAGGAAATATTATCGAGCAGCCATTTCCATTAGTTGCTGTATCCGGTATATTTTTATTTACAACTACGAATCGTACTTTAAGTCCTGAAACCTGAGCATCATTTACATATTCACCGGATGTTCCGTCTGACAAAGCATATATATGCACAATACCTACAAATTTACTTGACGGTTTAAATATTCCATCAGATGTAATTTTACCAGCCATTGCCGGATAAACTGACCACTGCGGCGAAATTTTCAGTACATTTCCGTTTACATCAATCCCATCTGCAGCAAACTCTGCACGATCAATAACCGATGTAGTGATAGGGTTTGGATTTCGGGAATCAATTCTTCGTACCCGAATCGATTTCAGAGCCGTACCGGAAACTTTAAATGGCACTGTCAATACAGATGAAACCCCTTTGACCAACTTTGTAACAGCAGTATCAATAGTAACAGTCAATCTGACAGGAGATGACAATGTACCTGCAATACCAGTCTGGATTTTAATTGACAGTCCAGTTGAATTCAGTAAAGTACATCCTTGAGCATCTGCAATTGACCAATTTATACTCTGTCCATTGACAGCACTGTCTTCTATAAATGCAGATGATATATAACCTTTAAATGAAAACTCCGCTTTATAAGATGATGGATAGATGAGCGTATCCTGTGATGATGGCAATATTTCAAATTTTGACAATCTTGTTCTATCAGGAAGAATATATGAATCGAATTTTTCCTGTTCATATCCAAAAATGTTATTGCCTTTATATCCAATAAAATAGTACAGCATTGTACTGCCGTCTCTCTGAGGCAGAATATCAAAAGTATAAAACTGATTACTTTTTGTAAAAGTATTTGTCATTGAATATGAGTTAGACGTTTCATCTTTATAATATAATTTTACTGAGTCAAGTAAATCTGTACTTGTCAATATCAGTTTTGCATATCCATTGACTAATGTTATCTGTTCCTGCGATCTGTGACTCAGAGTCAGTGCAATTGTATCAATATGCATGCTTTCAGAATCATGAACAACAAACCTGTGATATGAACAATCAATCACAGTATCGCTTTTGGCATCAAATTGTACTACGTAAGTTCCAGCTCCGGCTTTTGCAAGACTGTCTCCACTTGTCAATGTTTTCTGAAGAGGTGATTTTATCTTCACTGAACCATTTTCTGATGCATGCCATTTTATAGTTTTATCCCCTGCCTTCATAAAGAATGCTATTGTACTTTTATCGGGTCTGCCATCTCTTATTGTTACAGAATCATTCCCTTCAATACTATCAAGTACATATCCATCCTTACCTGCCATCATTGTGTACAGACCGTCCCTTATTCCCTGAATTTCAAAACTCCCATCAGAATTTGACTTTCCAGATGCTACTATTGTTTCATCAGGAATACTGAGCAGATTTATAATGCAATTTCCAAGAGCAGTTCCGCTGCCTAACTTGACAGATCCATTTAAAGTTGCAAATGCATTAAGTGTATCATAAAATGTCTGCGTTGTTTTTAATTGAGTTATCAGTGTACATGGCTGATTTTTTACTCCAAATCCACTTGCTGAACTATACACAAGATATGTCTGCCCACCAGGCAGACTCGTTTTCAGATTACCATATGTATAGTCTGATATTACAGTGACAGTATCAGCTCCGTCTAACTTGACAAATTTTACAGTTGCACTTGTGACAGGCGCATAAACATAATTATTACGTGAGCTGACCCATGTTTTTCCATATACATATCCGTTAATAACTGCAGCACCTGGCTGCATTGTTACAGTAATAGTTTTTGAGCTTAACATATCAAGAGTTGTATTGTATGATGTAAATCCGGTTTTTTCAGCAGCAATTGTATAGGTCCCGGCAGGAATTGAAAATGAGAAGACTCCATTCTGCGGAGTTGATGAGAGCTCATCGATGAGACTACCGCTCTGATATATCTGAATTTTTACACCTAATAAAGGATTTCCATCACTGTTTTTTACTACACCGGAAAGTGTGAAAGGATTTTTCACCATTGTAATAGGACCAAAATTCAGGTTTTGAGCTGAAACAACTGTTACTTTACTTGACAATACGGTTTTATAACCAGTCATTTCAGACCATATGCGCCAGTCAGATCCATAGCATTTTAAAATAAAGTTACCTGACGCATCGGTTTGTGTCGAAATTGTATCGCTGAGATCAGATACACCATATACGTTAGCCAGATTTATACCTTTCGCGGCTTCATCAAGTACTTTACCATAAATAGTCGCTTCCGGACGTTCAAGATAAAAAGTTTCTTCAAGCGTTTCACCTTCATGTAAAGTTATTGTTTTCGTCTGACTTTCAAATTCACTTTTAATTGCAGTAATACGATAAGCCCCTGTAGGACGTTCACGATCAAGGTTTCCTTTAAGATCAGTATAAAACAATAACGGCGCTTCCAAAGATCCGTCAAGTACTTCAACCTTAACCTCGACAAGCCCCACATTATTGATAACCTCTATGATCGAATCACCTTTGGGAACCCGGATTAATTCGCGTGTGTAAATTTTTAAAGTACCTGCAGGCGCATCATATCTGAATCCGGCGGTATCACCTACAGTTCCAGCTCCTTTATTGTCAACAGCAATTACATTCCAGACATATCTATTACTTGTTAATATTGATGCTGCATCAATTTCTACACTCATCGTATCTGATAACACAGATGCACTTACTTCTGTCTGCCAGACAACAAGCTGAGCATTTATTCCCTCAAACTCAGAACCTATATATGCATAAATTTTATACGTATTTGCATTTGAATCAAGATTTGTCCACTTGAACGAAATTTTTTTATTCTCAGCGGAATTAAGTACCAGATTTTTTGGGTATACAGGTACTGGTTTATTTAATGATTTTCCACGGATTACAAATTCACCCGGAGGTAATTTAACTTTTGTTGATGAAAAAGCCGGATGATTTCCATAATTATTCAGTACAAGCCAAGTATAGCGTTTACCGGGTGATAATGGCGGCGGATCAGCTGTAATTGTATGTGATGGGTCAGGAGCCCCGTATACCATCTGTGTATTTGGTGTTATTGCCTGCCAGATAATACTTAGTCCACTCAGATCAACATTGCCGCTATCATTTGTATCTATTGAAATCGCATCATCAGATAATATTATATGATAATATGGTACCCCTGAATTTGCATTCCATGTAAAGGAAGGTGTTAAATCGTTAATTGAATCTCCTGGTGAAATCCAGTCAACCGCATTGGGTGACTCTACCATCAATACAAATTCATTGCTTACAAATGTATCATTTATTCCAAGTACATTTTTACATGGAAAAGCAACAATGCAATAAAACACTCCAAATCCCATCTCAGCCTGGTCCTGCGCTTTAAAACAAGTACCGCGTTTACGAACAGTTCCACTTAAATCGAGAATATTATTCTGCTCGATATGTGTTATTGTATCAACCCAGAATTTTTTTATGGAATATCTGTAGTTTGAGAGGTTTCCTCCGCCAGGAGACCTGTCGTAGTATATTGTGCCTGAGTCAGGAGCATCATATGATGGACTTCTTGAAAGTCCCGCCCATTTGACAGTCAAGACCTTTGATGATGACTGCGCCCCTATCGGAGCGTCAATAATAAGATACTCTGTTGTCTGCGCAGACAAAGTACATATTCCCCACAATAATACTGTAAATCCTATTTTTTTAAACGTAATCATGAACTATCCTTTCATACGTATTATTTACATATCAGAAATGATAATAGATTCCGGTTTTTAATGCCGGTAATGGCAGAACGTCAAGTTCCAGATGTAATTGTAATTTTGTTCCAAGATCAGTACCAAGATTCAGAATTGGCAACATTGCAGATTTTCCAAATTTCAGATATGGAACATTATCACCTAAAAGATGCTTCTTTCCATTATATTCAACATCGAATGCACAAATTCCAATATTGCAGAATGAATGAAACAGATTACATTCAATCATAATGATATGATCAACAGAAATACCCATATCAAATACCAATGAATCATATGTGGTATCATTGACTGTTCCTGATTCAATATTGCGTTCCTCTTTTGTGATATTGTCAAGTTTCATTCTTATTTCACCGAACAGCTTGCTATATGATAATCGCAGATGACTCTGCCACACATCGAAAGACAATGTCAATGCAGTCGGCATTTTCCAGATAAGTTCAGTCTCGTTACTGGAGTAACTTAAACTATCAGTTGCATTTGTTGACAGTCCTTTTGTCACTTCCGGATTACTGAACGTTTTTGTATCCTCGAAATCATATTTCATTTCAAATGTTTCAGGATCAATGAAAAATGGAACTGTAAATTTTGCATTCAGTTCACCTGGTGCACGGGTATCAATTCCAAATCGTGATACAAGAGAAAATCTCCATGCTTTGACTGCAAGTGTCGGAGACCAGACCTCTGTCTCATAATGACCATAAGCATTTCCATAAAGACGGCTTGATGGATAATTAACCAGTCCGTCAAGTGTTGTTGATGTTGCTTCCCCGCCGCTTTCATTATTAATGTCAATCTTGTACTTTCCCATCATATCAACGTCAACACTTCCGCGAAGGTCCATTGAAAAGATGTGACGGTGAAGATTCAATGCGAAGATAAAGTATTTATTAAGTTTATATGCATAACCAAAAGTCATGGTTTCCCAGTATAGACTCATCTCCAGCGGTACATTAATGGTACCTCTTAATAAAAAACTGATATTCTCATCAAGATTTGTCGGGTTCATATAAATATTGGGATTTCCAAGCATATTCTGATATTTTAGATAGACATTCTGAATATTTGAAAACGATCCGACACCTCCAAGCATCGGAACTTCAACACGTACAGTGACATTCGCGTTCTGACGGGCAGTAGCGGTCGGTTTGAATTCTTTTCCATCAGTAAACATTCCGGTATCACTTACAATTGAATCAAAGCTATTATTGAGGTATCGAAGATTCATAGTTGTTTTAAGCGGAAGATTGAATCCGAAATATGCACTTGGATATTCAAAAGATACATCAGTTGGATTTTTTAACAGATCATAATTAAATCCAACCCCGATCTGTGCATCAAATGTCGGTAGATTTATTCGGGCACCCAGACTATCCGTATCTAATGCAAAAACCTTACACACTTGAATACAAATAATAATTAACAAGGGATAAATCGATTTTCCCATGAATAACGCTCCTTTTAAACTACCAGATGCTTTATATGCATTTTTTCTCATTATAATAAATCAGACTTTACAATTTGCAATTAATAATTCTCACTTATTATTAATTTACACACAAAAGATTATAAAATCATTACCGGACAGTGTCAAGAAATGCAGTACATTATTAAATTATTTTTATATCTGCCATTCATGAATTCATGATAATACATTGTCAATCAGTGAGTTAGAAGAATACTTCTTATTATAATTAATTTATTGACAATATGTATTTTTGTCAGCGGCTTTTTGACTTTATTATTACCTGATAAAATTGAGTTTGATATTTTTTAATAAATGCGTTAGCAAAAGCAGACTGCAGGCTGCAGGAGGGAATCACAGATAATATCATGAATAAATTTAATAGACAGCATAGTATTTACTAATAATAATTTATTAATAATGTGCACAAAAAAGAATAAACATCAGTAGAGATTTATTCTCTACCAATGCAATAAAATTAATATCTGCTTAATTTTCAGGACTGAACAGGAGCGCTTTGAAGTAATGTATCAGTAATACTCTTTTTAAGTTCATTCGAGTATTTAAAAAGCGGAACCATTCTTTTCAGAAGAGGAACAACTTCACCGGTCTTCGGGTTTCGCGCAGGCCGGGGCTTTCTCGTTTTTGTGTAAAATGTACCGAAACCTCTTATCTCGATACTCTTTCCACTCTCTAATATTGTAGATATACTCTCAAGCAATTCTTCTACGACTATCTTCGTATCCGCTTGAGTCAACCCTGTGAACTTTGACACATCCGCAATCAGATCATGTTTTGTTGTATTTGACACAACTTCCTCCATTTCAAAACTGGAATATCTACAATATCCAATGTAATCAAGATAAAGTCAAGAAAAATCAATTATAAATTAATAATTTTTCATTCTAACCATCTGATTATTATTAAAGATACAAAACTTATCAACTATTCTACCATATTTGACCATTCAAGAGCAATTTAAAAAATGCTTCAGATTGAAATTTTTCCCTGATTCTTATCAGATTAGCAGTAGAAGGTATAATAGACGGCACATTGGAAAAACAGATATAAAATTTATTTAAAAAACCGGCATTTGAAAAATCTTTACTTATTATTCTTCTATGATTGTCAACAGATTTCACTGACTCGTACATAAGTTCATTACAACCAGGCCATCCGGATGTTTCTGATTCAAGTAGTTGTTTCCATTTAAGCAATCGCACTTTGTCAACAAAAACCATATCCAGTATATCCCTCTGCATCTGTTCGCTTAAAACTGCAAAATCAACCATACCATCTCTGATAAACGAATCCTGTACTTTCCATTTTATTTCCTCTCCGTAACACCGCATAAAAAACAATTTGTACATATTGTCAAGCTTATCAATTGATATCCATTCTGCAGGTACAGGAAAATAAGAATAAAGTGATCTTTTATTCCATCCATCCGGGAAAACATATCCTGATGGCCTGCGTGCTATAAGAGGTTTATCCTGAATCCATGAATCAAACAAAGCATACCCGAAACCTTCAGCGATTGATGTTGACAGAATAATATCAGCCGCGTTCATTACTGATTCAACAACTGCATGCCTGTAATTATCATCTTTTTTCAATGCCCCGGCAGCATCAAAGATTACCGGTAATCGATGCTTTTGCACAAATTTCTTTAATAATTCATATCTTTCCATGTCAATTCCGCCCAAGCCTGGCGGTCCGGTCAATAAATTACAATCATATACCAGACAGCTTATCGCTATTGCCTCATAAATATTCTTTCGCGAAATCAGCCGCGCAGGATAGTACATAATTTTTTTCTTAATGTCAAAATTACATCCATCTGAATCAGCAGTTTCTTTCAGTATATTCAGCAGTCTTTTTCTTAAGTTGTCATTTATTACCAATTTGTCATCACTGACTGGATTTGGCAGCAAAGAAACTGGAAATCCATTTTCATGAAGCAGTGAGAATAAACCTGGACCTGGAACAATACACTGCACTGGTGCATCAATGCAATAGATTTCTTTTCGTATATCAATTCCGTTGTTTTCAAGAAACGAAAGCTGTTCCAGCATATCAGCTCTCCCCTCTTCAGCAAAATCATGAATTACTGAATAAAACCGCAATCCTGATGCAGACCATTTACAAGCAAGATGTCTGAATACAGATGCAAGAGCCGGATTTTTTGCAAGTACCAGATTGTGCGCAACAACGGCAATATTCGATTCTGTAAATGTACCCAGAAATTCATCTGTTTTTTTATACAGATTATCACAAACTGATTTATATTGATCAATTGACATAAACGTCTGATAATCACATTCATCAACATTTACAACATGCGCATTGTTTCGATTATATGAGGAAGCCTCTTCTGTTTTACAGATAATATAACTTTTTGACACATCCCCGCCACATTGACAAAAGGCATCAGAATAACGGTTTATTACTGTACTGACCCCTCCGGGCCGCATATGATAATGAATCTGAATAAAAACATCCGGAAATCTGTCTGCCATATTGAATCCGCCAGTTTATAACTGCAACATGTATTGAGAAATGTAGATTTATATAATAATATCCGAGTAATATAATATCTTTTTTATAATCAGTTAAACATGATTTTTTCTGTAGCGTGGATGAAAACTGCGGTGCACCTCAAGAAGATATTCTCTGTCAACGTGAGTATATATTTCTGTAGTCACTATATTTGCATGTCCGAGCATCTCCTGAACAGTTCTCAGATCTGCTCCG
>Ga0209800_10001263_pt1 | contig 27877 bp, 13 predicted proteins | sample Higcelweek8metaG_FD_187174 | JGI IMG/M metagenome (GOLD analysis project Ga0209800, IMG submission 187174) | Freshwater pond sediment microbial communities from the University of Edinburgh, under environmental carbon perturbations - High... | ecosystem: Environmental > Aquatic > Freshwater >...
GGTGTAAAAACAGCAGAGACAGACCGAAGTCTGTCTCTGTACCTGATCCCGGAACAGCCTCAGGGAGCTGAACCCGGACCGGTGATCTGAACCAAATAAAAGCAAAAACCGAAAATCAATTAGAGTTCAAAGAAATGCGCAGGTTTCCTGTAGCATCTTTTGCCTTTACCCTGAATATCCATTTGCCGTTTTTCCATCCGTTGTTTTCTCCGGCCTCAAAACTCTTCCTCCAGTTCAGGCTGCCGTTTTCATCAAGCACCACCTCCGACAGTTGTTTACCGTCAGGCATTATGATTGTTACGGCAATTGAACCCTCAGCGCAGTCGCCTGAAACCGAAAGATTTACATTACTCTCGTTACCGGCGCTCAAAGTGAGCTCATTTGTAAAGGTGGCCTCCATCACCTGGCGTGAGTAATTCCATGACGACCCCGGCTTGCTTGCGTGTCCGCTCCCGCTGAATACGTATACATCGCCCGGATCGGGAAGCCCGTACCTGAGCATCCTGTCATCTGGCATCACCACAACTGGAAAATTATGTTTAAGATCCTTCTGTATGTCATCAAAATTGAAATGCTGCCATTCAAATTCCTTCTCAATCTTCTCGGCTTCATTCTCAAGCTCAGCTATCTTCATCCGAAGCTCATACTCCCTCTTTTTTGCATCCGATTCTGCCTGCTTCAGCTTTTGCTGCTCCTCCTCGCTCAGAGTCTTGAGCTTCTTCTGAATATCAGCCTCTTTCTGCTTCTGCTGGTCGGCGGTTGGCTGTGAGCCCTGACCATTTACCGGTGCTGTGGTTATCATAAGTGCCACGGCACCTGCTGCGATTAAAAAAAATGTTCTATTCATGACTGCCCTGTTAATTGTTTTACGATGTAAAATTATGCAGCATTATCACAGGCTCAGGTTAACGGGAGGTTAATGCCAGGTTAATCCTTCTTTTTATCCGGAGCATTGCATAATTTTGTTTCAAAATCAACGCAATGAAGCGTCAACTCCTTCTTGTTGTTTCTCTTGCAGCACTGGTTCTCTTCGTTGCAGTGCAGTTGTATATGATCAACAATATATGGCGGCAGAAGGAGGAGATCCTGAATATGAGATACAGGGACCTCTCACGTGAAGGCCTGTCATTGCTTCTCTCCAAAACGCAGAATAACGGTTTCGAGAAGGCGATGGATGTGACTGACAAACTTGCCTTTTTTCTTTTGACTGAGGAACTGGACAAGAGTGAGTTCGCGAATGATACAACCGCTATTCGCCGGCTGGCGCTGAAGGAGACTTATTCAATTCTGTACAAAAGCGAGAAGCTGACATCCTTCCTCAAATCCTACATAGGCGACAGAGGGTTTGATAATGATTTCAAGCCTGTCCTGGCAATCAAACGACTTGAACTGATTTCAGGGCACCAAAGCTTCGTCCTGGCCGATACTGTTTATAAAACCAAAAAGAAAAACCTTGTTATTGTCAACACATTCAAGGAAGAGCATGACAACTTCTTCATCGAATACCATTACCTGATAGATCTCACCCACAAGAATGAGCTTGTGTTCAAGGAGGCCCTCTTCTCCTTTGTTCTGATAATTGCAAGCACATTGATAGTCTTTATTGTCTTTGGAATTACCTGGAGGAATCTTATAGAGGAGAGACGACTCTCGGAGCTGAAGAGCGACTTCATCAACAACATGACCCACGAGCTCAAGACGCCGTTGTCAACGATTACCGTTGCTGCCAGAACTCTTGAAAAGGAGCAGATCCTCGCTGACAGGGAGAGGGTGATGGAGACGGCTCAGATGATCGGCAAGCAGAGCGTGCACCTGAACCAGCTCATCAACACAATTCTCGAGGTGAGCTTCCTGGAGAGAACTGAATTCGAGCTTGACAGGCATATGGTGCAGGTTGATGAGCTGATGCACCAGATAGTGACATCGTTCCTTACATCATGCGACGGCTGTGCCGTGATCAGGGAGGAATACGCGACCAACGGCACGTCCGTATCCCTTGACATTGTCTACTTCACCACCATGATCAACAACCTCCTGACCAATGCGGTAAAATACTGTGACAGGGAGCCTGAGATAGTTGCAGAATCAACCATAAACTGCGGCAACCTCGAGATCACGGTAGCCGACAACGGCGTTGGCATCTCACGTGATCACATAGACCACATCTTCGAGAAGTTCTACAGGGTGCCGCACGGCAATATTCACAAAACCAAAGGGCTGGGTCTCGGCCTTTATTATGTGAGGCGCATTGCCACAGCGCATGGCGGAGATGTAACTGTCAACAGCAAACCAGGCAAGGGAACCACATTTAAAATCAAAATACCAATATAATCAAGAATATGAAAATCCTGCTTGCTGAAGACGATATCGATTTTGGGAACATTCTGTCACAGTATGTTGCCCTCAGCGGGTTTGAAGTGACTCTTGCCCGCAACGGCCGTGAAGCATGGGAAATGTTCCATACCTCCCGTCCCGATATATGCGTGCTCGATGTAATGATGCCCGAGATGGATGGATTTACACTCGCAGAAAAGCTGCGTGCCGAGGAACCGGGAATACCCTTCATCTTCCTTACGGCCAAGAGTCTGAGGGAGGACATAATCAGGGGCCTGAAGCTGGGTGCGGATGATTACATAACAAAACCGTTTGACCCTGAGATGCTGATGCTGCGTGTCAGCAACATCCTGAAAAGAGTCTATTCTGCTGCCGAGGATGAATACACTATCTCCGGAACCACCCTGAAGTACAACTCTCTGGAGCTAATCACCCCTGCGGGCAAGGAGAAACTCACACTGAGGGAAGCCCAGTTACTGAGACACCTTATGATGAACCGCAACAAGGCGCAGACACGTGAGCAGATTCTCACCGAGATATGGGGACAGGATGACTATTTCCTGGGCAGAAGCATGGATGTCTTCATCAGCCGCCTGCGGAAGTACCTTGCAGATGACAATGGCATTGCCCTCCGCACCCTCAGAGGCCTGGGGTTTGTCCTTGAGGAGGTAAACTAATCGGTTGCCTCAGCCTCGTGAATCAGGAACTCCGTGAGGTTCACATCATGACTCAGGTTAAGTTTGGTGCGAAGCCTGTATCGGGCTATCTCAACAGCACGGGTGGATATATTTGACAGGTTGGCAATCTCCTTGGTGGTGAAGTTCATGCGAAGGTATGAACATAATCTCAGGTCATTCGTTGTAAGCGCGGGGTACTTCTTCTTGAGCCTGCTGAAGAACCCCTCCTGCGAAAGCTTCAGGTTTTTCATCACATTCTGCCACTCCTCAGTCTGGGTATCAAGCCCGTGATCAATTATCTGTTCAATCTCACGTATGAATCGTACCGGCATCTTTGCCGGGCTCTCCTTTGCAGACTCCAGCTTGTCGCGCAGTTCCCTGAGCGTGTCAGTTTTCCTGATCAGGTAGCGCATCGTAAGCATCAGTTCATAGCTTTTATAATCCAGCTCGCTTTCCAGCCTGTTCTTGCCCACCTCATATTCTATCAAACGCCTGTGGCTCTCCAGCTTGGAGCGGAACAGCAGTATACCTGCCACTGTCAGTCCTGCTGCCGCCAGCAGGTAAAGCGCAAGAGCCCAACCGGTGAGAAGGAACGGTCGCCTGATAGTGAAGGCAGCCAGGGCCACCCCGTTGCCGGCCGCCTCCCTGACCTCAAGATGGTAGTCTCCGTGCCTGAGGTTAAGCAGGGAGAAGTTGTCCATGGTAGTCCGGTACCACTCATCTCCCAGTTCGGATATACGGTACAGGTATTCTCTAACTTCACGGTCAAAACCTGACGGATTGGCAATGAAGACAGTAAGATTATTCTCCCTGCTGGGCACCGGGCGGTTATCCTGTGATGCCGGGAAAAGTGTTGTGCTCCTGCTTCCCCCGCTGAAGACAAGGCGGCTCACGGCAAGCGCCATGGAATCTGGCACGCTGCCAAGCTTCTCAATATCATACAGGCTGAAAGCCTGGCGTGTAGGTATAAGGAGTAACCCCGGTTCAAGAGACATTATCTGTTGTTCACGCCACGGCAGGTCAGCATACTCATGGACAAACTCCATTGCCTTTTCCGCCTGCAGATCGCGTGTGATATTGAACAGGGCAATCCTGTTGTCAAGCACAAACCAGTAACTGTTCTTCTGATAATGAATTATCTGTGATGCTCCGACGAACTCCCCCAGTCCCTGCTCAAGGGAAGTCACCGGATAGAAGCTCTTTTGCTCATAGTCAAATGTATAAACATGATCAGTGGCGAGGAAAACCACCTGGTTATTCAGAACCGACATCGACTGGATCTTTTCATTGTTGCCGGCCGTGCCAAAATAGAGCAGACTGATGATTGAGTCAGCCTCCTCATTCAATTCCAGCCTGTACACCCCTTTCTGTGGGTGAAGAGCCCAGACATATCCGAGATAATCGGTTTCAACTGACCTTGTCGGTTCTATATACCCTTCGATCCTGCTTCGGTAAATCCACTTACCGGATTCATTCTTCCCGAAAGTGACGATACCGGTATAGGTGCCCTCCAGCAAAAGATCGCCATATGGCTTAAATGACCATCCGCCAGTCACGTCGGAAATTCTGGACGCTGTTCCTCCCCCGATAAGGAACGTGCCGTCGTTATGCCCGCAGAGGATCTGACCGTCAAACTCTGCAAGCTTCCATACCTGACCCTGGGTGCCGGGAATCATCCGCAGGTCCGAGAACCGGTATCTGCCTCCTGTGCCGGTGATGTCAGCAGCAAACAATCCGTGGTTGGTCCCTAGATAGAGATGGTCACGGTCCCTGATTGATGTGTAAATAGTCCCTAGGTCACCGCTTGTATTTGCATAGTACGTTACAGGCGAATTGGTCCTTAGATAATTAGCTCCGTCATCTAGGCCTGCCCATATGCCACCCTCGGTATCCATGCTGAGAGAGAGGACTGTATTGTTGTTAAGCCCGTTTGAATAGTCAAAGGTTTCAAGTATCCTGCCCTCCCTGTCACAAAAGGCAACTCCTTTCAGGATGGTGCCGAACACAACGAGCGAGCTGTCAACCGCCACTCCGGCATTGCAGGTGGCTTCCTTCAGGAAGCCGGAGATTTCATTGTTCAGAGGGGTAAAACTGCTGCCGTCATACAGAAAGATTCCGTCATTGGCTGTACATATCCAACGTTCTTCCGGACCGAAGTCGAGAAGGGCGTGTACCTTCATCGTCCCGAAAGATTCGCTCCCCTCTATAAACAGGAATTCAGACCCGTCAAACCAGTAGAGCCCTTCACCAATAGACTGTGCAATAAACCTGTCACCCACCCTGAAAAAGAATAGCATAAAGGAGGGCGTCCCAACCTTCCGCACTCCCGAAGAATCAAAGATATATACCGCTGTAAACGACTGGAAATAAATGATGTTATTCAGTTCAAAGATATTCCAGATCTCGTCATTCTTTGAAATACCTGCTCCCTTCCCAAGAGAGGCATAGGTTAATTGTCCCGACTGATCCTTTCTCCAGAAACCAAACTCCTCATAGGAGCCGGTAAATATCATCCCATCACTGTTTACATAGACAGACCTTACTCCCTGTCCATAGGGAAGAGCGTATGTTCTTGCAGTAATTCCGTTGTACTCAATGAGCCCGGCAGAGTTGGCAAAATAGACATACCCGCTGACCGGGTCTCTTGAAATCTCCCAGTTCTGGCTTATTACAGGTATATTTCCCGATATGAATTTATGAATCTCATTCTGTTGTCCGCCATTCTGGCCCTGAACAACCGGAGAAAGGGCCAGCAGACAGATCACCAAAACCAATGACCTGACGCTTTCCCGTCCTGCTTTGCCTGAATTTAGACCTGACAGATACATCAATTCCTTATACCAGCAGTAAATATATTAAAAAGCCGGATTCCGGAAAATGATTAAGGTACTGTTTGTCGCACCGATTAAAGGTAAATATCAACCTTGTTGTCTGACCTGTCAAGCATTGCCGAAAACATCGATGCATTCAGAACCGCTCCTCCGTGCCGATAGGGATTGTGGCCGGCTGAATGATCTGCTTGCCTGCCGTTGATGCTTATTCTCTGAGGTCCGGAGGTGTTTACTCTGACTTCGTATCTGAATGTGACGCGCCGGTTCATAAAGTTCATTGAGACAGTAAGTCCGTCAAGTGAATAAGGCATTACCGGATCAATTATCACATTGCCCCATTCAATCCTCAGCCCCAGGAGACGGGTAACTATGATGCCGACATATATTCCGGGCCCGCTTGAATAAACCCTCCATCCACCGCGGAGGGTCACAGTACCGGTCTTAATTTCAGAATAAAGCCTGTCGGCCTCATAGCGGCTCGCGAACAGCACATCAGAACTGCTGTAATAGCAGTTTGACTGACGAATGTCAGCGCATGGGACTATCTCACCGTAGCCTGCAGGGATTGCCCTTCGCAGGGCTGCAATGAAAGCCTCCGCCTGCCCTGTGCGGGCAAGGGCTTCTGAATATCGGATATGTTCATGCACATACATAAGGCCGATCTCGCGTCCGAAAAATGTGCTGCTCTCAGCTCGCTGAAAAAGAGTCTGAAGGCCTCCGTTGTACTTTAGTGGCCGGTCCATCAGCCTGGCACCGTCAGGACCGGTGAGATGCTCTTCAATCAGGACCTGGTGCTTCTGTGCCTGCTCAGCTGAGAAAATGCCGCTCAGAATGCCCCTGTTCATAGGCAGGATACTGTATTTTATGCCAGTTCTCTCATCAGTAGGGTGAAGCAACAGGCTGAAACTCCCGTCATCTTCTGCCAGCCCGTAACCGGCAACCACCCCGTCTCTTACCAGGTGAGTGTTAAAATCTGATTTTATCCGCTCACACAGGTCATTGAATTCCTTTGCTTTGACTTCATCACCCATCATCAGGCAAACTTCAGCGTAATCCCTGAATGCCTGGTAATTCATCTCCACAGTCCAGCTTGAAATCATTCTCCTGGCAAGTTCCTTGCTGACAGGCTGCAGGGAATCATTCCAGTCCCCGCCGCCGTACTGCACCAGGGAAGTTCCGGGGGAGAATGATTTCTTCACTTTTTTAACCAATCGGTTAATATGTTCTCCCAGTGATTCTTCCTCAATGTGCAACGCTTTGCTTTTATTATGGAATGGGAGTTTCTCATTCAGAAAACTGAAATCACCTGTGACCCGTATGTAATAACTAAGTGCGATCAGGGTCCAGTACATTATATCTCCGTGAGCACTGCCCGACCTGACCTCGTTGTAACTGTCAAACATCCACCACTGAGGCCAACCTCCGTCACGGTCCTGGTTTGAGAAAATTATGCGCAGCACCTGCTTCGCCTCTTCATGTTTCTGCATTGCCAGCAGGAGTTCTACGGGGCCCTGAGACACATCGCGCGTTCCCCATGCTGCACCGCTGAACTGCTCCAGACCGTATGGTGTGAGATAATGAATAAGGGCATTCATGCCGTACCAGGGAAGGATTTCCCGGATGGCGGCAATGTCAGTCTGCTCTCCTTTCATTGACAATCCCTGGCTTAGATCATTCCATCTCAGCCGTGCATCAGCAGAGTCAGCCTCCCATCGGGCTTCCGTGTCATCCAGGTCTACTGTCTCTTCCTTGCCGCAGACCTCGCCTGTTATGGTTAACTGAAAGCCGGTGGTCTTTGCCACATCAAGTATAAAAAGACTCTCTTCCTGATTATCAATCCCGCTGCCGGTTATCTCCCCGCCGCATTCCCGGTATCCGGCTCCTGATGTCCGGGCGGCTATCCGGAAGCGGGATCCCGGAAACCTCCTGGCAATCAGGCTGCCCTTATCGGGAACTATAATCTTGCTGCCTTCAGGATCACCCGGAATAACCGTCCAGCCGTTGAGGTCATCAAATTCATGTGTGACAAGCAGTCTTGTCCCTTCGCCATTCAGTACCCTGAAGTCCATGAACACCTGAGGTGATCTCACAGAGGCCCAGGTTCTTACCTGGAAACACCGGTCGCCATATTTGTAAATCCAGCGGCAGTTGTTGAGACCTGACTCGAATGCAGAAGGAACGCCAAGAAGCCTGAATTTGCCGTCGATCTCAACGAAGATCCGCTGCCCTGTCGCAGGTGAAAGATTGAACTGACTGTTGCAGACAGAGAGTAAGGTATTAAAGTTGGTGTTGCCCTGGGTGAGATGCGAGTTGAACACTCCAAACGCAAATGCCGTGGTAGACATTATCCGCTCATCAGGCGTAAATCCGGCTGCCGCCTGGATGATATGACCATGGGGACGGTCAACCAGGATCTCTTTCTCACGGAGCATGATGTAGCTATTATCACCGCTGAAGAATGAGATCAGTTTACCCCCATGAATTTCCCTGTGACGTCTCTCACTACCGAAAAACAGGTTAAGGTCCGACTCGTCCAACTCGTCAGCTTGCAGATAATCAGGGTGATTGAACAGGTTGGGTGAGGGCTTTGCCCAGTCACCCCTGTCACCGGTCACACGCTGACGGGAAAATTCGCGTAACAGACCGGGCAGCCTGTCAAGATCAGAGACGGAGGTTGCGGAGCGATGATTGCGCATAAATTTAGCCACAAAGGCGCTTGTGTGTCTCTGGCCGGCAGGAAGGCTGAATGCCCTCTCCTGAAGTGCAACAACAGAAGACTCCCCTGCACATTCACCTCCCAAAGTTTCTGACAGAATTCCTTCCGGGATACCAGACTGGCGGAATGTACGGCCATAAAACTGCATGCCATCAGTGCTTGCAGCAACAGCCCCGTTTACGCTTGCAATCATAAGCCATGGGTAGCCGCCGGCCTCCTTCATGTTCTGCCGACAGCAGACCACTGAGCCATGAACTGGATCTTCAAGTATCCTGCGCTCCAGATACTGGCTGACATAATACTCATTCACCGTTCCGGCTCCGGCAGTTTTCAGACCAACGTCCTGAACATATATCAGATCCAGCACCAGGCCTTCATCCGAGTTATTCAGGATTTCCACACTCCACTTCCAGCTCAGGCTCTTTTCTGACAGTTGAAGCAGACACTCATAATCCAATCCGTCCCAGCTGCCAACGACCCTGAATACATTTTTCCCGGCACGGAACCTGGTGTGACTGCCCGGACCCATAAGAGGCCTGTATTCAATCTGTCCTCCTCTTTTCCTAAGCCAGAGATTTGCGGAAGCTCCGGAATAAACTGAAGCCTTCCGGAGGCTTATCATTACTTGTTCACTATCAATTGATTCTACAAGGCCGGACTTCAGAAAGCCTGCTGACAGCCCGTGTGAGTTACTTATCTTCATCAGATGAAACTGATTTTAAGAACCATCTCCTTCTTGTGTTCATGAATGTATTTCACAGCAATACGATCACCAATACAGTTAAGTCCGATTTGGGTGCCCCCAATATCTGCTGACCTGATACTGGCCGCATCCTGCCCTTCGAATACAATTTCACCCTGAAGATCGCGATCACCGAAAAGGGTGAGATGCAATTCGTCCTCCTTCATCTCATAACCAAGAATATCAGAGGTAGAGTGCAGGATTTTCAGTCCCTTTGAGATTTCGAGGCATACAGGTGTCAGCACGCCGTACAAAGCGGGCCATGTGATCGCTTTGCCTGAGAGCGGAAGCGTTAAAGTTTCCCCTGATTCAGGATGAGTGTAGATGATCATACCGCTTCGCTCCTCATTGTGATAATTCGCCACAAAAAGCAGTGCCTTGTCATTGCCGGCAAATCGTTCCCTGACTGCCAGATAATCATTGTCTGACGATGCCTGTCTCAGTATAGCTCCGGATCTTTTCAGGAGAGCCTCATAGACCGGCCTGTGCCCCTCCGTGTCGAATCCCAGCCAGGTGCCGATGTACGTCGCGTTTCCGTGGCCCACCTTCTTTGAGAATCCGCATGGCGCGCCGCTGATGGTCCGGGCTATTATCTCAGTACCGGCAAGTTCCCCCTCTGTAAATGTCATTATCGGATTGCTGCACTTTATGTCACGGTAGCCGAGAATATCAACAAGCGGGGAATCAATGATTTCGATACCTGACGGTGAAAGTTCCAGTACATCACGCAACACAGTGCATTTTTTCTGAGACAGCTCACGGTCCGGCACATACGGGTAGATGACGGCACTCCCGCCGCCAGTGATGTAATCAGCTATTGTCTGCTGCGCCGGGGCATCTACCTCATCAGTAACGAAAGCCCATACCTGCCTGTAGCGGCTCAATGACTCTGCCGTGGCCCTGTTAAGGTCAGCCATGTCATAGTCTATGTTAAGAACCTGCAGCACCCTCAGTAAGCCGTCAAAGTAAGCCGGTCTGCGTATTGAAGAGGGGACGTACCTGAGTCCGCTGGCGCCGGATGGCCGTTCAAGTTCAGTGGAGTAGGCAGGCGGGTAAAAGAGGACGCATACCTCAGCCCTCCGCTGCGCCTCAACAACTATGTCTCCTGACACTTTCAGCATCCGGCTCATTCTTTCCACCGGGGCGAAAGCGCTCGTACGCTCACCCTCTGCTGTCAGCGGAGTGAACCAGTAGAATGTATCTCCTGAATACCCCTTCCTCTCTGCATTCCGTCCCTGTGAGAACATATAGTAGTTCCATCCCGTCAGGCCGTTGGCAATGCTTGCCTTATAAAACAGATCCATCTCCCGGGGGTTCGTCACAACATGATATTCACGTGATCCGCTCTGGAACTCGGCGGCAAAAAGCGGGCCCCTGCCCTGCATCGCGCCGGTAATGTCATTTACAATCCGGTCGTCATGCATGTTCCTGTATGACACGAATTCAGGAATATGATCAACACCGAAAATTATCTCACTCCTGTCATTGAAAAGATCTTCATACATTGTGATATTTACCGGGAACTCATAGCCGTTTCCATAGATCCATCCGGGAAGATTGTGGTAAAGGGGAACCGTGACGCCTCTCTCCCTGGCCATGCCTGTAAGCATTCTGAGATAATCACCGTAGTATCTCCTCCAGAACAGGTGCCATTCATTGTCGCGCCCCCGGTCTCCTGGGGAAGCATACGGTATCTGACCATCGGGCGGGAGTTCAATCTGTTCAAAACCAGCGTAATCCGTTCCCCAGAGTTCATTCACCTCACTGATGCTGCCGAATCTCTCCTCCAGCCATGAAATAAATCTTTTCCGCACTCTGTTGCCATAGTCAGCCTGATGTGCAAGCCAGGAAAAGACTCCAATCTCATTACATATCTGCATCATGATTACAGGTCCGCCGGAGGAGGCTTCATTCCGCCTGATCAGAGGCATTATCCTGTCATACCAAAGTTCCACCTTCGCGAGGTAACTTTCATTGAAGAGGCTGACGCCGTCGCTCATAACCCTGCTGCCACTGCGGGTCCTCATCCGAACCTCATTTCCGTACTTTTCAATGAACCAGTCAGGCAGTCCGGCACCCCGGAATTCGGCAAGGATGAAGGGACCCGGCTTTACAATGCATGTCAATCCATGCTCATGGCAAAGGCGGAGCCATCCTTCAAGATCCTTCTCAGGGCAGGTTGAGCCGTCAAGGTCGAACAGGCCCTCCTCTGTTTCATGCCAGGCCCACGGGATGTATGTGCTTACCGATGTCAGGCCGGCCTTAACTGCCTCATCAAGGTGCCTGTTCCACAGTTCGCGCCTGATCCTGAAATAATGTATCTCTCCGGAATTGAGAAACACTTTTTTATCATCCTGAATGAAATTTCGTCCCTTAATACTGAATATCATAGCAATTAAATTATTTCAAGACAACCGGCAATTCTTCCGGCTGAACTATCATGTTTATTTTCAGACCCCCTGCAGTTCTCCGGGATGCCCTGTACCCTCATTATCGTCCTTTTCCCTCTGCCTGAGCATTTCCTTGATCTCAAAAGACCTTTTCTCTGTCAACGTGTAACGCACAGCGAAGAAGAGAGCAAGAAGACTCAGGAGCAGCGGCAGCCCTATCTCAACAACCCTCATCATCAGGAGAGTATACGGCGACTGCTTCTTGAGCGGCTCGATGTCCTCTTCAATGGCTGCCAGCTCTCTGCCAAGGATTGCCGGAGAGGATGCTGCGTTAAGTGCATTGACCCGGTCATGAATGTCAGAAATGTTCTTAGTCAGCCGGGCGGTGTGGTCCCTGCTCTTCTCATGCTGTTTTATCCTTGCCTGCAGGTGCGCAAGAAGGTCATAGGAATAGATCCTTGCCTTCGTAAGCCCTGACTGCATTATAAGCGGTATTGCTGCCCTGATAAGTGAGTCTGCCTGCACAGGCTCTTTAACGGCCAACGACCGTTCTGCTGTCTCTAACTCCTGAATCAGAGACCCTGTAAGTGCAGAAGCATTCATGAGCACATCCTTTCTATGTGCATCATTTTCTGCCCGCCCTGATTTCTTTTTCTCAGGTTTCTTTGTAATTTCATTATCCAGGTACACTTTATAATCCCTTGATTCACTGAGAGCTCCTGTAACCTGCAACCGCACTGTTTTAAGTCCCTCTGCGGAGGCACTGCCACTGCCATCATAGTTCTGCCATACCTCAATCTTACTTTGCATTTCCCGGATGCTCCCCTGCAGGCTGTCAACCTTGGTGACCTGGGTCTGATCAAAGAGTGTCAGCGTTATCAGAATCCCGGCCACGAAACTCGCGAAGGCTGTTCCAAGCTTTATGAACCACCAGAATATTGAATAGTAGCTCCCTTCCGACCTTCGCCCGGTCTTCAGTTCATCCTCATCGCAAATGTCCCCTACCATAGACGCCCCAAGGGTGAAGAAAAAAAGCATGCCGGCTGAAAGCAGTATTGTGGGAATTAATACCAGATACGGATGCTGGGGATTGTAGCACACAATTTTTGAGAGCTGAGCAAGGCACATCAGCAGCATGGCAATGATCAGGGTGTTTCTCTTACCAAGTTTCGGGCTTATCATGTTGAGCGGGAATACTGCAAGCACACCGGTAATTGCCCAGACAGTGCCATTTATGCCAAGCAGTCTTGCTCCTTCAATCTTATCACCACCGAAAACGTAAAAGATGGGAATGTAAGATCCTAGAAGATTGACGAAGTTAAAGCCCATGGCCAGGGTGAAAATTGTAAGAACCAGGTAAATGAAGTTCTTGTTTGTCCCGACCACCTTCATGTCAGTCCAGAAATGAGTTTTTTCCTGTTTGACTACCTTCACAAACCCGGGTTCACGAAGTTTGGCCGTCCACCAGAAGGAGAGCGGTATGAGTACAGCCGCTATCAGAAGTGATACATATCTCATCCCGTCAGCTTCATTCCCTCCGGGCCCCCTGAAGGCCTCGGTGTTAGCCAGGGCAAAGAGCCAAGGAGTGCTCATGGCGAAAAGGTTTCCGATAAAACTCTTGCCGCTGAACAAACGTGTTCGTTCATGAGGGTCTGTTGTCATTTCCATCCCGAGAGCTCCGTGAGGGATCTCGAAAATGGTGGTTGCAGTGAAAAAAAGCAAGAGGGCAAACAGGATATAGGCGAGCTGGAAACGCTGAAAGCCTGCATCACTTGGGAACCAGGCGTGGACTGCCTCACCTTTCGGGATCCACCACATAACCACAAAGAACACCGCAACTGCTATGCCCCCTATCAGGAGATAAGGCCGCCGGCGCCCCCACCGGGTACGGGTGTTGTCAGAGAGATGGCCGACAATCGGATCAGAGAATGCATCCCACAACCTGGGGATTATCATTATTAGTCCGAGCCAGAAGGCACTCAGTCCAAGGCTTATGTTGCCCATCAGGCCAACAAGCTGCCCGGCTATGTTAAAAAGGGCAATGGGGATTATACCTCCTGCTGAATAGGCAGCCAGCTGACCAAAAGATATATGACCATTGCGCCCGGCGGACTTCAGAGTGCTCTTGTCTCTCCCTTCCATGAAAATAGTTTTTTCAGCAGTTAATAATTTATCTCCACTTCAGCAGGCAGTTCCCATACAGTGACCTCACCAGCCCTGAACTCATTACATTCCTTCCCGTTGACAATTACGGAAGATGGTATTCTGCCGCCGTTGAAATTCCTGATCCTGATGCCACCTGCGGGCATCTCCGCATCACCTGTCAACGAAATTACATACATGCTTCCATTCTTTTTGACAGAGTAGGATATCTCCCCGTAATAGGTAGGCAGATTTTCAACTGACATCCCTTCCGGCGAGTCGATCCAGTCCTGGTACAGGGCAGATGCTATGACAAGAGTCTGGTCGCCTTCGTTTTCATAGACGAACATCGACCTTACGGCATTTATAAAGTCGCTTCCGCACCATGTATGGGGCATGTCTCCAATGAAACCTGGGTGTCGGTAATCATTCCACACAACCTCTGCCCAGTGGTTCCACCTGCCGGTTTCCGGACGCTGATCATTCAGAAAGTAGTCAATCAGTTCATGTGCCCTGTCAGGCTGGTCAAGCATGATGAAAGATCCTATCAGGCGGTTCTCATAAGGTGTGTAGTTGACCCATGCGGCTTTGCCATCCCTTCTGTTCATGAAGAAGGTGTAGTACCTGTCAAATGTGTTGTACACCTGCGGTACTGGCATATTGGCAAGCTCATTGCACGGAGTAAGGGCAATTGTTGTGGAAGTGGCATCAAAATCGCCAAGCTCGACACAACCAGGGATGTAATCTATATTTCTCACCTTCATGGCGAGATTTATGGAGTTATACAGGTTCGTCCGGAAAGTGTCACGGATAGCTGCTATCCTTTCGTAGTTCTCAGATTCGCCCAGTATCTTCTGTATCTCGGCTGCATCCTTCAGCCCCTTGATAGTAAAGAAATTATCCCAGTAGGAGTGCATGGGCTTCGCAGAGTAGCCCTCATGACTGATTGATTCCGGCACCAGCCCGTAATAGGCCCTGATACTGTCATTGCCATCCCGGAAATGCTCTCCTGACCTCTCGGCTATGAGTGATTCAATGTAGTCAACCGCCCTCAGGACGTTGTCATTTTTCGATCGCAGGAAAGCGGTGTCACGTGTAAAATTGAAATATTCACGGATGAGGTATATGAGCTCACCGTGACTGTCATGCTCAGGAACCGGGTCAGGACCTCTGAAGTCAACAACACACGGGACCTTGCCGTTTTCAAACTGATGGGATGCATACCAGTCAATGAAATCCCGGACCTCCGGCACAATACCGGATTTGAGCAGGGCTGATGAGGTCAGTGCCCCGTCACGGATCCAGCTTCGTTCATAGGACCTGGATCCGGGCTGAATGCCGACGTTATCCCTGTTGATAAGGATATAAACGAGATTGGATTTCCATGTTTCAATTATCCTGTCAGCCGATGCCGGCAGCCTGAACCTGATATGATCTGTTTTTGCACTCCAGAAATCTGCAGCCCGGTAGAAATCTTCAGAGATTTCACTGTCGCCGGAACCGACCGGACGGGGAGACCCTCCTGAGGATTTACTCTCATCAGGATCGGTCGCCCCGTCTGACCCTTCTGTGATTTCAGCCTTCTCCTTATTCTCCGCAATTGTTTCCCTGCCATGGTACGGGACTGCGGCAAACAGTTCAGTCTTCTCTCCGGGCTCCAGGTGAATGTCGTACCTGATGACCCCGTTGGCCATCCCGGAGGGATCGGAGGCTGATCTGTCCTGAGGCATTTCCCCTTTGCGGATCATATTGACAATGTTGCCCTCATCAGCCACGGACGCTCCAAAGGAATTGTACTTACGTGACGTCATTATCACCTTGTCATCCACGGCGATCAGACCCTGGGCCTCTTCTGCAAGTGAATAAATCTTCCCGGTACCTCCCGTTGTGTTCAGAAACTGGTAATAGGGGTTGACCTGAAACGGACGTACAAGAAGGAAGAGTTCAATATCCAAAGGCCGGCCTGAATGGTTGTCAAGCGCATAGCCGATATTCAATACGGAATTCACATTTGCAGTTCCTCCGGAAGATACACCGGTGGTGAACGTCAGCCCGCCATTGCTCCATGTAACTGAGGGAATAAATTCAAACTCACTTCCGGATCCGGGGAATCCCAACGCCTGAACAGGTTTCGTATTGCTCCAGTTATAAAGAGTGTCCCCTATTCTCAGCATCGGCTCGATAGAAAAGAGAGACTTGTCAACCTCTACCATCCCGTCCTCATTGATCAGGCCCTCCCTCGTGTCATTATTGACTCCCGTTATAGTCCAGTAGGAAGCACGCTCAGAAAAGTACCCCGGGAAATTGCCTGCCGGCGAATTCCTGGCACAGTACATTATGAAATCATTTGGCGTCATTGTGCTCCTGATATCCGGAACCTCAATCGAGGCTATGCCAATCCCGGCATCAGCGTTGAAATTTTCAAGCGCCAGCCTGAGATATCTGGATTCAGCCTCCGGAAGCCTGATGAAACTGACATCTCCACGGTTGGCGGCGACGGAGTAACTTTTTTCCCAGGTGATGCCGTCATCAGACAGGTAAACATCAAAACTCCCTGCCTGACGACCCTTCAGCCATTTAATCTGCAGGCCTCCGAACTCACGTTTGATTCCGAAATCAACCGTAACCTCCTGGTTCCTGGTTTTGCGGCTTTGCCAGTATGTCAGATCGTCACCGTCAAACATGAGTTCAGGACTATGCCGTCTGGCTGATGACGAGGCTGATGCGGCCGGTACAGGCCATGCGTTCACCTCTGGCCCGAGAGGCTCAAACCGCAGGTCATCGATCCAGAGGGTACCCTTCCCGCCAACAAATGATGCAACTGTAAACTCAATCCTGTCGATTCTTGTGAAAGGTTGCCCTGCTGCGGGCCCCCAGGCAAACTCAATATGACGTTTCTTTATGCGGATCTTTTTCCACTCCCCGGGGAATGTGTAGTTCCTGTTATTGACCCACCAAACATTATTCCCGGTACTGTCAATGAATTTTATCTCAAAATTGTTCGCAGGCGACTCAGCCTTCAACCAGAAGGTGAACTCGTAATTTTCAGGCAGATCTATCGGAAAGAGCTTTTGTATGCCACCGTAACCAGTTCCCTTTGTGAAGTCATAGTCAATCCGAACTGCACTGCCTGAGACTCCTGCCTCTGATGAGAGTTTCATTGTGACCCCGTCAGACAGGTTGTAAGACCATCCGTCTCCCATTTCAAAGTCATCAAGTGTCCTTACCTGTGCTTCACTGGCGGAAACAGCAAGAACCAGCAGTAAGAACAGGGCAACAATTCTGCTTATATGGCTCTCCATCTCGGGTTACTGAATTAGTCAGATTTATTCTTGCCTCCGGGAAGATCACAAATATGAAAATCCCAGCCTTTTCAGGCCTTTGATTATAACCGGATCCTTCATCACATAGTCCCATACCAGCCCTGTCCTGAAATTCTCTATCATGATCAGCATCGGGCCCTGGTCAATGCCAATGAAATCATCATTGACCCAATTGGCAGTAGGATTAAAGGAATCATAATACCCGTATTTGCCCCAGAGCCGGTCGCCATACCTTTCATTGATCGATCTTATTGTTGGAAGAACAATTTCAGGAGCAAAGGGCAATGATGACATAGGTCCGTAAGGTGCGATGGTTCCGTCATCAAAATAATTGTAGTCCGGACCACTTGTACCTCTCCCGGCATAGCCAAGGAACTCCCTGTCGTCAAAGTTGTATTTAGCTGTGGGGCCGTCGCTGGCTGTTATGCCCCAGCAGAGTGAATCATACCCGACCCACCCGTGAGGATTGTCAATGGCATACTGTCGCTGGACGTAGGTTGCGCGGCGTGAGTTTTCAAAGTAGTCGATACCCTTCTCTTTCATGTATGAGTCAGCTATACCGCGGAAGTCAATGAACGCCTGTGAGAACTGGTGACCGAAGAGTGGCGGAAAGGCAACATGTGAGAGACCGTTGTAAGGCGTCTGCCATTTATAGGAGCTTAACCATGAGTTATAGCTCTCTTCAGCGTTCTCCATCCCGCTCCCGGCGGCAAGTATATACAGAAAGAGCGCTTCATTGTAACCGCTCCAGCCCATAGGGTGAAGCCCTTCCTCAGGATGCCAGCCCATTGAGATCTGATTGGCAAACCTGCCTGTATCAGGCATCTGCATGAACTCCCAATCTATCCGGCTCAGGAGGATATCAGCCTGTGAGCGGATACGTCTTTCAATTTCACTGTTGAGGTTGTAATAATTGCGGGCAAAGATTATTCCCATCATAAGGAGGCCCGTATCTACGGATGACAGTTCACATCTCCATTCCCTGGTTCCGGAGCTCATTCTCAGGAAGTGGTAATAAAAGCCTTTGTAACCGGTAACTGCAGTATCGGCACTCTGCACAGAATTGACGAAAAAGTCGAGGGTATTCATTGTTATCCTGGCCGCATCGTCACGGGTTATCCAGTCCCTCTCCACGCCAACGGCGAAGGATGGCAGAGCAAATCCGGTGGAGGCAATACTTGCCGGTGCCCAGGAGGCAGTGCGGTCCTTGACTATACCCCATTCGGGATGATGTTCATGCAGAAAGAACTGAAATGTCTTCTGCTGTATCGAGTCAATCATTGCCTCCTCACCTGCTGTGAGGTCATAGGTGGCGCGGCCCTTTGAGGTGTAGTTGATCTGCACCTGCCGGTTACACGAGGCAAGCACTAGGACCGCCAGTAGGATAAGGTATCTCTTTCTCATCTGTTTCAGTATGTAAATCCCAGTTTATCGAGCCCGGTGGCAATCTCGGGAGCCGACATGAACAGATCCCAGAGCAGCCCGGTACGATGGTTCTCAATCATGCATATGATGGGGCCCTGGTCAATTGCAAGATAGGAACCTGCAAACCATCCGGAAGTCAGGTTGAAGGAATCATAAAAACCGTACTGCCCCCATATCTTATCCCCGATTGTGTAGTAGAAGAATCTCAGAGCCTTCATGCTTTCTTCCGGAGTGTAAGGGAAGGATGAGAGAGCTGCTGTCGGAGCAATTACCCCAAGGTCATTTGAGGGAGAGCTCGCGCTGTAACCGTTCTGTATATCACTGGCTGTCAGCCCCCAGCAATTATCGGCGTAACCTGAATACCCCCTGGGATTGGCCGCACAGTATGCATGATTGATCCTTGAATGGGAAACATTCTGGGTCCAGTACGAAGCATACTGATCCTCAAGGTTTCTCGGATCCAGACCGAGGAAAGAATAATGTGCGAAAAAGAGCGGGCCGCCAATGTCAGGCCCCAGCGGAAGCTTAATCGCGTAGAAGGTTTTATTGTTTACCATGGGATAGGCTCCGTTGCGCGCCCACCCGTTTGTATAAACCCCTGAAGGAATTGAATGTGACGGTGATGCAGCTGCGAGCACATACACGATAAGAGCCTCATTCCATCCTGTTACGCCCATATTCATGACCCAGCCCCTGTCAGGAGACCAGTGCCAGTAAAGCATATTCTGATCCTGTTTGCGGTACCAGCTCCATTCAACCGCCTCCCATAACGCGGTGATTGAATTGCACATCTCCTGTTCGGCCGCGCTGCCATCCCTGAAATATTCCCTGACTGTAAGAAGCCCCTGCATCAGAAATGCGGTCTCCACAAGGTCGCCACCGTTGTCATTGGAACTGAATGGAATCACCTTGCCTGTTGTACCGTTCAGCCAGTGTGGAAATGCCCCGTGAAACCTGTCTGTCTCAGGCCGACTGAGGAAACTGACAATCCTGTTTAGGCGCTCAAATCCTACTTCCCTGGTGATGAACCCTCTCTCAATTCCAACAATAAGTGCCATGATCCCGAAACCGCTACCGCCTGAAGTGACAGTCTCTCCTGAGCCGTAGCGTTCACGTGCAAGACCTGAAACCGGATGGGCATGGTCCCAGAAATAGCCGAATGTCTTTTTCTGAACAAGTGTCAGAAGTGAGTCATCTGAAATTACCGGGTATTTGGGAGCCGGATCAAGACTGGTCCGGAATGTAAAAGTATAATGATCGTAAATGAAGCCGCCCAGGTTGCTTCCCTGATCGAACATAAGCCTGTAAAGGGAAAAAGAGGCTAACGCGGCATCCGGCTCAATTGACAGGTACTGCCGGTTACTGTCAAACCTGTAGGTGTATGAGGGCTCCGATGCTCCGGTGATAAAGAGCCTTTCAGCGTTAAACTGAAGTGTGTCAACAGGCTCACTGAACCTCAATCTGATGACAATATCATCATAATCCACATCCATTAGGATTGAATTGGCAGCCACATATATCCGGTTGACAAAAACTGAATCAACCGTGATCTCATGCAGCGGATCAATCTTCTCTTTCCGGCACGATACAAGGGAAAAGAGAACAGTGAATATGAAAATGAGATATTTCATTCTCTGAGAAATAAGAAAAAGAACGGGAGGAAAAGCTTAACCTTATCCTCCCGTAATCTGAGAATTGGATTTACTCGATCTGGGTTACTTCAGCATCATAAAGTGCCTTTACCTCAGCTGCTGTCAGAGCCTTGTCATAGACACGCAATTCGTCCATGTTTCCAAGGAACCAGCCCATCCATGCATCCGTTGCAGTGCCTTCGGTCTTTGGGCGCCATGCACCAATGTTGATCTTGTCAGCATTTGCAAAAGCGAGGGGACCGAGAGGAGGCCTCGGATTGACATCGTCACCGGCTGCCCATCTGTTTTCAACTCCTGCACTGGTTTCAATCTTAACCCCATCCTTGTAGATCATAAACTTTGAAGTGGTTTGATCATACTGGAAGACCATGTGCATCCACATATTTATTGGAAACAGGGGATCGGAATAATTTATGTGCTGTCCTGACCATACCGCTCCGTTTTTAAGGAAGAATGCCTTGAAATTCAATGAGTCTGCTGTTGCATTTAACCTGAGTAAGCCAAGCTTTAAATTGCCCCAGAAGAAGTCATCGGATTTCCCGATCTCAAATAGTGTTATCTCGGGATCACCAGTCACCAGCGGCGACTTAATCCACATTGCAACAGAAAATGATGTCAGGCTTTTCAATTTGCTTGCGGCAGGCAGTGTATACAGGAGATGCGCCATATTGGCACCCTGGTATGCCTGGCCCCTGCGGCCGGTGACATATGTTACATTTGGCTGTAAAGTGGGTGTAAGGTTGGCAATCTTTTCTGTCCCGTTCCCGTCAAAAGGGAAATAGGCAACAAGATTTGTTGTTGCAATTGTACCCGGATCAATCTTGCCATCATCCGGATCATCATCCTTGTTACACGATGTAAGCATTGAACTCATCATGACCATCATAGCGATCAATAAAGCTCCTGTGATTTTAATTCTGTTTTTCATAATTTACTGAGTTTGGTTTTACATTAATGGTTACTTATATTAGTTATATCCATTGTTCTGAGTCAGATTTGGATTAAGCTGCATCTGTGCAGAAGGGATAGGATACAGCTCGTGCTTTCCTGTTACAAATCCTCTGGATGCAAGAGCTGTTGATGCCCGGCCTGTACGGACCAGATCAGGGAATCTGTCTTCTTCCATCGCAAGCTCGGCACGGCGTTCATCCCATATCTGCTGTAGCGTCACACCTGAGAGCGGAAGCAGACCGGCCCGCGTCCTGACGAGGTTAACTGCACCGTCAGCAGTAAGTCCGCTGGTGGTAACTGCGGTGGCACCATTTACTTTGGCTTCGGCATACATCAGCAGTATGTCGGCATACCTGATGATCCGTACATTATGGTCAAATCCGTAACCGTTGAAATTCCACTTGTTGTATACTGAAGGAGTGTAAACCTTGCCATTGTAAACGGGATTTGAACAAATTGTCCTGATACTGTCTCCTTCCGGTGTCCTGGTTCCCCTGTAAAGAAGAGTGGTTGCCGGTCTGATGACCTCGCCTCTTGCGGTGTAAAAGTCAATCAGGTTCTGGCTCGGGGTACAGAAACCCCAGCCCTGCATGTTGCCCGGACTGTTGCCCCTGGGACCCTGAACGTAAGCATACTCAAGGAATGTATTGTCTCCCGTACTCTTGCCAAGCGTAGAACTTTGAACCTCGAAGAGTGATTCCCTGCTGTTTTCTCCGTCAACACTGAATACCTCGCGGAAGTCACTCAGCAGCCCATACCTTCCAGATGAAATAATCCTGTCAGTTAGCGATGCCACAGAGTCCCACTCTGCCTGATACATGTGCACTTTTGCCTTGATCGCCATTGCAGTGTATCTGTTTATTCTTCCGGCCCAATCCTTGGTATAACCTGCCGGGAGTACGCTTATCGCCTCAAGAAGATCCTTCTCGATAAAGGCATAAAGCTGAGCCGTTGATGCCTGCGGTACCGATGCAAGCTGCGAAGCCGTGAGTACCGTATCAACAATCGGGACCCTTCCGAAGAGACGGGTCAGATTGAAATAGGCATAGGCGCGGATTGTTTTCACCTCCCCCTGACACTCAAGGGCATACTGTTTGTCCGAACTTTCGTTCAGTTCATCCGCAAACAGCGGCATCTGATGAATTGAGTAGTTGGCCCCGCTTACAATATCATAATAGGAGGTCCAGAGATCATTTATCAGGCCGTTGTCAGGCCTGTAGGTCAGATTATCAAGCTCCAGCATTGTCGGGTTATCTTCCGGACTGCTTCCCTTGTCAGCATTGTCTGATGCAATCTCAAAAGCTCCTATATACGGAAAAACGTGAGCTCCGTAGTTCCTGAGCTTGGCGTAGGATGCACTTACTGACAGAAAGACGTTTTCTGATTTTGAGTAGTCTATGCCTGTGGTAGGCAGAGTACCCTCAGGACGAATCTCGAGAAATTCCTCACAGCTGACGACAGTCAGGATCAGAATCATGATGAAAAATGTATATAACCTTTTCATTTTCAAATCATTTATCATTAGAAATTCGCTTTAAGTCCTAACGTGTATACCGCCTGCAAAGGATAAACTGAATTGTCTATGCCGGAGCTGATCGGAGTCCCTCCGATTTCAGTCGTGAATCCTTTATAGGTGAAGAAAGTATAGGGTCTCTGGGCTGAGGCATAGATCCTCAGGCTGGGAATGAACCTTATCTTATCGGTTGTATATCCCAGTGTAATATTCTGGATCCTGCCGAACGAAGCGTCCTCTACAAAGAAGTCATTGGCCTGCTGAGTATATGAAAAGCTGTAAGCAAATGCGGATGGGTACTTGTCCGATGTATTGTCCGTCCTCCAGTGGTTTTCATAGAAATCCTGGTCGTAGTTTCCGTCTGAAAAGACATCTCTGTTCATTCTCTTGGCATTGAGAATCTTGCTCCCAAACTGGCCAAGGAGTGAAACATTCAGGTCAAATGCCCTGTAAGTGAACCCGAAATCCAGTCCTGTAATCAGCCAGGGGATGGCGCTTCCCAGGAAGACCTTATCGTCTTCATTAATCACTTTGTCGCCATTCTGATCCTTATACCTGAAGAAACCTGCACCTTTTATAGGTTGTGATACTTCGTCCCTCAGGGCATCGCCTTCGCTTTGATAAACACCATCGATCTCGTAACCGTAAAAAGATCCTATCGCATGGCCGACAGCAGTTCGGGTCGTATAATTGCCCCTGACATAACCGCTTGGTATGTACTCGCGACCTTCCAGCTTTGTCACCCTGTTTATGATTGTTGTTGCATTGAAACCTACTGTCATGCCCAGACCGTTATCAAACTTTTCAGTCCAGTTGAGGCTAAGCTCAACTCCAGCATTTACAACACTTCCGTTGTTGCCAAGCAACTCTGCAACGCCCCCGCCGGTAGCAATCGGGGCAAAAAAGACAACATTGTCAGTGGTACGGTAATACAGGTCCAGGTCTCCTGAGAGCTTATTGTTTGATGCCGTGAAATCTGCCCCGAGGTCAAATTCACTTACAACCTCCCAGCGAAGGAAATTCTGCACAACCGTCTGGGCTCCCATTCCGTCTACGAGCTCATCACCGAAAATGCCAGAAGCGCCTGCACCGGACTGGCCAAGTATTGCTGTTGAGTTCGCCGGCACATTGTCATTACCCAGAAGACCCCAGCTGGCCCTTATCTTGAGATAGCTGAACAATTTCTGATTATCCATGAAATCCTCCTGTGTCAGATTCCATCCAAATCCGACTGACGGAAAGAATCCCCATTTTTTCTGGTACTTGGAACTGGCATCCGCCCTGAATGTAACTGTGCCAAGGTATTTGTCATTGATATTGAAGGTGCCGCGTGTGAAGAACGACACCCCGTTAAATCTTCCCGCTCCGTCACTTGCATTGCGGTCCCTGAAGGAGCCAAGCACAAGGTACTTTGACTGCTCATCAAGCCCCGGCACATCAATCGCAGAACCTGTAAGGGTCTCCCACTTTTCAATCCTGGTTGACTGACCTACCATAAAAGTGTAACTCAGACCGCCCCTCTGATCACGGTATGTAAGCAGGTTATCAATTATCTGCTTTGAGGAGTTGCCAAAGGTCTTTGAGAGACTCGATTTCCTCACACCCTGTGAACCGCCTACATTGAAAGCAGGTGTATAACCCCTGCTGGTCCAGTTGCTCATATCCTGGTTGTAAGAAAACTTAAAGGTCAGCTTGTCTTTGACGGGATAGAATTCAGCATACCCGTTAAACACCAGTTTATTTCCCTTTTCGAAATTATCGGCGTAGTAAGCAGTCGCAACCGGGTTCCCGTACTGGTTGCCAAAACCGTAAGTCTGAGGTGATCCAAACCGCACAGGATAAGCCAACGTGTTTTCCGGATCATAAACCGGATATACGGGCGGATTGACATAAGCCCCGAAAAATGCACCCTCGTTCGGGTTGAACTTGTCATGCCTTGAAACAATTGTGTTCAGCCCTACCTTCATGAAACTATTTACATTCTGCTCCAGCCTTCCCCTGATATTGAACCTTTCAAAACTATTTTTCGTATCCATGATACCTTCCTGGAAAAGGTAGCTGCCACCTATTGAATAGGATGTCTTGTCAGACATCCCCGAGATGTCAACACTGTGACCTGTCATCGGAGCCGTCCTTACAAGTTCCTGGTACCAGTCCGTTGATGCCGGATATGCTGAAGGATCTTTTGGTATATAACCGGGGGTACTCGCATAAGCCTCATTCAGCAACTCCACATACTGATCTTTGGTTGACATCCTCATGATATTAACCGGCAGCTGCATCCCGAAATATCCGTCATAACTTATTGTGGGTTTGCCCGTAGTGCCTCTCTTCGTGGTAATGAGTATAACCCCGTTGGCCGCCCTCACCCCGTAAATAGCCGAGGCCGAGGCATCCTTCAGTACCGTAAGGTCTTCAATGTCACCCGCTCCGAGGAAGTCAATATTATCTACAAAAACACCGTCTACAACATAAAGAGGCCGCGCAAAATCACCGATTGACCCCACTCCTCTGATCTTCACTGACGGACCGCTTCCCGGTACGCCGCTGCTGATTATCTGCACACCTGCAACCTTGCCCTGCATGGCCTGCATCGCGTTTGAAGTCACCTGCCTTGACAGATCATCCCCCTTAACGGTGATTATCGGTGCTGTCAGGTCTTTTGCACGCTGGGTCCCGTACCCGATAACAACTACCTCATCCATAAGAGTGGTCTCAGTAGTCAGCTGAACATCAAGTACTGCCCTGTTGCCAACAACAATTTCCCGCGTAATCATACCTACCATCGAGAAGACAAGCGTATCCGTTGGCAATGAACTAAGCGTGTAGGTTCCGTCAACGTCAGTCATAGTCCCCCTGAAGGTATTCTTGACCAGAACAGATACCCCGGGCAATGGCAAATTCTGATCATCAACCACAGTTCCCTTTACAGCTGACTGGGCAGAAAGAGTGCCCGCCGTAGCGAGGAACAGAAACAGAATTGTGATAATTTCTTTCATTTCGGTCGGATTTTGAACCAAGTTAAGAACTGTATGCCTTCACTTAAACAAATAAGTGCGATGTTTGATTTTCTCAAGTGCAAAATTGTGTACTGTCAGCACCTATATATTACCTCAACAACGCTGGCTATATAATTGTTTGTCAATTATTTAAAATTGAAATACTGCAATAGCACAAAATACGCTGTTTGCAACGTCTCCTGTCCGGTATAGCAAAGGTTATGAAACCGCATAGTTGTGGCATTACAAAATTTAAAATATAATTTATATAATTCACATATAGAAGCATAGACGGGTTGGCTGCCCGTCTATGCTTCTGTGTTTGCCTGCACTGCTAAATAAATCAGCGCAGGACCTTAAATAATTATGTTTTTAGTATCCCAGGGTGAACTCCTTCTCTGTGGCGGGCACACCTTCCTTCATCCATGCAGGCATCGGCTCTCCTTTAAGATAGTGATGGAAAAACTGGGCCATCCGCTTCTGGAAGTCTATCCTGTTCGGAAGCTTCAGTGGCCAGTGTGGTTCCCCATTGTAGTTCAACAGCCAGGCAGGTTTGCCAAGACGCCTCATTGCAATGAAAAACTCAATACCCTGGTACCATGGCACCGCTCCGTCCTGATCATTGGCCATGATCAGGATCGGCGTCTCTACCTTTTCTATTGCAAAAAGCGGCGAGTTCTCCCAATAGAGATGTGGTGCCTCCCAGATTGTGGCTCCGATGCGACTCTGCTGATGCTCATACTGCATCGAACGGTTGAAACCCGATTCCCATCTGATCCCGCCGTATGCGCTGTACATGTTCACAACCGGGGCACCGGATTCAATCGCTGCAAAGAGATTGGTACGGGTGGCAAGGTAAGCTACCTGGTAACCACCCCAGCTGTGACCCTGGGCACCAATGTGCTTCTCATCCACAAAGCCCTTATCAATGAGAGACATGATCCCGGGCATGACACAGTTGTATGAGCTCTGTCCGGGATAACCGTCAGTGTAATACACGTCGGGATTGAATACAAGGTATCCGTTGCTTGTATAATAATGATAGTCTATTGTTGACCTGCCCGGCTCAGGGATCCTGTGCCTGTTGAGCTCGGTCGAACTCTTCTCGTAGAAGTTCACAATCATCGGGTATTTCTTCGCCGGGTCAAAATTCTCCGGCTTGTAGAGCAACCCCTCAAGCTGCTTTCCGTCAAGCGATGTCCACTTAACCACCTCGGCAGTACCCCACAGGTAATCCTTCTGCTGCGGATTTGCTTCCGTAAGCCGCTTCTCGTTGCGGAAAGAGAGGTCTGACAGCAGGTAGTCGGGGAAGAGACCGAAGTTCTCTTTCGTGTAAATGATACGGTCCGACTTCCTTGCCTTTACCGGGGTGCCCAGTACAAAATCGCCACCCATGAGCTTCACGGGTGCTTCCTTTCTCTTCATTTCAAGCGTGTAAAATCCCTCGCTCCTGCTTGACTCGCTTACACCGTGGAGGTACTGTTTTACGGAAGGATCAATGTAATCATTGTCAGGATCAAAATCCAGCAGCCTGTACCTGATTCCATCCTTTCTGCCGTTTAGTGTTATGTTCTGCGGAGAGCGTAACCCTGCCGGGTCAAGTGACCAGATATCATATTTATCGGAGACAAGAAAAGCCTTGTCCTCTTTAAGCCATCCGGCTGCCGGATATGATCCAGGGAGATCCGGAACGTCATTAAGTTCATCCCAAACCATGAGAGTTTTCGGGGTGGTCAGTCTTGCCTCCTTGCCAGATACGATGTCCCGGGCATACCATGAGCTGTCAGCTTCATGGTACCATGACAGGTATTTACCAGCCGGAGAGAAGCGCATCCGGGCCCTGAGGTTCTCCTTGATCTTCACTGACTCACCGGAGATGATGTCGACAATCCACACATCAGTGCCGGCATCGCCTTTCCACATCGACTCGAGGTCATAGGGCAACGAAGAGAGTGCAACCGCTTTTGGTCCGTCGCCTTTGTCCGGCAACACTAAATCAGGCATCTCAGCCGTTGCAAGCTGCACCACCTTACCGCGATCAGCATGGTATACTGCGGTGTAGTACTTCTTCATGTCACGGGCCTTTCTTACAACCTGGGCGGTGTGCAGGATCCCTTCCGACCAGTGCCATACGTCGACGTTGGCCCGATCCTCCTCCAATACTGTAGTGTCACGCAACTTG
>Ga0209800_10001266_pt1 | contig 27822 bp, 32 predicted proteins | sample Higcelweek8metaG_FD_187174 | JGI IMG/M metagenome (GOLD analysis project Ga0209800, IMG submission 187174) | Freshwater pond sediment microbial communities from the University of Edinburgh, under environmental carbon perturbations - High... | ecosystem: Environmental > Aquatic > Freshwater >...
GTTGGGGATTAGCCAAGCGGTAAGGCATCCCGATTACTATCGGGACAAGCGGAGGTTCGAATCATTAAAAATTTTATTTTGTATTTAAAGTTGGGGATTAGCCAAGCGGTAAGGCAGCGGGTTTTGATCCCGTCACGCGGGGGTTCGAATCCCTCATCCCCAACTTTGCATACAAATCACCATTTTTTGGTGATTTTTTGATTAGTTCAAATGGCATTTTGTACCGAATTGACGCCATTTCTTTGCCCTCAATCTCAAGGTTCCAAAGTACTTTTTCTAGTACTTTTCTTTTTTCCTTATCATCGCCTGACAAAAACCGTTTTTTGGCTGTATTGGCGTACAAAAAGACTTCTTTGGTGCGTTCCAAAGTGTCCAAGCCATTATCAGAAAAACCACCACTTTTTTTAAGTTGTTGCTCTAAGGTTATTTTTTGCTTACTCAATTCTTTTGATTTTGCCTCATAGACCTCGTCCGAGATTAAATCAGCTAGTTGATTATCTAAAAGCTTGTTTTGTTTCTTGGTAATCAATTCTAGCTGTGTGGAGAGTGTTTTTTGAACATCTTCTTTGTAATTTTCTTTGTTTTTTAATTTTTCCTTGCTAGCTTCATACATTATTTCAATTAATTCTTTGTTAAATTTCAGATCATCAAAAGCAGTCGCCACGATTCCTTCTAGGTATTCAGAACGCATATAGCTTTTATGTTCCTCACAATTACCTCGTCCGTTCGTACAATAATAATAATGGTGTTCTTTTTTTGTTGTAGCGGTCAAAGAACATCCGCAGGACTTACAACGAAAAAATCCCCGCAAAGCAAAGAAATGTTTCTGCTTTTTACTATGATTTTTGCCTAGTAGAACATCTTGAGCATTATCGAAAGTCTGTTTGGAAATCACCTGTTCGTGGCTCCCAATATAATATTTTCCATTTCTAAGCATAATGCCTGAATAGAACGGATTAGATAACATTTTATGAATTTTGCTTTTGTGAACCTTATTGCCTGAACGTGTTCTAAATCCATCCTCATATAAAATATTAGCAATTTCTTTTATACTGTAACCGCCAGTAGAATAAATTTCAAAACCTCGGCGAATAAACGGAGCCATTTTTTTATCAAGCAGAATTGTTTTATTGGCTTTATCATTTAAATATCCTAGTGGAGCAGGAGCAGGCCAGCCACCATTTTCTAATTTTGCCCGATTGCCACGTTTCACATTGACACTTAAATCATCAGAGTATTTTTTACCTACTCCAAAATCAATCGCTAACATAAACTTATCAATCGGATTATCAACTATAACTTTATCAATAGTTCTAATTTCTTTGATGTTTCCATTTTCTAAAAGTTCGATAATTCTCGCTCCATCAAAAATATTTCTTGTTAATCTATCTACTTTCCAAGCTAAGACAACACAATTTTTATTTTTTTCCAAATATTTTACCATTTCATTAAAAATTGGTCGTCCAACTTTTTTAGCTGACATGCTTTCTTTATAGGTTTTATCAATCTTAATTCCCAAATTATTTGCCATACGCAAAAGTTCATTTTCTTGCGACTCGATAGACATCGCTTGCCGTTCTTCTTGTTCAGTTGATTTTCGTGCGTAGAGTATATATTTCATATTTCATAAAATACTAAAATTATTTAATAAAAGCAAGCTAGCTAGTTTTCAATCTCAAAAACTTTGTATTTAACTTTGCCAACATACTTATTTTCAAAGTCTGATTCATAGGTTGGTTTCATGTTGTTAAAATCATATTGTTCGATTATTGCATTGACGGCTTTATAGTTATAAACCGAGATAGGTTTTTCAATATTTTTCGAACAAAAGAATTTCTTTTTATTAAATAATCTCTTATCAGTCATTTCTTTTTGTAAATATTTACAAACATAAGCTCCCAAATTTGTAACATTTTTGATTCTTCGTATGTTTATAAAACCATTTCCCCAAATATTTTCAATTTCTTTAGCTTTAATAAATGGAAGATTGCAAAGAAAATGATAATGCACCGCTCCACGTTTTTGAAATTCGATAATATCAATATACTTAAATTTCCCGAAACGATAATTCATTCTCATTATAAATTTATTAAAATGTTTATTGGCGATATCAACATCTTGCATATTTTCCTTAAAAGTTAGAGTATAAAATTTTGTTAAATCAGGATTGCTATTTATAATCCTTCTTATACTGGTACGAGTTCTAGAAATTGAATCTTTCCGTTTAGATAATTCTTCGGATTCCTTGTTTACTTCATTTGCTTCAATTGAACAATCTGATAACACCCGTTCTTTCTTGGGCTTTTTCTTTTTACGAGTAAAATCACGCTTTAAGTTTTTTTCATATTGATATAACTCAAAATATTTACCTGAATTAATAATTTTTTGATGATAATACATAAATTAAATTCTGTTTAAATGTGTTTATAATCAAGTTAAGTAATGAGGAGAATTCATTTTGCCTAAAGCCAAAATGAATTACTCCTCAATTGAATTAAAAATGATAAATAATTCAGCCAATGAATCCAGATATTCGTCTGCTTCATCATTAGAAATAATTAAGCCGTGGTATTTTTCAAAATACTCAATAATTCTTTTTCTAAGTTGTTGGCTGAATTTATAAGACATAAAAAAACCACATTATTTCTAATGCAGTTAATTTAACTTTTTTTGATTTTTAAAGATAAGGCAAGTTAGGCCTCTTTACTTGGCATAATCGTTTTAGCCCTATCTTTAAAGCGTTTTATTATTCTTGAAACCTCTGAATAAGTTATCTTTTTATTTGTAAATCTATCATCAGAATTAATAATATTTTTTATTTCCACAGATTTTACTCCGTCATTTTTAAGCTTAAAAATATATTGATCTCTCTCAATGTTCTCACTTTTTAAGGCGTTGTTTATTTTTTGATTATTAGTGCTATAAAATAAATCTCTTTTCTTAGAAATTTCTTTCCAATTTTTTATAATATCCGTAAGCGTTGTTTCAGGAAATAGCTCAATGCCAATTCTTCGTTTTATTTCAAATTCTCTTTCTGGATCAATTTCGCTATCATCTGGAAAAAATGATAACTCCACTTTTCTTGTTTTCTCATATTTATGTATAGGCCAAATATCTTCATGGGAAACAAAGAGTTCTAACATAAAATTAGGCATAGAATTAAGATTATGTTTTGATTTTAATCTTTCTATATCTTGATTGAATTCTGGTAACTCATAGTAAAATAAAACTAAATCTTCTCCATCATCTGTCTTAATAAATATAGGAGGTATATTTTTTATCTTTTTCCTAAGTGCAAAAACATCTTTCATGAAACCATCATTGGCAGTCAATAAAAGCATTTGTCTATAATATTTTTCTTCTTTGGATATTTCTTTTGACATAATATTTTTTCTTTACTTTAGTGATATTCGAGCATACAATAAAGAAAATAATAATGCAAACTTATGAGCGAAATAACAAAAATTACAATAAAAGAAGTTATTGAAAGTAATAGGACAGCAATAACAAATGATTGGCCAAAAATAGCCTTGCGACGTAATCCAGAGTTACTAAATGAAGAACATGAAAAATCTGAAATTGAAATCAAAAGGATGCTTAATATTATAACAAATGAATATGAGGAACTTCTTCCTTTTGTGAAAAGACTTCGCAATCATGTGTCAGATATAGTAGAAGAAACCCACTTTTGCGCAGTTTATTTACTAATGTGCCAGGCCATGAACCATTGGGAATCTCTTTTTTTACTTGCCAAGAACGGACAAAGCTCATCCATGAAAGTAATCTTACGTACCATAAAAGAATCCATAGCATTAGCTAAGTTATTTTCTTTTGATTTTAGAAAAATGAAAAATAAGCATTTAAAAAAATGGTTTGCTGGTGAGATCATTAATCATGGCGCATACAGAAAAGCAATGCAAGAATTTATGAATGAAAAAAATGAAAACGAAATTATAGACATTGCGGGCATGGCTAACAATCTTTATCGAATGGAATCTCATTCAACTCATGTCGCATATACTTCTGTTATAGAATGCATTAGCCCATTTACTGCTGACTTTGATTTTGAAAAATATACTAGATTTAAACGCACTAGTTATAATCTGGGTTATGTTAAAGGCTCCATGGATGCAACTGGCACAGCAATAAAATTTATTTATACATTTTTATTGGCAGACTCAGATAGTTGCAGACAAATTGAGAAAATACTAGTTAAATATGACTCCTAACAATATTCATTAATTCGTTAATATTTCTTAACAAATTTTCTTTATCATAATTATCAACAACCTTGTGGTGGAGTATTGGTAATTTTGCATTTTCAAAAACTTTATCTACTAGCAAATCCCTATCTATTCTATCTGCTCTTAAATGAGAAGAATCATCTAATTCAATTACTAGCAAAGGCTTAATATTTTCCTTATCACAAATCACAAAATCAACATGCTTAGATTTAACCTTGTTTTGATAATGATGAAAATCACTATTACTTATTCCTTTAGGCAAATATACTAAGTCTGCAATTCTGACTTTAGAAAATATTAAATAATCATTTCCTAAAATTTCAAATAAAATAAAGTAAAATTTCTTTTCCGTGTTAGTTAAAAGATAAGCTTTTTTATAAAATGGCAAAGTTTCTTTTGTTAAATCTATTTTCTGAGATGCTAAATTGGAGTTATTTCTAGAGTTTTTGCCTTTAGGACTGTTCATCACATGATCAATAAACTTAAGTACCATAAATACGGCAAGGGCGTAAATTGCAAATTCCATATTTTTAAAATAATTATTATAAGGAACTTTCAAGTTTTTTAAAACGCAAAAGGTCCCACGACGGCGATAACTCTTTCGAATTATCAAATACTCTTTCGAGTATCTACCTGCGTAACAAGTACCGATCATGAGACCGTTTATGTTACGCAGGCTTTATAACCATGCTCCGCGAAAGCGAAGTTTAGGTTAATCAAATTGTATTCTTATTTTGCCTTATTTTTAGACAAAAATCAAGTAATCACAACAAGTATGCTGAATAATTATACCATATTATACCATATTCTGTTTTTAAATAATTTTTTGAGGCATTATTCATTGACAAATCAGAGATATAGATATATAATTAATATATAACCAATAAAAAGTAAACTAAGCATATGGAAGAATTTAACTTTGAACTATTTGAAGGAAGAGGAGGAAAATATAATATTGCCATTAGTATATCCAAGCCTGGAATACTCTCTTTTAGTTCTGGAATGCACCACAGTTATAAATTATCCCAATACAAGGGTATAAATTTATTTTTTGATAGATTAAAAAATACCATAGCAATAAAGTTTAACACAGAAGAAGTAGAAAATATGTTCACAATGAAACACAGAGCAGATAATAAAGGTAGTTTTGTGGCATGTAAATCTTTTATAACTGCGTACAAATTAGAAAATTACTTCGGTAAAAGATTTACTCCAAAGGAAATACAGCACCCCCAATTAGGTGAGCTTACCATAATATCATTAAATAAGCTTTCCTGATTTATAAAATTAGAAAACAAAAAACCTCCGGCGCCAACCGAAGATTTTGCTAAAAGCAATAAGTGCTTTTATATATCAAATTTACCATAAATAAAATTTGATTGCAAGATAAAATAAAAAAATAATTTTTTAAAAATAAAAAAATGATAAAAAAAATACCCAATTAAAAAAGACACGAAATAAAAATATTCCTCGTGTCTTTCCTATAAGCATAATGCTTTTCTAACTAAAAATATTATAGCAGGTTCTCGGAATATTAACAACTTTAATAATTTAATTAAGTACAAAAACATGAAAAGAACTTATTTAATCTCCTATGATCTAGGGATGCCAGAAACATCGACCGACTACGCAAAATTAATATCACACATAAAATCATTAGGTGCTTGGGCAACTCCGCTAAAATCTCAGTGGTTTGTAGTTTCGGAAAAAACAACCTCTGAAATCAGAAATGAACTACAGATTTTTATTGACTCTAATGATAAAATTCTTGTATTAGATGTAACCGATGATGATTGGGCAACTTGGGGCATAAGTGAAGAAGTAACAAATTGGATGGAAAATAATATCTAAAAATAACGGTGGCAGGATACAAAAAAATATTCTGCCACCTTAATCTAATCTATGAAAAGAAAAAACAATATAAAATATAAAGGGAAAAACTATTCAGAAATTATAATGGATACAAAAAATAATGAATTTACAGTTTTGGCAATTGATAGAAAAAACAATAAATCAATATATTTTCTAAGAGGTAACTCGGGAAAAATATTTAATATTATAGAGCTAGAGGGATTTCTAGATTTTCCTGTCGGAATATATTTAAACAGAAATGGCTATGGTTTTAAAAATTCTTTTTACTTTTTTAAAGCACTTCGAAGTCAATTCCCCTCGAGAAGCAATGTTTCTTTTGTTATAAGCAGAAAAGATGAATCCAAAATAATTGGAACTAGAAATATCACAGTTATTATTTCTCTCGACAAAATGATGAGGATAACTAATGCATTGAGAGATATAAGCACTTCCGCCGCAAAAGAAATGCAGGAAAAAACAAACTCATTTCTTTCGACTATTTTCCCTAAAAAGATAAAACTATCAGAAGAAAAATTTGATAGCTACATACCAGGTAGTATTTCAAATCAAATCCAAAAATCAGATTTTTTAACTAATATCAACGAAACCGATCTTGAGCAACTCACGCTTGTTTTACCGAAATTATTTGACCCAAAAACAAGAATCGCAGGTCGAATCACAAAAATTAAAGATTATAAGATAAGACTAGCAAATAAAACTAGGAAAATTACTGAAAAAATATATTTAAAAGAAGTAATAAGCGAATTTAGAAAAAAACTAAAACAAACTACTATAAGCGAACAAAGTTGGCAGATTTTTCTAAGAGATAAGGTATTACCTTTTAACACCTCGTACGTAAAAATCATTGAGAAGCAAAATATAGGATTGAAAATTACTCTTCCTGATTTTCTCCTTATCGACATATACGGATTCCTTGATGTCTATGAAATTAAAACTCAAAATGAAAAATTATTATCTTTTGACAAAAGCCATGGAAACTACTATTGGAAAAGTGAAATTTCGAAAGCTATCTCTCAAATTGAAAATTATATCCATATTTTAACTAAAAATGCAGACATAATTATGAATGAGCTAAGAAAAAAACATAATATAAGCATAAATATAGTTAAACCGAGAGGCTTCGTTGTTGTTGGTAAAAGTGAACAACTAAAAACAGAGGAGGAAAAAACATCATACAGGTTATTAACTAGCGCTTATAAAAACATAGATTTTATACTTTATGATGATTTGTTAAAAAATTTGGAAAGTCTTGCTATAATTTTAGAAACAAAATAATTTTATTGGGGTTTATATAGTGGCACAATTCCCTTTTTTGCCGATTCTTTGGTAGCTGTTGCAGGTTGGAGCAGACTGCATTAAGCAGTTGGCAAAGTTTAGTCAACTTGTGTCTAAATTAGAAAGGAGATGTCTATATGGCAAAAACAAAAACCTCCACTTATGGAAAGCAGAAACAGAAAATTGTTCCTGTCCGTAAGTACAAGAGAGATGGAAAATGGGTAAAACCACACCGTCGATCAACACCTAATTAGAGTATCTGGTTAGTTATGGCATAAGGGAATTTGCCACTATATAAGTTCCAACTTCGTCCCACAACCTCAACTTTGCATAGAAAAAATATCGCTAAGGCATCCCGATTACTATCGGGACAAGCGGGCTAACTAATCCACCTCATCCCCAACTTTGCATAGAAAACAGAAAACAATATACCCCAATTTATATATAAACTATATGAATTTTTTTATTTATATTCTCCGAAGCTTAAAAGATGAAAATCTATATATTGGTCAAACTAATAATCTTGAAAATAGAATAAAAAGACATAATGCGGGACAAGTTCATTCTACAAAAAACAGAAGACCATTAGAAATATTACATACAGAAAAATTTGATACCCGCAAAGAAGCTATGTATAGAGAAAAATATCTAAAGTCATTAAAAAGTTCTCAATATATTTTAGAAAATATAATAAACTTTTTACCCCAGGACAAAGAACGAAATCGCGGTGGCGATTAAGTAATACGGAAATCCACTCATCTCAGCATCTATATTAAAGCCTTCAATGAGCCTTTTTTCCGCTATTGACAAAATAGCTATTTAAGTATATAATTTAAAGTTAAGGTTAAATGACTCCAAAGATTAGAAAATATTTATTTGAAACGAATGTCCATTGCCAATTTAACAAGGAGATGAAACAATGAAAAATTACGACGTCGTTATTAATGGTTTTTCTTATTCTGTTATCGAAAGCTTAATTAAGGCACTTCAGGAAGAATCAGTCTCATGCTTCATTGAAGCAGGAAAAATCTACACCAATGCCGAAAAAGAAGGCTTGAGAATGTTTAATGATAAATGTGCTACGCAAATCAAAATGCTTACCAAGTGGATGTTGACAGATAAGCCTAAGGAATTTAAAAGTCCAAGGGAACTTGGAAATTTTTTAGAAGATGCCGGAACACTTCTTCAATTACTTGTTCCATCCATTGAGCTGTAGAAACATCAAGCAATCCCGCTTGACCGCCACCTGTGCCAATAAATTTGGTGTGGGTGGTTTTTTTATACAAAAAAACGATCTTAAAGACCGTTACTATGCATTTAGTTTTCAGACCATACCTCACAAATTGCGAGGTTTAGGTCAATTCAATTGTAATTTCATTTTGCCTTATTTGCATATTTTACAAATATAATATAACATTTATTCGAGTTGAACTGAGTTATTTGCGCAAGTTTCTGTTAATCTTCAAAACAATGGAGGTGTCAAAATGACACAGAAAAAAACAACGCGGAGAGACATTTCATCAAAACAAGAAAAAGTTACTGACATGAATCTTTTATTTGTTGTCAGGCATGGAGATTACGATAGAGATCGCAATTTGAGTTCTTTGGGTGCGGACAGTATACATGAACTTTCTAATCAATTAAGGAATTTCATTAACGGAGAAAAGATTCTTATTCTTTCTTCACCCGCCCCACGAGCATTCCAAAGTGCCAAAATAATTTCAGAAAAACTAGGTGTGCCAGTTGAGGAACATGAAATCTTGTGGTCTGATAGCGACCATTTGCCAGATCTTGACGGCTTACTTGAGATCATAAAAGAGAGAAAAACAGAAGCAGAGGTTATAATCCTCGTAACCCACTTCGAATATGTCGAGATTTTTCCTGGCTATTTTGCCAGAAATGAATTGGGCATAGATAATGTTTGTCCGCCAGTGCCCTCAAAAGGCGAAGCCTGTCTCATTGACTGCACGAACAAAAGGCTTCAGCTTATTTACTAATCATTGCTGACCAAAAGCATCGCCACAATTATTCATTTCAGGAAGCGTATTTTATCAAAAATACACTTCCTGTTTTTTATACAAAAAAAACGATCTATAAAGACCGTTACTATGCATTTGGTTTTCAGACCATGCCTCACAAATTGCGAGGTTTAGGTCAATTCAGTTGTAATTCCATTTTATCTTATTAGTAAAAAATATTGAATAAAATAGATTGACACACTTAATCGTGAATGATACCATCTCTCTAGTTATTTCAAATTGGCATTTATACTAAATCTAGGATTAAATATTTCTTTAAAGTGAGGAGATTAATCATGTATGATGTATTGCAAAAAATGGGTTGCATTGAAACAATTGAAATCACCCAAATAACAGATACTGATAAAATATGGTTTTCTGCTAAATTATATCATTACAAAGCTGGATATCCAGATAGATTAGAGCTAATAACCGTTCTTCCATTAAAATTCGATGACCTTAATGAGGTGCGGGGATTTTTGAAAGGATTTGAAACAATATTGGGTTTCGAGTTTTTTATCACGAAAATTGAAACGCACACTTTCCGTCTCGATAGTTGGATGAAGGTATCTCGGGAACAAATTAAAGTCTGCTTCCAAAATGACCACGCTCTAACACCCCCAAATTTACCATGTGATATTTTTCTTATTGAGACAAACCTAAACTTTCTCAAGTTGGACAGCGAGAGCTAAACTTTAGCTTCTACACTAATAAAAAAGCCTTTTCTGGAATTCCAGAATTGGCTTTTTAACTCCTCCCGAGCTTTTATCTATATAATTTATAAAAAAATCTTCTGACCAGTAACTAACATAAATCATTTCATATCAATAAATTAATTTTTTGCGTTGTTGACAAAAGATAATTTTTAGTTTATATTCAAGAGAACCTTTTGTGGATAGTTTTTTAATAACCGTTTCCCAAGGAGAAATGCCAATGAAGAGTTTTTTAGTTGCAATTGTACTTATTTTTTCTCTGCTGGCAGTTTTTATTTTCCCCGCTTATTCAGCCGAGAGCCCCGCTTGGAAACATTCTCAGCTAATTAAAAAGTTAGGCCAAGGAGAACATTATCTCCTCAAATTACATCAAGCTAGTTGTGCTGTATTAATCCACTACGATGGAAATATTGAAGTGCTTGCCAATGATGCCAACTGGGAAGATACCGCTGTCACAGAGCAGATCAAGATCTATCCTGATGGCACTAGAATAGACCTCGTTAAAGGTGTGGAACGTAAATATCCCCACCACCACAAACGAGGCTACAAAGTTTATGTAGCCAAATGTGCTCCCCATATCGATGGACTTCCTAAAGAAGTTCAACAGCGTTTAGCGGGATTATAAAATCCCCTACCAAGCACCGCTTTCAATCAAAACATCGATTGAAAGCGGTTTTTTATTTATTATTTAAGAATTTATGATTTTAGGAATTTTAGAATATAGGAAGTTATGAATTTAGGGATTTAAGAATAACTATTTCTTTTCCATTGACAATTATCCGAAATATTCTATAATAAAATGTCGAGTAATTAAGCTCGATTATTAGTTATTTTTCAATTGAAGACAGGAGAAAAAACATGACAACTGCAAATAAAAAAATTACCACGATCGAAGATATTCTCTTAGCTACCCAGGGTTCGCCCATGGAGAGAATCATCCATTATCTCGTTTACCAAGATTTTCCTGAATTCCCCGAAAAAAATGATTTGGATAAAAATAGTAAAGTGATAAGCTCGCTTACTCTGCCGGAAAAAGCAGTCTTTGCCACCCGCTTCGAATTTGTCCAAAAGGTTAATGAGCTAATTGTCACTCATAATAAAATCATGGCGGAACTCATCCCGGAAAAAGCTGAACTGGGCCGAGAGAAACTCTCTAAGCTCAATATTGAAATCATGACCCTTAGCAAAATCTGCGCAGATCTCGAATCCCTGCTTTGGACTGGAATCGAACATCGTTTAGATTGCGAAGGGATTTCCCATGCTGGAAATCTCTCTGGTACGCTGGATTATTTGATCGTTTCCTCTCCAAAAAATGAAAGCGGGAATTATTCTTTTAGCAAGATTGGACATCTGGTGATGTTCTCCGATGCTGAAATGTATCCCTGTGAAACCTGCCCAAAATATGCTAAATGCAATCTGCCTATCAAGAAAGTGCGCTAATTTTTTATCAAATTACGATAATATTGAAACAAGGAGCACACATCATGACCACACCCGAGATTACTACCCTGGAAGAATTACTTGCAGTTTCTAAAAATTCACCCATTGGGCTGATTATTGAATCACTTATCAGCCCAAATTTAGCTCCAGCTGATCAAGAACCCCTGACTGAAAAAGATATCCCGGTTGGAACCCTCACTCAGACAGAAAAGGCCCTTCAAAACGCCCTATCCAATCTGAGAAATTCAGCCCCTGAATTCATAATAAAACTCGACGAAATCTCTCAGGAAATTGAGGTAATCGATCACCATAGTGAAGATGCCATCGCCCTCAGAAAAGAAATGGACAAACTTCGTAAGAAAATTACTTACGCCAGCGAACTCATTAAAGATTTAAATAAGCTGTACTGGAGCTTCATCCGCCAGCGCCTCTACGCTGAGGGGATAACCGACATTCTGAGTCTTGGTATTAAATCTGTTGACACCATCGTCATCCCGGAGAAAACAGACGACAAAAAATCTGGGCAAACTCTGACAATCAGAATCGGCTTCTGACATTCCTTCCTGTTTTAAACTCAACCGCCTTAATCGAATCATCGATTAAGGCGGATTTTATTTATTATTTAATAATTTATGATTTTAGGAATTTTAGAATATAGGAAGTTTTAAATTTAGGAATTTAAGAATAACTATTTCTTTACTTTATAAACTTTATGAGCCTTAAAAACTTTATAAACTCCATCCCCTCGTTAATTTATTAAATAAATAGTAAATAATTTTTATTCCCCAACATCTTTAACCTCTTCTCCATTTTCCCCTGCCTCGCTCTCAGCGTTTGAAACATCTTCGATACTTGCAGCGCCTTCAACGTTTGGAACTTCGCTTACTGGCAAAATATTATTTTCAACATTTGCAAGATCGTCTTCCCTCTCATTTATAGCGTCCAAAACATCTTCAATATTATTTCGACTTGAATTCTTTTTTCCAGGAGTTCCGAAATTTAACCATTCTTTATGCCAATAATCTTTGTCATTACATTTCTTGTCTATACAAGTGTGCCAACTTGATTTAAGTTTTCCATCACCCGCTTCATTATCTCTCTCCATCGACATATGCAAGAAAATTCCATGCCAACCATCGGGCCATTTTTTATCTTGCCAAGCTTCATCAATAATATCTTTATTTTTATTTTTCAATACTAATTGCTCTCCATCATCTGCTAAATCCATACTTGATATATGAGAGTATCCCTCATCTTTGGCTAAATCTTTGTTCAAATTTATAGCCGTATCATCCCATTTCTTAGCAGTCAAAAGAAAATACCCATTTGCCTTAATACTATAACCATGAGGGATTTCAATGTGGGCGTTTTTTCCCTTGCCAGCATACTTAATATCCCAATTAGAAAGATCAATTTCTCTATCGGTCATATTGCGCAACTCTATCCATTCATCGTCCTTATCATCTGCGCTCCCCATCCACATTATTTCATTAATAACCACATCGCCTGAATTAACTTTATATCCGACTTTGAAATCCTGAGTAATAACACTACTTATCCAATCATCGTTTTCATCATTGACTGCCCAAGCCGATAATTCACTCTCACCCTCTGGTGGATAAACACAAGTGTCCTCATCTATCTCTCCATCTATCGTTTCGTCCCCACCTGCAAAAGAATAATAGATTGTCACCTCCTCAATATCTGAATTAAATTTCACACATGGAGGCTCTGCAAACCAACCATCTTCACCAGCAGACTCCTCGGGATTAACTTCCATCTCCAAAGTTGGAATCCAAATTCCAGTTTTAAATTTAATACCACTAATTTTAGCCTCGTCAGTAAAATAAGAATTAGTCCCTGGAATTTGCAACACACTTACCGCCAAAAACAAAACAGTCAAAACAGCTCCTATCTTTTTTAGAGAAATATTTATTTTTTTATTCTGTTTTAATTGGGTTTGGTATAAATACATCTTTAAATTTTGCTTCGTTTACTTATTCTTCGACTGGTTCCTCTTTTTCACTCCTTTTTTTAAATATATTTACCATTTCTGCCTTGATCTTCTTTAACTCTTCATAAACAATAATAGTTGTAGGAATAATAATAATAAAAATAATTCCCTCAGTGGTTTTCATAAAATTTATCAGATATCCCAAATAAGGAATATTAAGAAAAACTTCTCCTAGTATATCATTGGATTTTACATCAATTCCATCATCAACATTATTTGCATCCCCCTTTGTCTTATAAATAAATTCTCCATTATTTTCATCTACAGCTGAGATTCTATGCGTAACTATATCTCCTGCTTCCTGTGACTTTCTAGTTATAACGTCTCCCACTTCATATTGAGAAGGCTTGATAAATATCAAACTTCCTGTATGAATCCCTGGCTCCATCGAACCAGATAAAACTGTTAAAATTTTAAAATTATTTTTTATTGGCAAAAAAGAAGAAATTACAATAAGCGCTACTATTATTAATAGAAAAAAAATTACATTTAACAAATATTTTGATAATTTATAAATCATACAAGAATAATTAAATCTTTATTAATCACATCTTTTTAAAAAAGATGTGATTTAAAAAAACTTACTTAACTACATTGTTGGTACTGTTGTTGTTGAAGGATTGCCTTCTGTGGCCTTTCCGGCTTGAACAGCTTGAATAAGAACCCCATTGTGGGCTGTTTTACCTTGAAAAGCGTTATCAGCATTTTCATCAACTAATACATGGATTTCATAGTAAACAGTTGCACCTGGGGCAACATTTTTATCTAATGGTATCCAGGTTGTATAAAGATCTGCAGGATTCATCCAGCCAGTAATCCAATGACTTTCAGTTGCACTATCCCATTTCTTAATAGCCACTTTTAAAACACCTGACAAATCATCTGCTCCACTAACAAGTGTTGCTCCAAAATAAAGATCACCAGGAGTTGTTCCATCATATTTAATATTAGCTTGTTTGGCATAATCGCCTCCAGGAAGCATATTATCAAATAACATTGGGAATCCAGCAACATCACCTATTTCTACAGAAGCTGTTTTATATGTCATGGCCCTATTATCAGCACCTGCTACCTTTTTCACGTTATAGAATTTTGCATAAGTAGCACCAGAAGCTATTGCCACTAAAACAGCAACTATTGCTAAACTTTTAAAAATTTTTATCATAATTTTTGTTTTTCTTTCGCAAATGATTTTATCATTTACGAACGAATTTTTAATTTATTTTTTACTTTTTGTTTCTATATATTCAAGTCTATCAACTCCATGATTTACCCAAATACATTTTTGAACATTTTAGGCAGTCCAAACACCTTCGACCTTTATTTATTCACCCAATAATTTGAGTCTTAATTAAATCGTATCAGCATATTAACACCTTAATCTCCTAACTTTAACTCTTTCTAAAAAACAAAAAACCAGCTGTCTAAAAAACCTATAAAGGTTCTTTATTAAGCCGGTTTCGCTATTTGACTCCTTGTGTAATCACAAGCGACCAATCATATCTAGAAAAAAGTATTTTCTATTACACAGATCATTGCCTCTTAAATATTCAATTGTCTCCTCCTTGCTATAATTTTAACAGTATTGAGTTTTTAATGCAATCTCACTATTAATTTTAATACATCTTATATTAAACCATTATAAAAAGGCTATTGGAAAAATCTCCCAATAGCCCTTGTCTGCAGTAAAAAAGTTGAAATTTAGAATTTGAAATTCAGACCGGTACCGATGGACGAGTCATCATCGCGATCACCCATACCGTTAATCGGTACTGTAAATTTTACCATGAGCAAATCAGCGTTGATAGTGTCGTTAACCTTCCAGTTCAGTCCTCCGCAATAGAGGAAGTTGCTCCCATCGTTGGGTCCGCCAACATCGCTAAACACTACGGCGACCTTGCCACCCAGAGAGAAATCCTGATAGAAATTCCAGCTGTGTCTGAAGCCCACATGTACAGCTGAATCAAATTCGCCGTTGGTGTAAAAATTGAATTCTCCTCGCAAAAGCGGAGAGACGCTCAATTTGTCAGTCAGCTCGAACTCTTTTTGAACTTCCATAAAAGGCTGAAAAGCATCATTGCCATCATCAGCAAACAAACCTGGGACATCGATATACATGATGCCCAGATCCAGATTCATACCCAGAGGAATGTCCCCGTTGTAAGCGATGATAAAGTCAGTTTCATTGCCCGCTTCATGACGGAATGATCCATCCAGCTCAGTCGCATTCCAGATTTCAAAACGAAAATTCTGGTAATGAAGAGCCAGATCAAACTGCATTGAAGGATCACCATTGCTAACATCAAATCCGCTTGAGGTCAGGTATTTGCTCAATACTTGGGCCGAAAAAGTGGTATAAAAATCACTCTTCTCCTCTGCCGAAGCTATTCCCGAAAAAATAGCCAGCAAAACCATCAGACTCATAATAATCGTTCTCATCTGCGCTTCTCCTTTTCTAAATTCTTGTTTTTGCAACCTCTTTTATGTCGTGCCATTGAGATTACATTATAAAAAGAACCAGCACGAACTATTTAATATAAATCAAAATAATCTTTTTGTCAAATGCGATTTGTATTTAAGCATTTGGGAATATAGGAATTTTAGAATTAATTCTTTCCCCCCTAACCCTCTGCCTACCGGCAGGCAGGCTCTCCCAAAGGGAGAGGGGGAAACTCGTTAATTCGTTAACTATACAATAAATAATTGTCTCTTTACCTTACAAACTTTATGAACTTTATAAACTCTTTTCTTCATCTGTTAAATTTACTTTTTTAATGTTAAAATTATCTTTGTAATACAAATCTTTGAAATTATGCATATTGTAAACACTATCTTCAACATGTTCTCAGGAGAGTTTTCTATTATCGGATATTCTGTTTTAATGCTGGTTGCTATCCTCGAAGCCACCCCGATGTTTGGTTTCTTTGTCCCAGGGCAAATGGTAGCCATAGGTAGCGGAATCTTGGCCAAAGTCGGCACCATTAATATCCTGGAGGCCATCATCGTCTTGTCGATTGGAGCTATAATTGGAGATTTAATTGGCTACTATTTAGGCAATAAATATGGCGAGAATTTTATTTTAAAATACGGAAAATATTTTTTCTTAAAAGACGAGAACTTCCAAAAAACCCGCACCCTCCTCAATGAACACACGGGTAAAACAATAATTATTGGTCGCTTTAACTCAGTGACTCGATCATTTTCTCCTTTTGCTGCTGGGTCAGTTAATATTCCTTTTTATAAATTTTTATTTTATGACATTATTGGCGGAATTACTTGGGCCATAACTTTCTCTGGTTTGGGTTATTTCTTTGGTCATAACTACCGCAGTATTACCAATTACTTTGGAGAATTCTTTGTCGTCGCTTTTATTATCGGAGCACTTATTGTTTATGCCTATAAAAAAATTAATAAAAAAAGAAAGATTTTTCATCGTCGTCATCTCTACATCTTACTGATTAATCTATTTTCACTTTACTTGTTTTTTAAAATGATTGAGAATTTTGTCGACCAAGAATTAATCATCCATTGGGATATTTGGATCAATAACAAAATCCCTCTTCTCTGGAATCCTATTTTAAATTCCATTATGAATTTTATCACCCATATCGGCGATGCCCGCGTCATTGTCCCCTTAGCTCTTATTGCTTTAACTTTTTTTATCAACAATAAAAAATGGCGCTATTCCCTGATTTTAATCTGCGCCATGACAGTATCCAAATTATCTGAAGTTGCGATGAAATATTTCATCGGTCGAGATAGGCCCGCTAATCCAATTGGTGAGGCTGATGGCTATAGCTTTCCCAGCGGACACGCTACGATTGCGATTGTATTTTTTTCGCTTATGATTTATTTTATAAAAAATCATCTGACCAATATTTATCTTAAATATTCTCTAATATTTTTCTGTCTATTTCTTATCCTAGCCATCGGTTTTAGTCGCATTTACCTGGGCGTACATTGGTTTAGCGATGTGATAGCAGGTTATGCCCTCGGTCTATTTTGCCTCACCTTGATGGTGCTCATCCTCGAATTTATCACTACGGTTTTTAAAGAGAAAGTGATCAAAATAAAAAATTACCTTAATCGGTAATTTTTTATTTAATGTCAAAACTCAAATATCAAATTTCAAATAAAATCCAAATGTTAAAATTATAGAATGCTAATTTAGTTTACCTAATAACAGTACCTTTTTTTATTTTTTAATTTGGACTTTGAAATTCATTTGTAATTTGTAATTTTTAATTTGAAATTTTTCCGCTATTCATAACGCAATGCTTCTATCGGACTCAAATTCGCTGCCCTACGTGCTGGATAAAATCCGAAGATTATTCCCACCCCAGCCGAAACTCCAAAAGCGAGTAGAATTGAAGCTAATGAGATATCTGAAGCAACACTAAAAAAAGTAGTAATAATATAAGAAGCTAATAATCCCAAGACTACGCCTATTACTCCCCCGATAAATGTCAGTGCTACAGCTTCCGCTAAAAATTGCATGTTGATATAAAATTTTCTTACTCCCACCGCCTTACGCAAACCGATTTCTCGAGTTCTTTCCGTCACCGTTGTAAGCATCATATTCATAATTCCAATTCCTCCTACTAAAAGAGATATACCCGCAATTGAAGAAAGCAACATAGTAAATGTACTCGTAACACTGGACGCGGTTGAAATAATATCATTTTGATTCATCGTTCTAAAATCCGCATCATCTTCATTTTCAATTCCATGACTCTCCAAAAGTGCCGCCGTTATTTCTTCTTCAGCTACAGTCATCTCATCTTGACTGGTGACAGTAATATTTATATTGCTGATATAATCATTGCCGGCCAAATAATTCTGCGAGGTTTTCATTGGTACATATATAATATCATCTTGATTATTAAACCCACTTCCTCCTTTAGCCTTGGTCACTCCGATTATTTGAAAAATAACTTTATTAATTCTTATGGTTTGCCCGATTGGATTAGCATCTTCACCAAATAAATCATCTCGCGTATCTGGTCCAATTACTGCTACCTTTGCTGAACTTCTAACTTGATTTTCAGTGAAAAATGAACCCGACTCCACTGTCACATTTTTTACTGAAGTATAATCTGGGGTGGTTCCGATTACTTGAGTATTGGTGTTGTTAGCCTTAGCAGTAATCTGATAATTGCCTGTCACGGCCGGAGCGATGGCTTTAATACTGGATACTTTTTCTTTTAAAATATCTACATCTTCTTCGGTCAAAGTTTGAGAACTACCTGAACTCTGCCTCACGCCACCCACACTTTGAGACCCAGGCATAATCATAATTAAGTTTGAGCCAATTGATTCAATTTGAGTTTCAATTGACTTCTTTGATCCCTGACCAATTCCCACCATAGTAATTACTGAAGCAATTCCGATTACAATTCCCAAAATAGTCAAACCAGAGCGCACTTTATTGCCCATCAATGACCACAACACTTCTTGTATTAAATCTTTAAACATAATATAAAAATAATTTTCAATATCCCTAACTCGTTAACTCGTTAATTCGTTAACTAAATAATAAATTTTACTTACCTATTTGAAACATCCGACTCAATCATTCCATCTCGAATAGTGATAATTCGATTTGCATATCTAGCTACATCCATTTCATGTGTAATTAAAATCACTGTATGCCCCTTATCATTTAGTTCTTTAAGCGCATTCATTACCAGATGGCTTGTTTTAGTATCCAAATTTCCTGTTGGCTCATCCGCTAAAATTATTGAAGGATCATTGATTAACGCTCTAGCAATAGCCACTCTCTGCATTTGTCCACCTGAAAGCTGGTTAGAAAGATTATAATATTTATTTTCTTCCATTCCAGCATACTTTAAACATTCTTTTGCTTTTTGCTCTCTTTTTGATTTTGCTATTCCCGAATAAATCAGAGGCATCATCACATTACGCATCACTGTTGTCCTTGGCAATAAATTAAAAGATTGAAACACAAATCCAATTTTATTTCTCCTCAAATCAGAAAGTTCATCATCATTTAATTTTGAAACCTCCGCTCCATCAAAAAAATATTCTCCACTAGTAGGCGTATCTAAAGCGCCGATAATATGCATCAGAGTTGATTTACCACTCCCACTAGGACCGATAATAGAAACGAATTCTCCTTTATTTATTTTAAAAGAAATTTCTTTAAGTGCCTTGGTTTCTACATCACCGTTGATGTATGTTTTTTCAATATTTTTACATTCAATCATATAAATATTTTTATCAATTTTATCTATCGAGGAGGCGCTCCACCACCACCCATTATTCCCATTCCTGACACCCCTCGTACAGAGCTACTACTCTTATCGCTAGAGCTACTTGAAGTTGAACTTGTTTTTTCATCATCAGAAACTTCAATCGTCTGAGTGACAATTTCATCTCCAACAGAAACACCGCTAACTATCTCTGTACTGGTATCGTTAGTGTTCCCGACTGTAACAGTCACTCTCTTTGGAATACCGTTTTCCAAGACTTCCACATAATCACCCTCACGACCGCTTTTAATTGCGCTGCTACTCACCATTATTACATCTGCTTTTTCACTTACAGAAATAATAGCTGAAACACTCATAGTTGGCTTCATTCGCTCGTCCAATTTATCAAACTTAACCGTAACTCCATAGCTAACCACACCTGAAGTAGCTACACCGATAGCATCTATTTTTTCTACTTCTCCAGCGAATGTTATATCTTCCAAAGCATCTAACGTAATAGAAACTTTTTGTCCTACAGCCACCTTGGTAATATCAACTTCATTAACTGGAATTTCCGCTTTTAAGGTTTCTAAATCTCCCACAATGATAGCTGACTCACTAGCATTATTGGAAGAAGATCCCAACTCATCTCCATTTTTTATCGAAACCTCAATGATAGTTCCATCTATTGGGGAAGTCACTTTCCTTTTGCCCGCATCAGAAATTATATTTCGATAAGAAGCAGCTGAAGCGGATAAATTTTTCTGTGCTTGAATTATTTCTCCTTCAGCTAAAGAAATTTTATTTTTTATAACTTCTAATTGTCTCTTGGTGTAAGTATCATCGTCCTTATCATCTTTTTTATCAGCTACTCGATATTCTGCTTCAGCTGAAAGTTTCTGATTCTTGGCTGATTCCAAATTATTTACTGCTTGTTGATATGAAGCTGTGGATTGCGCCACGTTTGCGTCCAAGTCATCATTAACCACACTAAAAAGATAATCGCCCTTTTTTACATTATCTCCAACTTTAACTGATAAATCAGCAATTGTTCCACTGATGGTCGGGTCAACTGTTTCCTGATCATCCACGGCTATGCTTCCACTAGCTACAATAGTCGAGGATAGCGTCCCTTTTTTGGCTGATTCCGTGATATAACGCACGCTAGTTGTATCTGAACCACTATTTTTATACCAATAAAATCCCCCACTCAAACCGATTATTCCAATCAGTAACCAAATATATAATTTTTTCTTCATTACCATTTAATTATCCTATTATTTTTAAATTATAGCACATTTGTGCATATGAAATAATACGTTTTTAAGACGAAAAGTTTGCGTTTGGCTTTATTATTTATTAACGCATTAACGGATTAACGAATTTTAATAATATTGGAATTTCAGAATTTATGATTTTTTGCCAATTCACAAACTAAAGAGGTCCAACCTCCATAATGGAGGTTGGACCTCTACGCCTACAGTCAGATTTAAGAATATAAGAATCTATGCGTTTAAGAATTTAGAACTCGTTAATCCTTTAACTCGTTAACTAAATAATAATTAATTCCCAACTTACAAACTTGAAACTTATTTTTCTCCTCTCGGTCCCCCATGTCCGCCTCTACCAGGACTACCTAAACCCATTAAATATTTTATATCAATCCCATTATCGCTAGCCCATTTTTCTAAAGCTTCCTTTTCAGTTTTCATTTCTTCTTTTTTATTCTCCATTTCTTCTTCACTTGGCTTAGCTGGTTTTTCTCCATTATTTTTCATTTCACTCATATTAGCCTCCCTTTCTTTTTTCAGTTCTTCTCTTTTGGCTAAGATTAAACTTTTTTGAGCTTCGGTTAATTCTCCCTTGCTCACTGCCTCATCTAGCATTGTCGTAAATTGTGTTTCTCTTTCTTTTGCTCTCGCATCTCTATCTTCTTCAAAAACTTTTTGCACATCATCTTTATTCAAATTAAATTTTTGAGCTATCTTTTCAATGATAGAGTTTTGGGAATTATCTTCTGATGCATAAATATTACCTATTCCATATGCCCCTGCTCCCAATAAAATTGATAGAGCAATGACTGGAATAATAATTTTCTTGTTCTTTTTCATAAATTATTATTAATTATTAAACAGTTAATTTTTTAAATACTAGTATTATTTTTATTAACCTTGCAAAATAATTATACGTAAATATTTTTAAATGTTTGCATTTGACTTTATTATTTATTAACGCATTAACGGATTAAAGGATTACTTTAAAAAATAATTTACAAATAAAAAAACTTAACTTTTAAAGTTAAGTTTTTTAAACTCGTTAGCTCGTTAATGCGTTAATTGCAAAATAATAAATTTTTTATTTCAGCATTTAGAACATTTTCAACATTTCAACACTTAGAACTTCGACGCCCCCCTATTATTCAACTGGCGTTGTGCCTCCCCTTGGTCCTCCTTGTGGCATATTTGTCGGCATACAAGATAAAACTTCAGATTGTCCAGCTTTTTTACAACTTCCCGTCATCTTTTTAGCCTCTTCAGTTGCATCATCTCTATTTGGCATCGTAACTTCACAGCTATCTCCTTCTGCCTTTCCGCTGCAAGCTTCTGTCATCCCAGCTGGTGGATTTCCGGCTTTGGCATCATCTTTTGATTCTTCTGCGCCAGCCTTTTTCTGTTCCGTCGTTTGAGTTTGTGCTTGGGTTTGAGTTTTATTTTGGTCTTGATTTTGAGGCTGAGTTTGCGCCTGATCTTTATTACCGCATCCAGATAAAACAAAAACTGCCGAAAATAAAAACAAAGAAATTCCACTTAATTTTATATTTCTTTTTGACATCTTTTTTAAATTAATTATTTATATAAAAAAACCAACTCGCGCCTGCCCTCATAAAACAGGCGACGAATCAGTTTGCTTTTGCATTAATTTATACGCAAGAAAAAATAAAAGTTTGCGTTTGACTTTATTATTTATTAACGCATTAACGAGTTAATGAATTTTAATAATATCAAAATTTTAGAATGTAAGAATATTGGAATTTGAAAATTTATGAATCTGAGAATTCAGAACTCGTTAACTCGCTAATTCGTTAACTAAATAATAATCAATTGCCTCTTTATCTCATCAATTCGTTAACTAAATAATAATTAATTTCCCCTTATCTTATCGGCATCCTCCCCTCAAATGGGAAGGGCCTGATCAAAAAAGCTCTAAATTGATTTCCATCCATCTTCTCTCCAATAACCTCAATTATCATTCCTGATTGCATTTCTTTTACTCGAAGTTCTGTATCATTTGAATAAAAAACTTGCCAAGTTTCATTATCGAAACCCCTCAGATTCAAATTACTTGTTTCAACTGCAATAATTTCCCCGCCCAACATTCCATCTCCCGGACTTTTCCATCGCCTCTCCTCAGGAAAAGCCATTTCCCTAGAAAATCCTCGCTCGACAAAGATCTTATCCCCCAGGTGCTTATTTACTTTGGTCATATGCAATGCCGCGCCAAGCAACGAAATAGCCAGCACTCCAATACTAGTAATAAAAAGAATACTATAACGATATCCTCGCTTAGTTTTTCGAATTGCCATAAATCCACTTCCCACTGCCAAGATTGCCAGAATTATCCAAAGATAAGGTGCGGTTCTAAAGAAAATAAAAAATAGCTTTCCTACTCCCAAGGTGCGAAACACCATTGGGTGAATATCCATCAAATTCAAAATAATAAAAGAAGAAAAGAATGCTCCCAGAACTAGAGTAAAAGTCCAAACTATCCAAAAAAGATAATTTTTCCAATTCAAAAAGAATTTTGACTCTGGGATAATTTTTTCACTTTTTATTTTGTCGATAATTTTTTTGGCAGGATTATTTTCCATATTATTTATATAATATTTTTACTTTTAATTTCTTCTAGGAGAATCTTTCTTCCTCTGTTTACCAGAGAGGCAATCGTTCCCTTGGGGAGCTGTACGATATCCATAATTTCCTCATAACTCTTTTCTTCGATAAATCTGAGTATCAACACTTCTCGATATTTTTCTGGCATAGCTACGATAATTTCCTTAACTTTAGCTAAGTTTTCACTATTGATAAATTCTTTTTCTAAACTAAAATTAGATTTTAAAACTTTTACCAAATCCTCATCCTCCAGCCAGACAGTTTCAGGACGAGCCTTCCTTTTTCTTATCTCATCAATAGCTGTGTTTCGAGTAATCTGATAAACCCAAGTCGAAAAAGCCATATTATCATCATAATCATTAAGGTATTTATAAATTTTGATAAAAACTTCTTGCAAGATATCCTCAATGTCTTCTTGATTGAAATAGAACATTCTGCGGATATAACAAAACAACCGGTTCCAATACCGATCCACTATTGCCTGAAATTCATCTGGATTTGCTTTGGCCGCTATTACTAGCTCTTTATCATCGGCACTAATGTTTTGATTATTCATTTGCTTATCTATATTATACGCACAAGATATGGTTTGTTTGCATTAACGTATATCAATATTTTAGCACATTAACATATTATCAGTTACCCCCTTTTGTCATTTCGACTGTAGCTATTTTTGTACTAAAAAAATATCGGAGTGGAGAAATCTCATGCTTTACTTTAATATTTTTAGATTTCTCCACTCCGCATTCGCTACGGTCGAAATGACCCACTTAACTTTAAAAACTCGCTAACTAAAAAATAACCAATAAAAAAAATCCCGACATAATATCGGGATTTTTTTATTCTATCGAAAGTAAAATTATTTCAATTCAACTTTTGCACCAGCTTCTTCTAATTTCTTTTTCATTTCTTCAGCATCAGCTTTAGCAATTTTTTCTTTGATCATTTTAGGAGCTCCATCAACTAAATCTTTTGACTCTTTTAATCCAAGTCCAGTAATTTCACGAACTACTTTGATAACGTTGATTTTCTTGTCTCCACATGATGTAAGTTCTACATCAAATTGACTTTTCTCTTCAACTGCAGCAGCTTCAGCAGCAGGGGCAGCTCCCATCATCATTGGGGCAGCAGCACTAACACCAAACTTGTCTTCTAAAACTTTTACTAATTCTGAAAGATCAAGAACACTCATTTTCTCAATTTCAGCTACTAGTTTCTCAAATTTAGCAGGAACGATAACTTCCTCTTTTTTTTCTTCTGTCATAATTTTAGCTTCTTAGTTAATTAGCATCTTAGTTAATTAGCTAGAAATTTATTAATTCTAATTATATTAAATTATTTACCTACCAACTTATTTATTATGCTTTGCTATCAGCAATAGCTTTAAGCACTGTCACCAATCCGCGAGTATTTCCACTTAGGACATTTACCAATCCAGTAAGTGGAGCATTTAATGTTCCCACCAATCTAGCCAGCATCTCTTCCTTGCTTGGAAGCTTAGCCAAATCAGTAACCTCACTAGCTGTCATACCCTTTATTCCCAAAACTCCACCCAGAATCTTTAAACTTTCGTTCTCCTTAGCAAATTTGCTAAGCACTCTAGCTGGGGCAACCTCATCATTATCTGAGATAGTTACTGCCAATTGTCCAGATAAAGTCTTGATATCAATTTCAATCTTTGCGTTTTTTAGGGAGATATCTACCAATTTTTTCTTTATCACTCTCAGATTGGTTCCTTCTTTCTTCAATCTGTTCTTTAATTCATTGATATCATTGGTCTTAACCCCACTATAATCAGCAAAAACAATTGATTTCGAAGCCTTAATCTTTTCGGTTAGTTCTGCAACTAACTCCTCTTTTTGTGCTCTTGTCAACATATTTTTTCCTCCGCCAAACGGCGGTATTAATTATTTTCTAACAAAAAATTCTGCCTCATGAGCAGAACTTGATAAAAACAAAATCCTAGAAAATTGTTTTTTATCCTCGGCAGGTCTTATTTATATGCCTACTGTCTGCGGATTATTTATTTGCTTAGCTATATTAGCTAATATAAATTGTTTTGTCAATAAATTTGATACTTAAGCCGTAGGTGCCTCTACTACTGGAGTCTCAGCTTTTGGTGCTTCTTTTACTGGAGCTTCGGCTTTTGGCTCTTCTACTGCTGGAGCTTCAACTTTTTTCATCTTAATAGCTCTCTTTTTAGCATCAATAACTTTTTGAGAAACCAACAAGTTATGTACGGAATTTGAAGCTTGTGCTCCTTGGCCTAGCCAATACACAATTCTCTCATTCTTAAATACACCAACTTTTTGATGTGGATCCCAACTTCCTACAATTTCGATATGTCTCCCTGTTGGAGCTACTTTGTTGTCCTGAACAACCAATCTGAATTGAGGTTTATTTTTTCTACCTACTCTTGAAAATCTAATAACTATCATAAAAACAAAAATAGAGCTTAATACTCATTTAGCGAATATTTAAGCGTTATTATAAATTATTTTATTGTCTATGCTTGAGCTTACATTATTTGTCTGAATATGTCAAGAATTGTTCCAAATGTTGAAAATGTTCTAGAGTGTTGTAAGTGCTGAGTTACTTTAATTTGATTTTGCTTTTATCAATTATAACAATTTGAACAATTACAACATCTATCACATCTTCAATGGACAGCTCTCAATCGAATCAAACTTCCTCTTGCCATCAATTAAAGCACTTTCAAATATTTCAATGCTCTCAATCGGCAATAACACCGTAAAGTCCTCCTCTACCACTGGAATAGTTTCTAATTTTTGCCAACCATATTGCTGAATTCTTCCTAAAACTATGCTAGGCCGAAAGGTTTTTTTAGGTTGATTAAAAATTCCCAAGGCTTTTTCAATCTCCTCACAGATTATTTTTAACTTTTCATTTTCCTCACCCGTAAAACTAATCATTTTGGCATTTTTGTCCGGAGTGGGACGTAATTCTATCTTATTCATATCAATATCAAAAACATCAATATCCTTAACTGTTTTCCTAACCTTTTCACAGATATCATAAATGAGTTCTTCTTCAACATGACCCAAGGTAATCAAGTTCAAGTGCATATTTTCCTCCTTGCTCCAACGCACTGGCAATTCACTCCACTTCTCCACTCTCTGCATTAATCTCTTTTTGAGTGCGCCTGACAGAGCTATTCCGATAAAAATTTTTCTTTGCATAAATATATTTTTCCACTAGTTAAATCCAATATTTTAAGCTTAAGCTATAATCGAGGGGTTGTAAATATTATAATGGAAAAATTTATTATTATTTAATTAACGCATTAGCGAGTTAACGAGTTTAAAATACTAAGAAAACAATTCGTTAATCCGTTAACTCGTTAACTAAGAAATGAATAATTTTATTGATATTCCAATAATGTCTTCTAAATGTTAATATATTAAACACTATATATATGAAAGAAATAAAGCCCTACATCATCAGCATCGTACCCCTGACCAAAATCCCACTTTACCGGGATCAGGCTTTCTTTTATCTTTATAAAAATAAGATTACCTCCGGTTCACTGGTTAAAATTCCTCTTGGCAAGAGGACAATTGATGGCATAGTTTTAGAAAGTAAGTCAGACTTTCCCCGCTTGGGAAATATTCAACTTAAAAAAGTTGCGTCAATCACCGAAGAAAATTTTTTAACTCCCAATCAAATAAAACTAGCCCAATTTATCTCTACATATTACTTTGTCTCCCTGGGAATAGCGATGAAAATTTTCGTCCCCAAAATATCTGGCACACGCAGGATGAATCATGAGTCACGAATTATAAATCATGAATCAAAAGATAAGATAGAACTAACCTCCGAACAACTTTTAGCCATTGAAACAATTACAAAAAATTGGAAATTGGAAATTGGAAATTGGAAATTTTTATTATATGGTCCTGCCTCCGCTGGTAAAACTCAAGTCTATTTTGAATCTATAAAAAAAATATTAACTGCTGATAAAAAATCCCAAGCGCTGATAATGCTCCCTGAACTTACTATCACCGCTCAAGAGATAGAGCGTTATGGAGAATTTTTTGGACCAGATAAAATTGCAGTTTTGCATAGTAAATTATCCAAAGGAGCTTATTACAAAAACTGGCAAGCCATCAAAAGTGGCGAGGCT